>OGDF01000309.1_pt1 | contig 79010 bp, 67 predicted proteins | sample 1570141 | NCBI WGS metagenome assembly OGDF01 (sample SAMEA4370581, study PRJEB24528) | human gut metagenome
GTACGCGATCGCGGTGAACACGAGGCCTGCAACGATTTCGGCGGCGGCGTTCTTCAGGAACGCAACGAAACCGCGCTGGTCGGAGGCGTTTGCCTTGTCAGCTGCACCCATGCGGCGGCGCAGCACGTAGAGCAGCCCCACGGCAGCGGCGACGCCGAAGATATAGCCCCACAGAAAGCCGCCGGTCGGACCCATGAGCTTGGCGATTCCGCCGCTCATACCCGAGAACACCGGCAGACCGATGGCGCCGAGCGCGAGGTACAGCACGATGGCGGCGATGCACTCCTTCGGGGAGAGCATCACGATAGCGAAGGTGATGGCGAACATCTGCAGCGTGAAAGGTACCGGTCCGAGCGGCACGGTAACCCAGGCGGACACTGCCATGATGGCAACAGCCAAGCCGACGAATGCGATCGAGCGGGTGCGCGACGCCGAGGCGGCGCCTTTTTTGACTTGCTCCACTTTCTGTACCTCTTTCGGGTCAGACGACAATAACGTTGATACTCTAGCAGTTGACTTCGAATTCCATCGTTTGAACGCGGAATTCCATAAGAAAGTTAGCTTGCGCGCGCAAGCCGTGGCGCGACTCCCCCGCAGTTTGCGCGTACCCCGCGCCCCTCAGGGCCTCGCAGTTCCCACGACAGCAAGCGACATGCAGCACCCAAGCACGCGCGGCAGCTTAGTACTTCGAGATGATTTTCCCGCTCTCGACGTCCTTCAAGCGACGCATCTCGATTGCAATGAAGATGCCAACCGTGAAGATGGCGAGGAAGTCCGCCACCGGCGTCGCGATATAGAGGGCGTCCAAGCCCGTGAACTGCGAAAACCAACCGGGAAGCACTTCAGGCAGCCAGAACATGAGCGGCAAAAGGAACAGCACCTGACGCGTGAGCGAGAGGATCGTCGACTTCATCGGCTGGCCGGTCGCCTGGAAGTAGTTCGAGCCCACAATCTGGAATCCGACGAGCGGGAGCATCAGCAGCTGGATCTTCAGCGCGAAGATGGTGAACTCGGCGAGCGACGCGTTCGTGATGCCGAACAGGCCCACGATCTGGTTCGGGAATAGGTGCACGAGCACCCACATCATGACGGCAAGCGAAGTGGCGAACGCCACGCCCAGCCAGAGCGTCTTACGCACGCGCGCAATTATCTTGGCGCCGTAGTTGAAGCCGAGAAGCGGCTGAATCGCAATCGACACGCCGACAAGCGGCATCACCGTGAACATAGCGATGCGCTGCACGACGCCAATGGAGGCGAGCGCGCCCTCGGCGCCGATAGCGCTCGTACTGCCGTACTTCACCAGTAGGAAGTTCACGGCGAAGTTCACGACCGCAGCACCTGCCTGCACGGCAAAGCTCGCAAGGCCGAGCGACAGGATAGCACGGATGATCTTCGCGTGGGGACGCATGCAGTGCAGATGAAGCTTGAGCGGCGCGTTCTTCGTGAAAATGAAGAACCACAACACCGAGATGCACGATGCAGCCTGACCGATCAGCGTGGCGTAAGCGGAACCGGCAACGCCCCAGCCAAGCTTCAGAACGAAGATGTAGTTGAAGATGGTGCACACCACCGCGCCGATAACCATGGTCAGAAGCGCGCGGTTGGGGGCGCCGGCCGTGCGGATGAAGTTGTTCACGCCCATGCCGATCATCTGCAACACGAAACCGAAGCTCAGGATCTGGATGAACGTCGCAGCGTACGGACGCACCTCGTCGGTCGCGCTCGAGAAGGTGAGGAACGCGTCGAGCAGCGGTGGGTATGCCGCGATGGCGGCGATGACGATCCAGAGCACGATGCCGAGCGTCACCGTGTTACCGAGGCTGATCTCGGCATCGTTTTTGCGACCTTCGCCCAAACGAAGTGCGGCAAGCGCGTTGCCGCCGTTGCCGACGAGCATCGCGAGCGCCATGAACACGATCATGAGCGGAGCCGCAACCGTTGCCGCCGACAGGCCGATTTCCCCCATCGCCTGCCCGAGGAAGATGGAATCGATCAGGTTGTACGCCGCGTTCACCAGCATGCCCAGAATGGCAGGGATAGCGAACTCGGTGATGAGCCGCGGAAGGGACGCCGTGCCCATGCGGGTAACACGATCGTTGCCCTGCGACTTACGCGCAGGGGCTCCATTAGGAGAAGAGGGGGTGCCCGCCGAGGCTTCAGGGGTCGATTTCAAGGATTGGCCACGTTGTTCTTCTTGTGCCGTCATATGCATACCTCATGCTTCAATCGTCTCATTTGCCATTTTTCGGAAACATACTATTGTATGCATATCAGCGCACAAGAAGGAACAGTTTATCACGCCCACCGCGCGAAAGCGACGGCAAGCGGAAGGCGAAATGGGAAGGCTGAGAACCCGAAGCGGGCCGCTCATGCTGAGGCGTGCGCCGCGAGCCACGCATGCTGCGGATTGCATCGCCGGCCACGCATGCTGCGACGTGCGCCGCGACCACGCCCAACACGGCGTGTACCGTGGCGCTCGAGCTCGCTAAAGCAGATGCACCTCGCCCGAGGCGACGGCTTTCGCCTCGCCGTCTTCCAGTCGGAGGAGCAGCCGCCCGGACGCATCGACTCCGCGCACCGTACCCTCGCAAACGACTTCTCCCAGCTGATTGGCCATACGAACGAAACGCCCCTCGAGCATCGAATGCTCGGCAAACTCACCCGAAAGCGCCGCGAACCCACCGTCGCACCAGCGGCGATACAGAGGCTCAAACTCATGGAGAACCGCATCGCCCACAGCGTTGATCGCGGCTTCGCGCTCGCAGGTGAACCCGAAGCCAAGGTCGGCCAGATAAGCCGGCGCGTTCTTTCCGCCAACCTCCATCGCGTCCTCGGGCGGCTCGACGTTCACGCCGATCCTCCGAGGAGATGCCGGCGAGCTTGGAGTAGAGGCTCTTGATGCTTGGGGCGTTTGTCTGCGGAAACGTCCCACCAACCAGCACGACGTCGTTCGGCCACTTGATGCAGATGCGGCGCGCCTGGTCGTCCACAACAAGGCTCGCCAGCGCGCGGCGCACCGCGATCGCGACGACGAGCGCCAACGTGGGAAGCTCGCGCATCTCGACCTCGGGGCGCAGAAGAATCGACTCGTACATGCCGCCACGGGGGCTCTTCCACGCACGGCCCTGTCGCCCATAGCCGCCAGTTTGACAATATGCCCTGATGGCAAGCCCTTCCGGTTCGCCATCCTCGATCGCACGTTTAATCACCTCGTTGGTGGAGTCCACTGATTCGAGCACCTGCAAGCGAAACACCGCACCGCTTCCTTTCCCGCGTCATCTTCCTCACGCATTATGCCCGAAAACGACGGGCTGCGCAGCTTGCTCGCGTATAATGGCAGCCATGGAAAACCACAGCGAAATACTCTACGAGCTTTTGAACATGGGCGAGGCCATGCTGCTTGCTGGCGCCGAAGTGAGCCGCGTGGAAAGCACGCTTTCCAGCGTCGGACGAGCCTACGGGGCATGCGCCATGAACGTGTTCGCCATCACGGCGACGCTCGTGGTCACGATGGACTTTCCCGACGGCGAGCGGCTCACGCAAACGCGGCGCATCATCGCGCCGGGACCGACGGACTACCGCGTCGTCGCCGCCTTCCACAAGCTTGGAAAACAATGTTGCAAGAAAACCCCGAGCGTCGATGAGCTCGCCAGGGCCATAAAGCGCTGCATCGACCAACCCCCCGATCGCATGACGTTCTACCTGGGAAGCATCTTTGCCGCAGCAGGCTTCACCGTATTCTTCGGCGGCACGGCGGTCGACGCCATCTTCGCCGCGGTGTTCGCCGTGCTCATCTGCCTCTTGCAGGAGAAGTTCGCGCCGCGCTGTCCCAACATGCTCATGTTCAACCTGCTGTGCTCGTTTCTCGCTGGCGTGGGAACGTGCGCAACCGTTGCGTTCGTCGAGGCCATTGCGGCGGGAATTCTCGGCGCGGATATCAGCAGCACGAACGCGCTTCAGGGCGCCAACCCGCTCATCCACCTGGACAAGATCCTCATCGGCGAGGTCATGCTGCTCATCCCCGGCATCTTCATGACGAACGCCATCCACGACATGCTCGTCGGCGACACCGTGGCCGGTACCATGCGCTTCGTGGAGACGATGCTGTGGGCGGTGGCGCTGGCGGGCGGGTTCATGACCGCAATATTCCTGTTCGACGCAAGTCACAACGTCGGCCCCGGGTTCGAGCTCAACTGGATGGGTGTTACCGCCCAGCTCATAGCGGCGTTCTTCGGCGCAGCGGGTTTCGCGATGATCTTTCACCTGCCCCGCAAATACCTCGCCGCCGCATCGATCGGCGGCATCCTCAGCTGGGCGATCTATCTGGCCGTCGGATGCGCGTCGAACAGCGTGTTCTTCCCCGCACTCGTCGCGAGCGCCTTTTCCGCGCTCTATTCCGAAGCCCTCGCACAGTGGCGCGGCATTCCCTCGCTGCTGTTCGTGATTCCCTCCGTCATCCCGCTCATCCCCGGCGCCCCGCTGTACTACACGATGAGCTTTGCCGTGGCGGCTGACTGGACGCAAGTGGCGGCATATGCAATGAGAACGGGGCAGTTTGCCCTGGGAATTGCCGTCGGCATGTGCGTGACCTGGCTGTTCGCAAGCCTCTTGAAGCCGCGAACGCGGTAGCGGAAGCAGAGCGAGCCCTTAGCTTATCGTTGTCGTGGCAACGATTTTCTCGTAGATGCCCTTGTTCGCATCGTATTCCGACGTGGGAAGCACGACGGACACATACCCGGCAATCGCGCCTTCCTTCGCAAGGTAGTACGTCACCGTCGTCGTTTTGCCGCTCGCAGTCTTCACGCAGAGCACATCTGCGCCGTTCACCGTGGTCTTTTCAGGGTTTTCCCAATCCACGTTTTTCAGAGATTCGTACATCTCCGGCTGCGTTTCCTTCATCTTCTCAAGGCGCTCGGGCGCAGCTTCGACCCAATCCTTAAGCCCGTCAAGGCCGACGTTTTCCGAGTCATCAGCACTCACGACGGTGATCATGATCGAACCGCTCTTGTTAAGGAGAAGCGCCGAGGCGGTGTCGGACACGCCGTCTGGGAAGTCGCCCGCATGCTGCCCGGCGTCGTACTTCTTGGAAACCTCGAACTCGTTGGGGTACTCCATCGACAGCTTGTCGACCGTAACGGTGTTGGGGTAGTCCTCGCTTTTGACCAGGCCACTCCCCGATTCACTTGTCGCCTGCTGCGAACACCCAGCAAGCCCGCACACGCATACAAGAGCAAATGCCACCGCTAGAACAAACGCTTTGGCTAGCCCGAATCTTGCCTTCAAGCATTTCATAATGCGCTCCTTTCAAAGCATGATAGGTGTATCGTTCGTCGTTCCAACCAGCTCGGTCAGCCTAGCTTTTCCCGAAAGAAAGCAATCATAAGCTCGACTGTTTCAGGAGGGCAACCGACCTTGCAAACAAGAAAGAACGGAATAGCAAACGAATCTCTATCCTGTAAATCAACCTCACAGATACCTGCTACGTCCTTGGGTATCGATCCGCCTTTTCGAATAAACACCACGCCCCCATTTCTCAGAAAAGAAAGAAAGCCGTTAAGCGTAGGCTCTACAAACTGAAAGCGCGGCGTTAAACCCCTTGCCTGAAATTGCGACTCAATGTAAGGACGAACAAATCTAATGTCGAGAGGGCAGGCAATCGGGCGACTTTCGATTTCCGCAAGGGAAACCATACCGTCCAACCCCAAGGGCCATCTCTTATCAACAATTACACTCGCATGGCTTTTATGTACCGGGAAGCACCGAAGTCCTACTTCATCAACCGGCCCGGGCAATATGGCGACGTCAGCTATGTCTTGGCGAATCGCAGAAAGGCACGAATCACTCGATGCCCGGTAAAGTTCGATGTTGAAGCCAGATTCATCGCGCAATGGAGCGAAATCTTGCTCTGTGAGGATAAGTCCCCGATATGACGAATCCGATATCGCCAGACGAAAACTGCGGCCCTCGGAAGCTTCCGCGAAAAAGACCGCCGGAAATCTTTTTAGTTGCTCGAGCTCAAACAGAATATGTCGCGCCCTTTTCTCGAACTCCCTAGCAAAGGGGGTCGCCTCGATGCTCCTTCCCGTTCGCTCGAAAAGCTTAACTCCCAGCTCTCTCTCAAGATTGGACACGGCTTTTGAAAGCGCTTGCGGCGAAGCGTGTCTTGCTTTTGCCGCAAGCGCAAAACTACTGAAGCGAATTACCTCGACTACATGCTCAAGTTGACCGATATTCACTGAGAGTTCCCTTCCTCTCATGTACGAATATCAACCATCATACAGCATGATTAGGATGGCGAATAATTAGAATCTCACAAACGAATACTCACCCACAACAGCACCTTCGACGGAATAGACTGGGACAGAGACTTTCATGTTCTCCTTAGCAATGTTCAATATATCCTCAAAGGCCGCATCTGAAATTGTAAGATTATTGGCGAATCCCGAATGTGACAGCGAGCTTAGACGCGCTTCGGTAACCTCGCCCTCGTCCAATGCCTCGGCCAATAATGCGCTGGTGTCGCGTTCCATCTTCGACTTGGCGCTTTCCGTTCCACCTTCGTAACGAACATCGATAATGCACTGATAAGCCGCCGCGTCGCTCAACGCATCAATACCGTAATATTCAGCAAAGGCTGCTCTGAGCGCTTTTGCTTCATCGCGCGCATTTTGCTCGGCAGCTTCGGCCTGTTCAGTCTGAGTTTTCGCCCCGTTAAAAACTGCCACCTCAATATCATCAATCGCCATAGTGGTAAGCATGTGGAAAGTCGTATTCACCAAACAGGCCGCGAAGGATGCCAAAAAACTCAAAGCGGCAGGGCTCGACGGAAAAGCCAAGAAGCTCATCGACGTCGTTAGAAAAACCCTTTTGCAAACCCCCCCAGCTTACGAAGCCCTTGTCGGAAATCTCTCGGGATACTATTCCCGAAGAATCAGTATCCAGCATCGATTCGTCTATTCTATCGAGCAAAGTGCAGATGCCCATGACGGCGCGCCTTGCGACGGCATCGTGAAAGTCGTGAGGATGTGGTCGCACTACGAAGGATTGTGAGTTGCCCTTTTCGAAGCAAACTCGCGGCCACCGCCACCGATAGCCGCATCATTGTAAAAGCCCTGCTTTCCTGGATACGCGAAAGCGGGGCAAAAATGAATTTGGATAGTTTTTACAGCTTCACGGCGCGGCCGACGCGTTGGTCTTCGGGAACACTCGCGACGGGCGTGCCATCGGCGAGAACGTGGTTAGGGGAAATCTCGAGCAGGGGTTTCACCACGAAGTCGCGCTCGCAGATGCGCGGATGCGGCAGCGTGAGCACGTCGTTGTCCACCACGTAGAGCTGGTAGTCCAAGATGTCGACATCGCACGTACGCGGGCCGTTCTCGATTTCGCGCACGCGGCCCAGGCTGTTCTCGATCGCGTGCAGATACTCCAGCAGCTCCTTCGGCGCCACGCCCGTGCGCATGAGCACGACGGCGTTCACGAACGGCTCCTGATCAAGATAGTACGCAGGCTCACTTTCGTAGTAGCTCGACACGTCGACGATCTGCGAGTCGGGAATCATGCACAGCTGACCGATCGCGTGCTCGATCTGGGCAATCTTGCCCTCGCGCTCCTCGCCAGGCTCCGCCACGAGCGCCACGTTGCAACCCAGGCCCAGGTAGCAATACGGGCGCAAATCCTTCAGCGCCTTCAGGGTTTCCTCCACGTTATGGGCGCGCACCACACCTGCGCCCAACTCGCACGCCATGAGCGCCTCTGCCGCCGACGCGCGATCGCGATCGTGAGGGTCCTCGATTCCGTAGGCCTTGCCGATGTAGCTCTTGCGCGAGACCGCGACCATCGAAGGGTAGCCCAGACGCGCGATCTCGTGGAAGTTGCGCATGAGCTCCATCGTCTGCGAGGCGGTCTTGCCGAACCCAGGGCCCGGGTCGAGGCAGATGCGGTCGTGCGCAATGCCCGCCGCTTCCAGTTCTGCCGCGCGTTTTGCCAGGTAATCGCGCACTTCAACGACGACATCGTCATAGACGGGATCGTCTTGCATGGTGCGCGGCTCGCCCTTCATGTGCATGACGACGAGGCCCGCATCGCAAGAACGCGCGACCTCAACCATCGCGGGGTCGCGAAAACCCGACACGTCGTTGATGATGGCGGCGCCCGCCTCCACACAGGCGCGCGCAACCTCGGCGTGGCGCGTGTCGATGCTCACGCAGATGCCCGCCTGGGCGAGCTCGCGGACAACCTCGACCGTGCGCGAGAGTTCTTCTGCGACCGACACCTCGGCGGAGCCGGGACGCGTGGACTCGCCGCCCACGTCGATGACCTTCGCACCCTGCTCAATCATGCTCTTCGCGTGCGCAATCGCAGCGTCGTGCGTGTTGTGCTCTCCCCCGTCGGAGAACGAATCGGGCGTGACATTCAAGATGCCCATCACGATGGGCATCTTAACGTCGAAGCTATACGAGGCACATTGCCAATTCACGTATGCGCTCCTTAGTGTTTGCTATCCTTCTCGTCTTTGCCATTGTCGGAATGGTCGCCATGAGCGATGTCGCGGAAACCAGCCTCAAGGTCGTTCAAGATCCCATGGGGCGTGAACGCGTCGGTATGTTTCGCCTCCACGTTGGTCGGTGCACCGTCGGGACCGTCCACATCGCTGCCGCCCATCGCGTCAGCATTCCAATTCGGGTCGGTGAGCTTGGCGTCACGCGCGCGGGCCTCGGCCTCTTCGCGATCCTTCTTCGCGATGATCTCGTCCTCGTGCTCGAGATACTCGCTCCAGCGGTTGTCGAGAAGCGCCTGGCATGCGGCACCGTCGATCGTCTCGCGCTCGAGAAGCACGCTCGCCATGAGGTCCATCTGATCACGATGCGAGCTCAGGATCTCGTAGGCGCGGTCGTGCGCCCCCTTCATGATGCGTGCAACCTCGTCGTCGATGCGGCGCGCCGTCTCCTCGGAGTAATCCTGCGTGTTGCCGTAGTCGCGACCGAGGAATACCTCGTGGTTGGGCTGGCCAAACACCTGCGTGCCGAGCGCTGCAGACATACCGTACTGCGTCACCATCGCGCGCGCCATCTTCGTCGCACGCTCGAGGTCGTTGCTCGCACCCGTGGTTACGTCGTCGCAGAAGATTTCCTCCGCCACACGGCCGCCCATGAAGACCGCCAACTCGTCGAGCATCTCGCCCACGGTGTTCAGCACCTTGTCCTCCTTAGGGATGGACAGAGTGTAGCCGAGCGCGCGACCACGGGAGATGATCGAAATCTTGTGCACCGGGTCGGCATGCGGAAGCAGGTGACCCACGAGGGCATGGCCGCTCTCGTGGTAGGCGATGGTGTGCTTGGTAGCCTCATCCATCACGCGGCCCTTGCGCTCGGGGCCGGCGATGACGCGCTCCATCGACTCGTTCACTTCGCGCATCGTGATGATCTTCTTGCCGCGGCGCGCGGTCAGAAGCGCGCTCTCGTTCATGAGGTTCATCAGGTCAGCACCCGTGAAACCAGGCGTGAGCTGGGCAATTCTCTTCAGGTCGACGTCAGAGCCGATCGGCTTGTCCTTCGCATGGACCTGCAGGATGCGCTCGCGGCCGCGCACGTCGGGGGCGTCGACCACGATTTGGCGGTCGAAGCGACCGGGGCGAAGGAGCGCTGGGTCCAAAATGTCGGCGCGGTTGGTCGCCGCGATCAGGATGACGGACTCGTTTGACTCGAAGCCGTCCATCTCGACGAGCAGCTGGTTGAGCGTCTGCTCGCGCTCGTCATGACCGCCGCCCAAGCCGGCGCCGCGCTGGCGACCAACAGCATCGATCTCGTCAATGAAGATGATGGAGGGGGCCGCGTCCTTCGCCTGCTGGAACAGGTCGCGCACGCGGGAGGCGCCCACGCCGACGAACATCTCGACGAAGTCGGAGCCGGAAATGCTGAAGAAGGGCACGCCGGCTTCGCCCGCAACGGCACGCGCGAGCAGCGTCTTGCCCGTGCCCGGAGGGCCGACAAGCAGGCAACCGCGCGGCACCTTCGCGCCCATGGACTGGTACTTCGCGGGGTTCGACAGGAAGTCCTTGATTTCCTGCATCTCCTCGACGGCCTCATCGACGCCGGCGACGTCGGAGAACTTCACGTCGGGGCGCTCCTCGGCGTTCTTCTTCGTCTTCGCCTTGCCAAAGCTCATCTGCGAGTTGTTCGCCTTCTGCATCTGGTTGAAGAAGAAGAACAGAAGCGCGCCGATAAGCAAGATGGGAAGCAGGGTACTCAGGATGCCAAGCCATTCAGAAGGCAGTGTGACCTGGTAAGACACTTCCGGATGGTCCTTCAAGAGCGCAGCGAGCGCGTCTTGCCCCACAAACGTCGAGGTGTAGCCGCGCTCGGAGCCGAGCACGGACGACTCGATGGAAGTCGTGCCCACGCCTGCAGGAACGCCACCTGCAGGGGTCTTCTTCGTGGCCATGCGGGCGTTCATCGCGTCGAAGGCCTTGTTGAACGCGTCGGCCGCGTTCGAGCCTGCCGTGACGGCTGGGTAATACGTGCCCGTGACCTTGTAATCGCCTGCGGAATACACGACCTTCGTCACGCGATCCTGCTCGACCGCCTGGGTGAACTCAGAGGTGATGAGGGAGTCGGTGGGCGTCGAGCTCGCGTTCGACATGACCATGAACTGCTGCCCGACGAAAAACGCCACGACGAGGAACAGTATGACCGAGATGATGGTCACCCGAGGATTCGGTTGCTGAGGAGACGATGGTTTCTTCTGTTGCGTCATGGAGTGTGAGCCTTTTCTGTTGCGTTTATCGCGAAACGGCGCCTTTTGCGGCGCCGCTTCGATGCTATTCGTAAACTTCCGGTTTAAGCACGCCGATGTAGGGTAGGTTGCGGTATCGCTCCGCGTAATCGAGGCCGTAGCCCACGATGAACTGGTCGGGGCATTCGAAGCCGACGTACGCGCAATCGACGTCCGCCTGCACCTTCGTCTTCTTGCGAAGGAGCGTGGCCACGGTAAGCGACGCGGGGTTGCGCGAGGCCAGGTTCTTCAGCAAATACGTCAGCGTGAGGCCGGAGTCAAGGATGTCCTCGGCGATGACCACGTGACGTCCCTCGATATGCGAGGAGAGGTCCTTCAGGATGCGCACGACGCCCGAGCTCTTCACGCCGTTGCCATAAGAGGAGATGGCCATGTAGTCCATCTCGCAGGGAATCTTGATCTCACGAGCGAGGTCGGCCATGAAGATAGCCGCACCGCGCAGCACCGAGATGAGGATGATTCCGTCGTCGCCGGCTTTTTCCTTGAAGTCTTCCGTGATGGCAGCGCCGATTTCGGCGACACGGTCGTGAATCTGCTCTTCGGTGAACAGAATCTCGCTAACGTCCTTATGCACGTGCAGTCCTTTGATTCGATACGGCAGGCGCGCCTGCCCTCTCTTCTGTAACCCGATAAGTGTAACGCAACGTCAGTCCGCAAAAGCGACGATACGGTAACGACACACAACTAAACCAGGTCGGGAAACTCCTTCACGAGCCGCTCGACGGGAAGGCCGATCACCGTGCTCTTATAGCCGTCGATGTGCTTGACGAGCTTGGCGCCCTCGCCCTGTACCGCGTAGGCGCCTGCCTTGTCGTAAGACTCGCCGCACGCCAGGTACTCGCGGATGCGCTCGTCGGTGAGCTCGTGGAACGTGACGCGCGAGGTGTCGCAGAAGGTGCGGAAGCCGAGCGAGATGTTGCCCGAGTCGTCGTCGGCCGCAAGCGCCGGATCGACCGCCTCGGCGGACACCATCCACACCGACACCGCGGTGATCACCTCGTGGGTCGCGCCCGACAGGCGGCGCAGCATGTGCGTGGCGTCGGAGGCGCTTTTCGGCTTGCCGAAGATGTCGCCGTCTTTCACGACCATCGTATCCGAGCCGATCACGATGAGCATGCCTTCAAAGGCGGGGTCTGCCAGGATTTCCTGCACGACCGCGCCCGCCTTGCGCTCGGCGAGCTTCTTGCATGCCTCGGGCGGATTGGCCAGAAGGTCGGGCTCGAGCGACTCGTCGACCTCGGAGGCGTGCACGGTGAAGATAACGCCCGCCTGCTCGAGCAGCTCGCGACGGCGAGGGCTTGCCGAGGCGAGCACGATGCGGAAGGGCTTTTCGGCGGGTTTCCCCTGGTTGTTGGCGTTATCGCTCATCTATTTCTTCCTCCTTGCGCGAAAGGCGCTCATGGGTTCCACCAGCACGCCGCGCTTGTTCGCGCTCACGGCCAGGTCGCCCTGGATGTTTGTCACATAGCCGCTTTTCGGGCGTTCCTCCTCGAACGCATCGAGCACGCCCGCAACGGCCGCTGTCTCCACCCGCGCGTCGACGCCGAGCACGCGCTGGAGCGCGCCCGCAATCGCACGGCGGGCGACGGGAAGCGCCACCTGCCCGAACGACGGGGACAGTTTGAAACCCTCCTGCCAATCGGGGTCGCGACCCTCCGCCTGGCAGACCCAGGTGAGGTACTTGCCTGCGGACTCCCGAGCGAGGCCTTCCATGAAATCGTCCTCGTCGGCGATAAGGTCCATCGTGCGGCCGAGCGTCTCAAGCAGTTGGGGGTTGCGCTCCTTCGCGCGCGGCACGATCTCGTGGCGGACGAAGGCGCGGAAATGGTCCGTGTGCGCGTTGGTGGCGTCCTCTCGCCAGAGGTTCCCCTGCGCATCGCATGCACATATCTCGCCGGATTGCTCGCGTTTGCGCAGGTAATCGCGCAAGTCTTCGCGCCCAACGTCAAGAAGCGGACGCGCGATGGGGCCGTTCTCATAGCGCATCGCGCGAAAGCCGCCAGGGCCCGTGCCGACGATCGAGCGCATATAGAAGCTCTCAACGCGGTCGTCGGCGGTATGCGCCGTGAAGATGCGGCCGCTGGAAAGCGGCGCGCCCGCATGGCGGCACAGGCTCTCGAGCGCCTCGTTCGCTGCAAGATAGCGCTCGCTGCGCGCGACCGCTTCCACGTTGCCGCCCGTGCGGGCGACTTCTCCTGCCACATCGATATCGCACATGAACAGGGGGATTGCCAAAGCGTCGGCCAACTGAGACACGAAGGCGGCGTCGGCGTCGGCGTCCTCGCCGCGCAGGTGGTGATTCACATGCAGCATCGCGAGCATCCCGAGCTCGCCTGCCTGGGCAAGCTCGCAGGCGGCGTAGGCGAGCGCCGTTGAGTCCGACCCGCCCGACACCATGAGGAGCACCGGGGTGTCGGCGTCGGCCATCCCATGCGCCGCGATGGCGCCTCGCAAGCGCTCGATCACGTCCATGGCTATTCGACCTCCTCATCGATTGCAGGGTCGGCGGGGTCGGCGGGGTCGGTTTCCCCGCCGGAAGCCTCTTCCGCATCGGGGGCTTCCTCCTCAGCGGCCTCCTCTTCCGCATCGGGGGTCCCTTCGTCGTCTGGGGCTTCCTCTTCCCCGCCTTCTTTGCCCCAGCGATCGGGCGAAAGAGAATCCACCGGCTCGAGCGCCACGATGCACTCGATGTGGTCGGTGTGCGGGAACATGTCGACGGGCTGCACCGCCACGACCGCATAGCCTATCGAGTCGAGAAACTCCACGTCGCGCGCTTGCGTCTCGGGGTTGCAGGAGATGTAGACAATCCGCTCCGGGGCGAGTGCCGCCGCTGCGCGCAAAAACTCCTCCGTCGAGCCCGCGCGCGGCGGGTCCATAAGCACGACAAGCCCGCCCGCCTGGGCGCCTTCTTCCGGCGATTCCGCACCGAGCACGCCCTCCTTCGCAAGCTCGCACATGAAGTCAGCAGCGTCGCCGGCGACGAACTCCGCGTTCTCGACACCGTTGTGGCGGGCGTTCGTCCGCGCATCGCGAATCGCCGACTCCACCGAGTCGACGCCAATCACGCGCGCCGCGCCCGACTTCGCCGCCACAAGGCCGATCGTTCCCGTGCCGCAGTACGCATCAATTGCGACCTGGGTGCCGTCGAAGCCCGCAAGATCCATCGCCGCGCGGTAGAGCACTTCCGTCTGCGTCGCGTTCACCTGGTAAAACGACTTGGACGATATGCGGAAGGAAAGCCCACACAGCTCGTCGAGGATAAACCCGGGTCCGTAGAGCACGCGTTCCTTGTCGCCTAAGATGACGTTCGTCTGGCGCTCGTTCACGTTCTGCACGACCGTGGTCACCGCAGGGCAGAGGCGGATGAGCTCGCGGCAGAACGACTTCGACGAAGGGAAATCGTCGCTGTTCGTGACAAGCGTGACGAGCACCTCGCCCGAGGTGTGGCCGACGCGAACCACGACATGGCGCATGAACCCCGTGCCCGTGTCCTCGCGATAGGGGGCAACGTCGTGCTTGCGCATGATATCGCGCACCGCGAGCACGACTTTCTTCGCCGTTTCGTTCTCAATCAGGCATTTGTCCGTAGGCACCAGCTCGTGCGATCCCGCGGCGTACATGCCGGTGAGGATCTCGTAGCGAGCCTGGGAGCGCTTTCCCTTGCCGCCTTTCGCACCACGGACATCCGCCGCCTTGCGATTGTGGGGGTCGATCGCCTTGCGACCCTGCCCGCGCGGGGGCAGCTTCTTACCCGGCGCGAAGGGGGAAATCACCTTGTTGCGATAGTGGTAAGGGTCCTTCATACCCTTGATGAGGGATATCGCCCTGTCGGGCGCGAGCGGCGCGAACAGGCGCTCGATGCGCAGCTGTTTGTCGATGAGCTGCTTGGTGTAGGGGACGCACAGGTTCTTGCACCCGCCGCAGCGAGCGTCGACCGGGCAAGGCGAATCGCTCGCCCCCACGCGTCGAGCGGCGCGAGAGCGCCCCGCGCTCTTCGAGCCTGTGCCCGACTTTGCGCGCGTATTCGATTTTGCTTTTTTCTTCGCGTCTTCTTGACGCCTTTTCTCATGATTAGCCATGCCACTCATTGTGTCACAAGAACGCCGTGACGGCGCCCATCTCTCAGAAAACCCGCGCATACCGAAAGCGGCCGAGCAAAAATCCCCTCGGGCGCAGCTCCAAGTAACGCGTTCGCTACAAGACAGCTTCAGAAGAGCGACACGGGAGAACGCGAAGGCGAACGTGTCGTACAATGGACCGAAAACATCGCGCCGTCAGGCGTATCAACGAGAAAGGCCTCCCATGAACTTCATCGCCCGCTGGCTCGCCACCGCCGTTGCCGTGGCGGCCGCCGCCTGGATCGTCCCCGGCATCGACATCGTCGGAGGCGACAACGCGTGGATCATCATTGCCGCGTTCGCGCTCGTGCTCTCGCTTGTGAACATCGGCCTGAAGCCCATCCTGCAGACGCTGAGCCTGCCGCTCACGTTCCTCACATTCGGCATCTTCTACCTTATCGTGAACACGTTGCTCCTCTACATCGCGTCATGGCTCACCGATGGCCTGTTCGGCATGGGCCTGCACATCGCGACCTTCGGGAGCGCGTTTGTCGCTTCCATCGTCATCAGCATCGTGTCGTCTTTGGTGAACTCCCTCATCGAGGACAAGTAGCAGTAAAAAGGCTGAGCGACTCCGATAATCTGGAATCGCCCAGCCCTTCGGCTATATGCGCCTCGTCTCGCAATGCGAGCCGCTTTGCAGGTATGCGCAGCAAGTAGCACGCGCCGTGCCGCTACACCGCCGAGCGGTAAATCTCCTCGGCGTCTTCCATCGTGAGCTTCTTGAAGCTGCCGAACACCTCGCCTTTGTTCTTCTTCAGCGTGGGAATCATCTTCTCGATGGCCTCGTCAATCTCATCCTCGCCGATGCCGAGCTCGGTCAGGGTCGTCGGCATGCCAAGCGACGCGAAGAACTGGCGCGTCTCGTCGGCAGCCGAAAGCGCGTCGGCGCAGACGTCGCCCGTGGGGGCGAGCCCGAACACCTCGCGCCCATAGTAGGCCAGACGCGCGGGGTTCTCGGCGTGCACGTGCTCCATCCATGCGGGGAACAGGCACGCGAGTCCAGCACCGTGGGTGATGGAGGTGTCGAAGGCCGACAGCTCGTGCTCGAGGCCGTGCGTCGCCCAGTCCTCGTGGCGCCCGACGCCCGCGAGCCCCTGGTGGCAGAGCATCCCTGCCCACATGATGTTCGCGCGGGCCTCGTAGTCCTCGGGGTCCGCGAGCACGCGCGGCGCCTCGGCGCGCACGGTCCTCATGAGCGAGAGCGCCAGGTTGTCGGTCACAGGGACCGCGCCCACATCGTCAAAGAAGCGCTCGAGCAGGTGGCAGAACATATCGGTAATGCCCGCGGCCGTCTGGTACGGGGGCAGCATGAAGGTGAGCTCGGGGTTCATGAACGCGAGCTTCGGGCGCTGGTGCTCGTTTCCGTACCCCGTCTTCATGCCGAGCGCGTCGTTGCTGATCACGGTGTTTTTCGACGCCTCACTGCCCGCCGCGGGGATGGTGAGAACCACGGCGATGGGGAGCACGTTCGCATTGGGGCGCTTCGTGGTGAAGAGCTCCCACACGTCCTCTTCGATGCAGGCGCCGTTCGCGATCGCCTTCGCCGAGTCGATGACCGACCCGCCGCCAACGGCGAGCACCCAGTCGACGCTCTCCTTCTTGCACAGGGCCACGCCCTCCCGCACGAGCTCGATCTCGGGGTTCGGACGCACGCCGCCGAGCTTCACGCACTCGACGCCCGCCGCGTCGAGCGACGCGCAGACGCGGTCGATGAGCCCGCTTCGCACCGCGCTCTGCCCGCCGAAGTGCAAAAGCACCTTCTTTGCGCCGCGCTCGGCGAGCTTGTCGCCCACCTTCTCCTCGACGCCCCGGCCGAAGACGAACTGCGTCGGGGACATGAACTCGAAATCAAGCATGGAAACAATCCTTTCCCGATGCGCACGCTGCAAAAAAACGGCTTGCGATGTGCGGCGTTACCTTTCCGTTTTAGAACTGTCACAGTAATTTGACCTCCGCGAAAGACCTCTCGCGATTTGCCCATAGTATACTGAACCTGTCCGACAATCCCCCTAAAGGAGAAGACAATGAACTCCGATTCCAAAACCGTACGCGGTCTGAGCATCGCCATCGTCGTGCTTGCCGCACTGGGCATCCTCGGCGTCATCGCCGGGTTTGCGCTCATCGCGATTTTCGGCGTTGCAGTAAACGACCCCACCGTTATCGCCGAAATCCAAAACGAACTCAACGGCACCGCCTACAGCTCCGGCAACTACTTCGACGACGACTACATCTATTTGGGAGGCATGGACAGCGGCAGCATCCTCGCGATGCTGAACGCCACCGTTGGGATTTCCGCATTCCTGCTGGTGCTGGGTCTGCTATGCGTCGTCGTGCAGCTTATCGCGGGCGTCATCGGCATCAAGAGCTGCGCCGATCCGACCAAGTTCTCGAAGCTGTTCGGTTGGACGATCGCAGGCATCGTCGTCTCGGTGCTCACCTGCAGCGTCATAACGCTCGTGCTGTTCATCATCGTGGCAGTGTACGTGAACAAGATGAAGAAGCTGCCGCCCGAGGCCTTCACACAGCAGCAGATGGGCTATGCGGGCGCGCAGCCCTACGCCAACCAGGGCGCATATCAGGCGCCGCAGCCCGGCTACTACCAGCAGCCCTATGTCCAGCCCGGGCAGAACCCGTACGCGCAGGGCGCACCGCAGCAGCCCTACGGCCAGCCTTACGAGCAGCCGTACGCACAAGGCGCGCCGCAGCAGCCTTTCGCGCAGCAGCAAGACGCGCAAAGCCAGCCCCTCAACGAGCAGCAGCCGCCCCAAGACCCCACGCAGAACAACCAGTAACCGCGAGTTGGGGTCGCGAACCATCAGGCAAAACGAGAAGAGCCCGCACATCCATGCGAGCTCTTCGCTTTCTCGGGATGGGAATGGGAGTCGCCTCCCAGGGACGTCCCGCGTGCAGGGGTTTCCCTACTGTGCACGGCCCCTCCGATTCCGAAGGCGCCCGCGCGAGGCGCCGCCCACGCGCACTCCAAGCAGCCCCAACTCGCAGGACCTTTCGCGCTACGCGTTCGCGAGCGGCGAGGGAACGACGTAAACGCGCGCCGCATTCTCCTGGTCGAGATCGTAGAGCGCCTTCGCGTCGCTACCGAAGAGTTTCATGCGCGTGACCATGGTGTCGGCGCTGTCTTCCTCTTCCTGCTGCTCCGAGATGAACCAGTCGAGGAACTTCATCGTGCGCCAATCTTTCGCCTCCATAGCGGCGTCGTAGATGTCGTTGATGGTCGACGTGATGTACTTCTCATGCTCAAGCGCCGCCTCAAGCGGCCCAAGATGGCTCGTGAACTCCAGGTCGGGCTGGGCGATTGCGCCAAGCTTTACCTTGCAGCCGTTCTCGTGCAGGTAGTTGCGCAAGATGAGCGCATGGTCCCGCTCTTCCTGTGCCTGGATCTCATACCAGTTCGCGAAGCCGGAAAGCCCCTCCTCCTCGTAGTAGTCGGCGAACGAAAGATAAAGGTACGCCGAGTAAAACTCCTTGTTGATCTGGTCGTTCAGAAGCTCGTATACCTTCTTCTCCATAACCGCCCTCTCTTTCCCGATGCCGGTCGGCACCGTTTAGGAAGTCAATCAATTAATAGTATTTCGTCTCATTAGTTTTTACAAGTCCTTTCGTGTCGATTCGGAAACAGGATCCACGCACGCGAGCAGGGTACGTACAATAAAGCAGTTCAACCAGTATCGAAAGGCGACGTAGATGCTCCAGCTTCGCAATATTCGCAAAGCCTATACCACCGGCAGCTTCACCCAAATCGCGCTCGACGACGTGTCCATCTCCTTCCGCGACAGCGAGTTCGTGGCGATCCTCGGGCCGTCGGGTTCGGGGAAGACAACGCTGCTCAACATCATCGGCGGGCTCGACCACTACGACACGGGCGACCTCGTCATCGACGGCATCTCGACCAAGGAATACAAGGATCGCGACTGGGACACCTTCCGCAACAACCGCATCGGGTTCGTCTTCCAAGCCTACAATCTCATCCCCCACCAAACCATCCTGGCGAACGTGGAGCTGGCGCTCACCTTGTCGGGCGTCTCTCGCGCAGAGCGCCGCACCCGCGCGCTCGACGCGTTGCGGAAAGTGGGGCTCAGCGACCACGTGGACAAGAAGCCAAGCCAGCTGTCGGGCGGGCAGATGCAGCGCGTCGCGATCGCGCGAGCGCTCATCAACGACCCGGAGATTCTCCTGGCCGACGAGCCCACCGGTGCGCTCGACTCCAAGACGAGCGTGCAGATTATGGACCTCTTGACCGAAATCGCGAACGATCGACTCGTCATCATGGTCACGCACAACCCCGAGCTTGCCGAACAATACGCAACACGCATCGTCAACCTGGCGGACGGCGTCATCCGCAGCGACTCCGACCCCTTCGACCCCGCGCCCGAGGACATGCGCGCGAGCAAGAAGCAGGTTCGCCGCACATCGATGAGCTTCCTCACGGCGCTGTCCCTTTCCTGGAACAACCTGCTCACGAAGAAGGGTCGCACCCTCATGACCGCCTTCGCGGGCTCGATCGGCATCATCGGCATCGCCGCGATCCTCTCGCTCGCGAACGGTGTGAACAGCTACATCGCCAATGTCGAGGAGGAAACGCTCTCCGAGTACCCGCTCTCCATCGAGGACCAGGGATTCGACATGACAAGCCTCATGACCATGGGCATGGGCGGGCAAGGTGGTTCCTCGGGTTCCCCAAGCGACGAAAGCTCGAACGGCGGCGGGAAAACCGAAAGCAGCTCGAGCGGCGATGCGACAGGCGGCACCGTCAGCGAGTCGAAAATGGTGACCGGCATGTTCGGCAGCATCGGCAGCAACGACCTTGCCAGCCTGAAAGAGTACCTGGACACCGGCGATTCGGGCATTGACCAGTACGTGAATTCCATCGAATACGGCTACAATATCACCCCGCAGCTGTTCAGCTCCGACACCGAAAATGGCGCACGGCAGGTCAATCCCGACAAATCGTTTTCTTCCATCGGGCTCGGATCGACCACTTCCACCAACGGCATCATGTCCTCGATGATGTCCACCAACATCTTCTACGAAATGCCGAGCGATCCCGATCTTTACCAGGACCAATACGACGTCGTGGCGGGCACATGGCCGCAAAGCTACAACGATATCGTGCTGGTGCTCACCCCTAATGGCAAGGTGAGCGACTTCATGCTCTACACCATGGGGCTGCGCGACCACAGCGAGCTCGATGACATGGTGCGCGCGTTCGCCAATGAGGAAGAGGTCACCGCGCCCGACAACTACATGACGCTTACGTACGACCAGCTCATGGACGTAACGTTCAAGCTGGTCGCCGCCACGGACTACTACCAATACGATTCCGACTACCACGTGTGGAAGAACAAGAGCGACGACGCCGACTATATGCGCGACCTGGTGAACTCGGGCGAAGACGTACACATCTGCGGCATCGTGAAGCCCAAGGCGGGCGCGAAGATCACCTCGCTGCAAACCGGCTTCTATTACACGAGCGACATGGTGAATCACATCATCGACAAGGCGGCAGATTCGCAGATTGTCAAAGACCAGCTGACGGACAGCGCGACGAACGTCTTCACCGGCAAGTCGTTCGTGGAAGAAGCGGACGCCGAGGACTCGAGCTTCGACATGAGCTCCCTGTTCACCATCGACGGAAACAAGCTGCAGGCGGCGTTTCATGTCGACCCCGACGCGCTCTCGGTCGACATGAGCTCGCTCGATCTGTCGGGCACCACGAGCAACCTTCCCGCCGCGCCCGAGATAGATCCCTCGGAGTTCCAGATCAGCGGCAAGCCGACCATCAACAAGGAAGCGGCAGCGGCGCTCATGGCGACGGTCGAGAAAGACTACTTCGCCTACTACAGCGAGCAGATTCAACAGGGCAAGCCGGCTCCCAGCTTCAACGAGTACTTCGCAACCGAACGGGCGCAGAAGCTCGTGGGCGACGCGCTGCCGGGCATCATCGACACGAGCGAGATGCAGGCCGAACTCGCCCAGAAGATCCAGGCCTACCTGCAAGCTGCCATGAGCAGCTACATGAATCAGGTGGTAAGCGCCATGCAAACGCAGATGCAAGCGGCGATGACCCAGGTCATGGGGCAGCTTTCCTCCAATATGGCCACCGCGATGCACGTGGACGAGAGCGCCTTCGCCGACGCATTCCAGATGAACATGGACGAGCAAGAGCTCACCGAGCTCATGATGTCGTTCATGAGCTCCGAGACCACGTCCTTCGACGGCAACCTCAACAAGCTCGGCTACGCCGACTACGCGAAGCCCGCGAGCATCGACATCTACCCGAAAGACTTCGAGAGCAAGCAGAGCGTCATCGACATCCTCGACGGGTACAACGACAAGATGAAGGCGGAAGGCGAAGACGACAAGGCAGTTTCCTACACCGACATCGTCGGCGCGCTCATGAGCTCGGTCACGACCATCGTGAACATGATCAGCTACGTGCTCGTTGCCTTCGTGGCCATCTCTCTTGTGGTGTCCTCGATCATGATCGGCGTGATCACCTACATCAGCGTCCTCGAGCGCAAGAAGGAAATCGGCATCCTGCGCTCGATCGGCGCGAGCAAGGGCGACATCGGGCGCGTGTTCAACGCGGAGACGGTAATCGTCGGCCTGGTCGCAGGGCTTATCGGCATCGGGGTGACCGCACTTGGGTGCATCCCCGCAAACGCGATCGTCTATGCGCTGTTCGACGTTCCCAACGTCGCCATACTCCCCTGGCAAGCAGCGGTAATCCTCGTCGCCATCAGCGTGTTCCTCACGTTCCTGTCCGGGCTTATCCCCTCAAGCGCGGCGAGCCGCAAAGACCCGGTGGAGGCGTTGCGCAGTGAGTAGGGAACGCGTTCTTGTCGCAATGAGCGGCGGCGTCGACAGCTCCGTCGCCGCCCTCTTGCTGTGCCGTCAGGGCTACGAGGCCACGGGCACCACCTGCAAGCTCTTCGGCAACGACGACCTCGAGGGATCGGCGTGCGGAATCGACGGGGGCAACCCTGACTCGGGCATCGTGGGCGAGAGCACCTGCTGTTCCTCGCGCGATATCGAAGACGCGCGACAAGTTGCCTTCAGCCTGGGGATGGATTACTTCGTCTTCAACTACCAGGGGCTTTTCGGACGAGAGGTGATCGACCGCTTCTGCGAGGAGTACCTCTGCGGCCGAACGCCCAACCCTTGCATCGACTGCAACCGCTACGTGAAGTTCGACGCCCTGCAGAAGCGCCGCCGCCAGCTGGATTTCGACTACGTGGCGACCGGGCATTACGCCAGGCGCACTTACGACGAGAAAACGGGCCGCTACCTGCTGAAATGCGGGCTTGATCCCAAGAAGGACCAGAGCTATGTCCTCTTCCATCTGACACAGGATACGCTCGCCCATATGCTTTTCCCGCTTGGGGAACTGACGAAGCCTGAGGTTCGCGAACTTGCACGTGAAGCAGGATTCGACAATGCAGGGAAAAGCGAGAGCCAAGACATCTGCTTCGTGCCCGACGGCGACTACGCGGGCTTCATCGAGCGACGCTGCGGGCACGCTTTCGGGCCCGGTCCTATCGTCGATATGCACGGCAAGGTCCTCGGCAAGCACAGGGGGATCGACCGCTACACCATCGGCCAGCGCAAGGGAATCGGCGTTGCCGCAGGCGAGCCACTATTCGTTTTCCGCAAAGACGCTGGAACCAACACACTTGTCGTGGGAACCGACTCCGAAACGCGCGCCGCAACCGTTCGCGCGAACGACGTGAACCTGATTTCCGTTGCCTCCATCGATAAGCCTTTGCGCGTGATGGCCAAGACGCATTACCGTATGAAGGCGCAACCTGGATGGGCGCGCATCGAGGACCACATGCTCGTGATGGAGTTCGATGAGCCGCAACGAGCCGCAGCACCAGGCCAAGCGCTCGTCCTTTACGATGGCGACACCGTCGTCGGCGGCGGCACCATCGTCAGTGCGTAGCGAAGCCCCCTCGATCCGAGTTCGTTCATCGAGGGGGCTTCGCTTTGCGGCATCAACAGCCTAGACAGAGAGAGGGGAAGAAAGCCGTCGTGCCGCCTTGGGTATTTGAAGAAGAGTTGTCAGCAATCAAATCTCACGATGCTGGTATCGAGTGGAGGTCGGGCGCTCATGCGCGCTCCTTTGCCTCAGCCTGCGAGACGTGTACTTCATGCCCCTGGACAGCGCCTCAGCTTGCAGCGCCCAAGCGCCGACCCCTTGGGCTAACTCGCTACTCGAACTTGAACATCGCCGTCGACAGGTAGCGCTCACCGGTATCGGGAAGAATGGCCACGATGGTCTTGCCCTTGTTCTCGGGACGCTGCGCTAGTTGACCCGCAGCCCACACGGCAGCACCTGACGAGATGCCGACAAGCAGGCCCTCCTTCGCGGCGAGCTCGCGACCCGTTTCGAACGCATCCTCATCGGCAACGGCGATGACCTCGTCATACACCGAAGTATCGAGCGTATCGGGAACGAAGCCCGCGCCGATGCCCTGAATCTTGTGAGCACCCGCATGGCCTTCGGAGAGAACCGGGGATCCCGCCGGCTCGACCGCGACGACCTTCACGTCGGGGTTTTGAGACTTCAGGTAACGACCCGTGCCGGTAACCGTGCCGCCTGTGCCAACGCCCGCGACAAGAATGTCGACCTTGCCCTCGGTGTCCCTCCAAATCTCAGGGCCGGTCGTCGCCTCGTGGATTGACGGGTTCGCCGGATTGGTGAACTGACTCGGAATGAATGAGTTGGGAATCTCGCCTGCGAGCTCCTGAGCTTTGGCGATAGCGCCCTTCATGCCCTTCGAACCATCGGTCAGAACCACTTCGGCACCGTAGGCCTTCATGAGGTTGCGGCGCTCGATTGACATCGTCTCCGGCATCGTGATGATGAGGCGGTTACCCCGAGCAGCAGCTATCGCGGCAAGGCCGATACCCGTATTGCCCGACGTAGGCTCGATGAGCACTGTGTCGTCGTTCACCCTGCCGGCCTTCACCGCCTCGTCGATCATCGCCTTCGCAATGCGATCCTTCACCGATCCCGCAGGGTTGAACAACTCGACCTTGCCGAGGATGGTCGCGTCGAGATTATGGTTCTTCTCGAAGTTCGTAAGCTCTACAAGAGGGGTGTTGCCAATTAGCTCCGATACGCTTTTGTGGATGGTCATGATTCTCGCCTTTCGTTGATTCCTATGTGATGGCATTTATCCTACTATGCTTATAGGTTTTGTCAATATGATTAGCCATCTTTTTTCCTTCAAACAAAAAAATGCCTTCCCAACTGGGAAGACATTTGAATGCAAGTGTTAAGAGAACATTAAATGCAATCGGCAAAATGAATGCTTGGCCATCTCCCGCCAGCGTCTTGCCTCTCGATATGCAAGCCCTCCTCGCGAAGGCGCTCCTCTCGGGAGCGCGCCTTTGACGCTTCCATGGAAAGCGTCTTGAAGATACAGCCCATCGAGCGCTCCCCCGCAAAGTACTCGGGATGCCATTGCACGCCCATCATGAACGTGCGATCGCGCACCTCGATTGCCTCCACGAGCCCATCAGGGCCGTATACGCGCACGATATCTTCGTCGGGAACCTGCGTTGGCACAATCCCGATAACAGGCCGTTGCTCGACTTTCGACATAAGCGCCCCCTCGACTATATTGCAATACAGTTAATCCTACTATATTAGTCGACTTTTTGGGTGACGATTTCGTTAAATCGAATAGCTGTCGGAAGCAACAGAAGAGGCCTTATCGAGGATATCCTGCAAGGTGATTCCGGAAAGATAATCCTTAATCAGTTTGTCGAGGCCCCTCCAAACGTCGATTTCAATGCATATATTAGGCTGGGAGCAGTCAAAATCGTCTTCGCAGGCGAGGCAGGAGACGGGCGCGAGCGTTCCCTCGGTAACGGCAAGCACATCAAGAACGGTGATATCGCTTGCCGGACGCGCCAAACGGTATCCGCCAGCAGCACCACGCACCGACTTCACCAGCTGCGCGGACACCAAGTTAGGAACGATTTGCTCGAGATACTTCTTCGATACGGATTCGGCCTCGGACACTTCTTTCAAGGAAACGAGCTTATCTCCCCCATGCTCAGCGAGATTCAGCATAAAGCGCACCGCATACAAGCCCTTCGTGGAGATTTTCATTGCACATGCCCACCTTCATCCGATGATAAATACCCTTATATTTTATAGGTATTGAATGCAAAGTCGCGGCAAAAGTAAAAAAGGGACGCGAAAAAACGCGTCCCTTCAAAAACACCGCAAACCAGCTTGAAGCGCTGATCCTTGATTAGCGGCGATGATGGCGATGGCCGTGGCAGTGATGAGCTTTGCGGCCCTTCTTCTTGCCGTTGACGCCTTTCTCCTTGATAGAGACGATAAGCTTTTCGGTAATAGCATTGAGCTGGGCGACTTCCTCGTCGCTCAGGCAACCAAGAATATCCTCGGCAGTCTCCTCGTTCGCCGCGACGCGCTTCTTGGCAATCTTTTTACCCTCATCGGTCAGCTTGACCGCGTACGTGCGCTCGCCCTCGGCCTCTTCGATGGTGATGTAGCCGTTGCGCTCGGCCTTCTTCACGATGCCCTTGAGCTCGCGACGGTCGACGCCGAGCTTCTTCACGAGATCGCGCTGGGTAGCGCCGTCGTCCTCAAGCAGAAATTTGAGCAGCGCGCCCTGGCCGCGCTTGAAGCTCTTCGGGCCGTTCTTGTGAAATGCGAGGCGGGTCAGTTTGCTCGCCTTTTTCAGCTGAGCAAGCGTCTTCATTGCTTCAGTCATGGAGGGTCCTTCTTTCTTTTCTTTTATCCCTTGTATCCGCGCCGTTACTATATCGTTTTTGCCCAGAGATATGAATGTTATTCATATTATATTCACCGTTTAATTGTTTTAGCACGTCAGACTTATATTCATAATTGTTCATGAATAATACGACGAAACCATTCATAGAAAATGACGACCACTCAGGAACAAAATGCCATAAAGATGGGGTATTTTCGACCACGCAAAACCACACAATATCAGCTCGTACAACAGCCGCGCCGCACCCAGCCCCCACACCCTGATGCGCGCCAGTGCCCCGCCGCACCTCGCGTCGCCGGCTCGCCGCGTCTGCGCTCCGTGCACACCTCGCCCCGCCGGCCCACGCGCACCTCTCCCCCGCAAGCGATTCGCCTCACGACGCACAAAGGCCGGTCCTGATGGATTTCAGGACCGGCCTTTGGCAGGAATGGTTTTCGAAACCGCAGGGGAAGGAGTCCGCGATTCGAAAAGTTGAAGGGAGGGGCGCGACGACATGCCGCAACCCCAAAAAAAGCTGAAAGGGAAGGGGCGCAGCGGCGTACCGCGCCCCTTATAAAGGGAAGGTTACAGGACGAACGGCGTCACCATGGTGATCGGCAGTGCCGCGATAAGCACGAGCAGACGAAGCATGAAGCCGCCGATGAGCACGCCGATGTCGGACATCGCGGAAATCGCGTGCGCCTTACGGCTCTCCTCGAACTCCTTCGGGGAGAAGAAGAGCATCCAGGTCTCGAGGATTGTCGGGCCGACGAGGCCGACAATCACGAACAGCACCCAAAACGCAACCGCATACTTGCCAGCGAGCAGCGCCATAACCGACTCATAGCCTGCTGTGGAGTTCGTCACCGTGATGAACATGAGCGATGCCACCAGCAGCATCTCGATGCAGGGGAAGCAGAAGTGGAACTTCTTGAACACGCCCACGCGGTTGAACTCCTCAGGGTGCTTGAACACGCCCGCGAGCAGCACGGATGCCATGCCGGTCGACATTGCCGAGACAAGGAACAGGATCGGCAGCAGCGCGTTGTTCCACAGCGGGAACGTGTTGCACACGCCGAGCAGGCAGCCAGTATAGATGGCGACGCAGATGCCCAGAATCGAGCCGGCAAGCTCGATGCCCCAGGGGACGCGACGCTTTGTAAGGTCGAGGATCATGGCGATCAAAGCCACAATCACGAACAGCGCCAGGATAACGACGCCCCAGGTCATCACAGACCCGAAGTTCGTCAGCAACAGAGCGAAGCGCAGCGGGTTGTAAAGGCCCGCCTTTGCGTCGAACATCAGCAGCACAAGACCGATGATAACAACAATCGGCGCGATGATATGGCCGATCTTGCGCATATTCACCGCTTCAGGATGGCGCCATGCCAGAAATGCACTCGTCGCGAACGCGCCACCGCCCAAGCCGCCAAGGAACAGATAGCAGGCGATGATGCCGCTCCAAATAGGTTCGAAGGTCATCTCTCATCACCTCACATAGAAAACTTTGGACTTGGTCAGATCGCCGGCGATAGGAGCCGCGTGCGTGCGATTGATTTCCTTGACCAGCTCGCAATCCGGGTCATCCAAGTCGCCGAAGATACGAGCATGGGTCGGGCAAGCCGTCACGCAGGTGCACATCTCGGTACCGTTCTCGTAGTTCGACACGTGGCAGAAGCGGCACTTGTCGACCGCGCCGGTCTTAGAGTTGCGCACACGAACCTGATACGGGCACGCTGCCATGCAGTACAAGCAGCCGATGCAGCGGCCCTGATCAACTTGGACGATACCGTCGGTGCCGATATGGGCAGCGCCGGTCGGGCACACCTTCGTGCAGGGCGCATCTTCGCAATGCATGCACTGCAGGGGCACATGCTCGACGCCAACCTGGGGATACGTGCCAGTTTCGCGGTCCTCGAAGCGGACGAACGCCTCGTCCGGCTCAAGGCCGTTTTGCCTCTGGCACGCAAGACGGCAGGTGTAGCAGCCGATGCACTTCGTGGTATCGATCAACATTCCATAACGGGCCATGTTTATGCACCCACCTTCCTGACGCTCACGATAGCCTCCTGCGAGCAGATGCCACCGTAGCCAGGCTCAATGCGGAAGGGCACGAAGTCCATCTGACGCAGACCGAACCCGTAGGCGGTCTTCTCGTCCTTGGAGCTGCATCCGTAGTGGCTCGGCATGTACAGAGCCTCGGGGTTAATGCGCTCGGTGACGTGCACTTTCACCGTACCCTTTGCCTCATCATTGGAAATCTCGACCTCGTCGCCTTCGGCGATACCGAGCTTCGCAGCGCGGCTTGCGTTAATCCAAACACGATCGAGGTTGTACTGCTTGGAAATATTCATGAGCGCCGGCACGTTCGCGGTCTGCGTGTGCGTATGAACAGCCTGCTTGCCGCCGATCAGGCGGAAGTAGTTGTCGCCCTCGGGAACGCTCGCGACGGGCTCGGTCCACTGAGGAACGCTCGGGTAACCAGCCGCGTGGCATGCCTCGCTCGAGAACTGAATCTTGCCCGTGGGGGTCTTCCACGTCGGCGTCTTGCCGAACTTGAAAGTCTTCTCGGGGAAGCGGGCGGTGCCGGCAGCCTTCAGGCCATCGAGCGTGAGACCCACCGTGCGAAGCTGCGCATCCGCGAGCTCTTCGACCGTGAACGGGAAGTACTCGCCGACGCCGCATGCCTCGGCGAGCTCGGTGAAGATCTCGTCGACCGGCTTGGTATTCGGGTGAATCTTCTCGATTACCTGGTCACGCAGGGAAACTGCGGGAATCTTGCCGCCGATGAACTCAGGAACTTCCAAGCGCTCCAGATACGACGTATCCGGAAGCACGTAATCGCAAGCCTGGCAGGTCTCGGTCATCTGGATGTCGATGGCAACGGAAAGCTCGAGGTTCGAGAGGCAGTCCTCAAGGTATTTGGGGTTGGAGTAGCCCGCAACCATGTTCGAGTTGTAGAAGAACATGCCCTTGATCTCGCCCTTCTTGGCAAGCTCGGCTGCATAGACGTTCACGCCCATGCCCGCAAGGGACAGCGGGTACTCGTCCGCACCGGCAATCTTGCCTTCCGGCTTGGGAACAGGCGGGAACTTCTCCTTGTCGAGGTTGCCCGCTTTCACGGAGTTCCCGAAGAAGGCACCGCCTTCCTGGTTCCAGCAGCCGAGAAGCGTGTTGAAGCAGCACACCGCGCGAGCAGTCTCACCGGAGTTCGCATAGCTGCAGCCGTAGGCACCGCGCCAAGAAGGCTCGATGGAGGCCGCCGGGGCTGCCGTAGCAAGGTCGGTTGCCAAGCGCTCAATCGTGTCCTTCGAGATGCCGGTGATCTCCTCTGCCCATGCGGGCGTGCAATCCTTCAGGTAATCGGCCCACTCTTCGAAGCCGACGGTGTTCTCGGCGATGTAGCTCGCATCGTAGAGCTTGTTGTGCACGACAACATGAGCCATGGCCAGGATGAAGGCCAGGTCAGTGCCAGGGTTGATCGGCACCCACTCATCGGCGAACGCGATGGAGTTGTTCAGACGCGGGTCGACGATCACCAGTTCGGCGCCGTTCTCGTGCGCCTTCTGCATGGCATGCAGCTGGCTCGGCTTGATCGCGTCGGCGTAGCTGCGGCCGATGAACATCGTCATCTTGGAGTTCGCCACGTCGGAGGTGAAGTCACCCGTGCCGATGACCTGGGTAAACCCAGCGTTCTTCGACATGTTGCAAGCAGCACCGTGCGTGTAGACGTTCGGGCTGCCAAGTGCGTTCATGAAACGCTTGGTGTAATACGAGCCGCTCGGGCGCGGGTCCTGCACCATGGCGAGCGCCTGGGGGCCCTTCTCGTCGATGATCGCCTTGACCTTCTCGGCGATCTCGCTGTAGGCCTGGTCCCACGTGATCTTCTCGAACTTGCCGCCGTTCTTCTTAAGCGGGTCGGTCAGGCGATCCTCGTTGTAGGCGATGGAGGCGAAGCCGTAGCCGCGACCGCACAGCGTGCCTTCGCAGTTCGGATGGTTCGCATCGCCGATCATCTTGCCAAGCTTGCCGTCAACGACGTATCCCGTGAACCCACACTTCGATGAACAGGAGTTGCACAGCGAGTGGGCGGTGTGATGATCGATATCGCTCGTCCCGCGCGCATCCGCCTGCTCCCAAGCGTTGAAGCTCAAAAAGCCCGCGCCCGCCGCAACGGCAGCGACCCCGGCGCTTCCGGCCAGAAAGCTTCGCCTGGTAATAGCGTTTTCTGACATTGCTGATTCCTCTCTATATGCATCTCGCGTCATCGTCTTCGCTCCCCCTGATGCTTTATCGCTCACGCCGCATCTTCTGCCTGCTCGGCAACGATGCCGATGAGCAGGTCGCACAAGCAAACGTAGAAGTTCGCCTCGCTTCCCAGATTGATAAGACGTCTGCGATACGCGGTAAGCCAATTGAACCTCTCGGAGAGAAACGTTCGCGCCTCGTCCACCATTCCGCTCCTCAGAAGCACCGCGACCATGTCAAGCTCGAGAGCCAGATGGTCGGGGCAATCGGAGAACTCGGACGGAATGCCGAACCCCAGCTGCTCCGCGAGCGCGGACATGTAGCGGGCGGAAGTGCCCAGATACATCCCCTTGCCGTCGACGGGCGAAAGCAAATCGCCTGCCTTGGCAGTGTTCACGTAAAGCGACTCGATAGGAAGCGCCGATTCGGGCAAGCCTCCCGTGAAGTGGCGGGCGGCGAACTGCCGCATCTCTTCGTAGGTAGGAGGGCAGAACAGCGTGCAGACCTCGCACTCCGACAGGAAATCCTGCAAAGGCGCGTGGTTGCCGCGACGATAGTCCGCGGGGCTCTTGTCAAGCCCGAGACTTCCGCCGTTCTGAAGGATGAAACGTGCGCCATCGAGAAACTCGGCCCACGCCTTGCGCGCGGACAGATTCTCCCATTCCGCCTTATCGACGGGAGCAAAGCACTTCGAGAGAATCGAGAACACCGCTGCGTCGTCCAACATCGTCTGTTCGCTCCTTTCCGAATCGATCGTTTGACTTACTTACCTTGCATCAGCGGGAAGCCGACGCTTACGCAGAGACGAGCGTGGTCGTGCGAACGACGCCCATGTCGATGCACTTCTGCGCGATATCTTCCCAATCGATGAACTGGATGGCACCGTTGGGGCACTGCTCTGCGCAGCGGCCGCAGGAGATGCACTTCGTGGAAACGCCCGTTTCGGTATCGATGCGAGGCATGTTCCAGGGGCAAGCCTGCGCGCACATGCCGCAACCGATGCAAAGCTTCGGGTCGACCGTGCGGGCGCCCGTCTTCTCGTCGGGCTTGATAGCATGGACCGGGCAGTACTTCATGCACCACGCGTCGGCGCACTGCTTGCAGTGCTCGACGGTGAACTCGCATGCGCCCGGGTTGCCGTCGCCGAACGAGCCTTCGCCCGTGTCGGGGCTAGTACCCCAGTTGTAGTTATCCCAAACGCGGACGCGCGCGATGTTCTGGCACACGCGGCCATCGTTCTTCAAGGTGCACATCATTTCGCAGCGCTGGCATCCGGAGCAACGGGCGCGATCGGTGACGATCATCTTGGTTGCAGTGTGACGGATGTCGATACGGCCCGATGCGATCGACTGACTCGTGACGCCCCACGACGCCAGCACGCCGCCCACAACGAGACCGGCGACGCCGCAGCCTGCCATTGCAAGCACCTGGCGACGGGTCATCGCATGCTTCGGCTTTGCTTCCACAGCTTCAGTTTGCTCGACGGCGTTCGTCGGGCTCTCTTCAGGGGCGCTGCCGTTGATATTGGTATCTGACATTTTTGGTACTCCCCCTCACATATCGGTGAGTCTCTTCCTTCGGCCCCGGTTTCCTCGCGTACCTTTATATAGAGGTACGCATCCCGGTGGCTCCCCCTCTTCTTTTTGGCCTTGATAGGTCACGCAACGGTAAGCAGTATGCCCTCCCAAGAAAAACCCTCGTACCCTCTTTCGGGGGCAAAACTGCGTTTACCTGCAATTTTGCCCAATTACCCTCAAAGAGGGTACAGGGGTATTGCACCCAGATGAGAAACTCCGCTTGACGAGTTTGTATCGTCTGCAACCCCAAGTCGCCTTGACGTGTCACGCAACGCACGATAAGCGAGAGATTTGGAGATGCAACAATGGCTGACACGAAGTCATATGGCTGGGCCGGCAAGATCTTGCGCGTGAACCTCACGACTGGATCCATCACCACCGAGCCGACCGCACCCTATGAGGACTATATCGGCGGCATGGGCCTGGCGAACAAAATCATCTATGATGAGGTCGCCCCGGGCACCGATCCTCTAAGCGAGGACGCAAAGATCGTTTACGCCGTCGGTCCTCTGACCGCAACTGGCGTGCCGCTGGCTGGCCGCACCACGGTTTGCTTCCTTTCCACCTTCACCACCGACTACCAGGTTGTCGACGCGCACTGCGGCGGCATGCTTGGCGCGAAAATCAAGATGGCTGGTTACGATGCCATCATCGTCGAAGGCAAGTCCGACAAGCCGGTTTACCTTCACATCAAGAATGACAAGGTCGAAATCAAGGACGGCTCGATGGTGTGGGGCCTTGGCACCCGCGCTACGACCGAGGTCTTGAACCGCCTCGAGGGCGTCAGCGCCTGCGTCGCGACCATCGGCCCTGCAGGCGAGAACCTACTCCCCTATGCCTGCATGATGAATTCCCGCAACCACTCCGCAGGCGCGGGCCTCGGCACCGTGATGGGCTCTAAGAAACTCAAGGCGCTCGTCGTCGAGGGCAGCGGCACCGTTAATGTGAAGGATCCGCAGGCTCTGGCCGACCTGTCCGACTACATGCTGCGCGAAATCATCGGCTCCAACAACAACCACGTCGTGCCTTCCACCCAACAGGAATGGGCTGAATACTACGACAAGGGCACCCGTTGGACCGCTCGCAAGGGCCTGTACTGGGCCGACGCCGAGGGCGACCCGATCGAGACCGGCGAGCCGAAGCCGGGCGAGATCAACACGGTTGGCTACCGCTGCATGAAGACCACCAAGGACGAGGGTCCCGAGGCCGAGAAGTACACCATCAAGATGAACGGCTGCCACAGCTGCCCGATTCACTGCTACTCCGACATGCGCGTCCCAAACTCCAAGGCTAACGGCGGCTACGAGATCACGGGCAACACCTGCGTGCCGAACTTCCCATTCTCCGTCTACATGGTGAAGATTCTGGGCGAGCACACTTCCGTCAAGGCATCTACCGAAGACGGCCTCATTTGGGACCAGGTCGTTGGCGGCACGGTGGACGATTTGGGTCTGTGGTGCAACTACGCGCAGCTTTACCGCGACATCGCCCACTGCGTCTCTGCGGGCATTTTCGAGAAGAACCTGCCGGCTGACGAGTACAACATGTTCGACTGGAAGAAGTTCGAGAACAACGACCCGACCATCATGGTCGAGCTGCTCACGCACATCGCCAAGAACGACAACGAGATGTCTTATCTCGGCCATGGCCCGATCGTGTGGTGCAAGCGCTGGAACGACATGGAGTGGTTCGACACCACGGCAAGCTGCCTCATCAACTACCGCGGCTGGCCGGTCCATCACGCCATTGAGTCCTATGGCCAGGTCGGCGGCCTGCTGAACATGATCTTCAACCGCGACCCGATGATCCACTCGCATCAGAACATGCTGCAGTGCGGCCTTCCGCATGAGCTCAAGCAGGAAATCGCAGCCGAGCTGTGGGGCGGCGAGGATGCGCTTGACCAGGCGAAGAACTACACGCCCATCAACGACCACAAGATCAACTTCTGCTGGTGGTCCATCGTCACCGACGTGCTGCATGACTCGCTCACGCTGTGCAACTGGGTGTGGCCGATGGCTCAGAGCCCGTCGAAGAGCCGCAACTACCGTGGCGACCTCGACCTCGAGGCGAAGTTCTACAAGGCAGCCACCGGCAAGGACGTCACGACTGACGACCTGTACAAGGCTGCTGCGAAGATCATCACGCTGCAGCGCGCGAACACCGCCCGCGGCATGAAGGACAAGAACGGCAACATGGGTTGCAACGACTTCCGCAACATCCACGACGTCATGACCGAATGGCCGTTCACGAAGGACCCGGACAAGCAGCCCTTCACCGAAGGCACCGATAAGATGGAGAAGCAAGACTTCCAGAAGGGCCTCACAATGCTCTACGAGAAGTTCGGTTGGGACAGCGAACTTGGTTGCCCGACGGCCGACTGCCTCGAGTACTATGGCATGTCCGACGTTGAGGAAGACCTCAAGAACCTGAACCTTCTTCCGTAAGCGATGCGACGAAGGCGGCGGCTTACATGGCGCGAAGCCACGAGCCGCCGCAAACCTCCCCAATGGGTCGCATCCGACGTAGAGGGTAGCCCTACCCGCAAGAAGAGCCTCTTCGGAGGCTCTTCTTGTTGTATTAGGGGAACGATGTGAGCGGCGCACCGCTTCGGGCGTCCACACCCCCATCAGGCACCCGTCACCCTACGCCCGCAACCCCGCCCGGTGCTCGACATCTTGAACGTCCGCGAACCCAACAAGAGCAGGCGCCCGCCGCTCGCTGCCATTCCCATGCGCAGAATGCGAGGATATCGCGGACAGATCTTTGCTTGCCCGCCCCTTCAAGCTACGATCGAAGGTGAAATCGCACAAAAACCTGAGAGGCACGCGAATGAAAACCATCGACGTTGTAGCAGCCATCATCGAGAAGGATGGCGAAATCCTTGCGACCCAACGAGGCTATGGGGAGTTCGAGGGCGGCTGGGAATTCCCGGGCGGCAAAGTCGAAGCAGGAGAAACCCCCGAGCAAGCAATTGTCCGCGAAATCAAAGAGGAACTCAACGCGAGCATCGCAGTGAGAGATTTCCTCATACAGGTCGAACACGATTACCCTACGTTCCACCTGAGCATGAGATGCTATCTATGCTCGCTTGAAGACTCATCGTTTCAGCTGCTCGAGCACCACGCCGCGAAGTGGCTTGACCTTGCACACATCGAAAACGTCGATTGGCTTCCTGCCGACATGAAGGTGGTTGACGCTTTGGAGAAGCGCGGCGAGCTCTAGCCGTCGAGGTTGCTGATCGGGTAGTCGTACAAATCGGCACGAACGGGCTGTTCGAGAGCATAGGTAATCTCGACGACGTTCGTTTTGCCGTCCTCCATCGTGGTAGCTTCGAAGTCGCCCGTCGGGTGCATCTGCCCCAAAAAGTAAAACTCCTTGCCGCTGTCCTTGTCATTTTTGTTCTTCCGAACGAAAAGGTAGCACTTCATGCCGTTTTCCCGCTCATGGGCAAGCCGGACAATCTCGGGCGATTCGAGAGAGCGGTTGTTCTTCGAGATGGCAATGATGCGGCGATCAGTGATGAACCGATTCTCGTATTGGATGGTGGCGCTGATCGAAGGGTCCTTCTCGTAATCGATGAACACGGGGAAGGTGTTGGTCTTCGCGTCGTGGAAATACCCGCCGACATTTTGATAGTTCGGCTCCTTTTCCCAGTTCAGAATGATGGCAACATCTTCGCGCGAGTACTTTTCGTACAAGACGAAGCCCGTATCTTTGTAGCAGTCGGCGAAGTTCCTGTCCGCTCGGGCGAGGCCGAAGCGGACAGTATCGAGCACGCATTCCCTGAAGTAGGGATCGGAAAGCGCTGAAGAGAACGCAGCGCCGAGGCGCATCTGCCCCTCGTCAGTCACGACGAGCTCCTGCCCGAGCGTCGAAAACGACCCGGAAAGCATACGGCTTACCGCGTGCGCTTGCTCGCATCCGAAGCGGCTCTCGGCAGCGCGAAGCGAAACAGGCGCCCCCTGACTCAGAAGACGTGCGAGAACCTCGAGGTCAGCCCTGCGTTTTCCGCTTGCCAACTTGGTGGATATGAATTTCAGGAACGCAAGCTTCCTCTCGCTCAAGGTGCCGGGCGCACTCTTCTCGTGCTTCTGGAGAAACGCTGCATAGGAACCGAATTTCTTGATGATGATGAGCGGGTCGATAGCCTCGTTCTCATCGAAATCGACCAGGTGAGGAATGCGACCGAGCAACTGCCTGAGATGCTCATATTCCGCCTTGATGAGGCGCACGTCGCTGAAGCGTCCTTCCTCGAGCGCCTTGAAGATTCGCTTCTCAGAAATACGGTCGAAGGTGATAGTCGAGCAGCCGGGAATAGCCGAGCTGCCCTCCTTCACCACCTTGCGAAGCGTGTCCTTGTTATAGGTGCGATCGCCCGACAAGGCGATGGGGACGAGATAGTTTTGCTGGTAGTTCCCGATGAAATCCAAAACGAGCGTGAATTCCTTGCCGTCGCACTTGCGCAGACCGCGCCCGAGCTGCTGAACGAAGACGATGGCTGATTCGGTTCTTCGCAGCATGATTATCTGGTTGAGCAAGGGGATATCGACGCCCTCGTTCATGATATCGACGGAGAAGATGTAGTCGATGGTTCCCCGCTCAAGCTCGTGAATCGCGCGATCCCGCTCCTCGGCCGAAGACGCACCGCTGATCGCCTTCGACGGAAGCCCCCGCTCGCAAAAAGCCTTGGCAAAATACGCCGCCTCGTCGTTTCGGCTGCAGAAGACCAGCCCGCGTCGGCACGATTTCTGAACGGTGTATTCCTCGATCTTTCTCACGACATGCTCGACGCGCGCCTCGCTGGTAAGCTTGCTAAACAGCAGGAGATCATCTTGCTGCTCGTCGTCGATTTCAAGATCGGCGATGCCGAAGTAATGAAACGGCGCAAGCATCTCGTTGCTGAGCGCGTCCTGCAGCGTGATGCGATACGCAATCACGTGATTGAACAGGCTGTAAACGTCGTATCCATCGGTTCTGCTCGGCGTCGCCGTCATACCGAGGACGAATCGCGGCTTGAAGTAGTCGAGCACCTGGCGATACCCCGCAGCACCCGTCCGGTGCGCCTCGTCAATGACGATGTAGTCGAAGGCGTCGGGGAGAAGTCGCAAAGATGCCTCGCGAGGGTTCCTACCATGGCGAAAAGGCAGGTGGCAGCCTGGGAGCGATTGGCCCCTTGGTAGAGATCGTAGGTGTAGGCGGCGCCGAGTACGCGCTCGAAGCTTTCGCGCGAGGCCGAGAGGATGCGCTGTCGATGGGCGATGAAGAGAACGGTTCGCGGCCGCTGCCGTTCGACATCGAGCGCCGAGAGGTACGTTTTGCCCGTTCCCGTCGCCGAAACGAGGAGCGCACGGGGCTCGCATCGGCCATGGAGCACGGCGAGAGCCTCGAGCGCGCTTTCCTGCATCTTATTAGGCTTGATGCGCGGAAAGCGAGGTGAACCGACGCTTCGATCGCCCGACGTCGGCCTCGCGCCGCCCAGCGTTGCGCCTTCGCTTGCAGGAGAGCCCTCGACAGCTGGCACCGCCCCCTCGCCAGCGGGCGTTGCGCCCTCAACATCCTCGAGGCGGAAGGGCTCAACCTTCGGCGTACCCACCATGCTGCAGGTTTCGCGCGCCAAGAAGGCCTCGTACTCATCGATCCAGCCACTCGTCAGCGGCTTTGTGTCCGCATCATTCCACAGCTTATCGTATTCCGCTTTCGCCTCGAGCAGCATCTGGCCGTTAGGGAACGAGCGGAAAAGGATGTTCCATTCCTTGTTGCAGGTTAGCGCCTTCTGGGTGAGATTCGAGCTCCCGATGATGATCGTGGAGATCTGATCCTTGCTGAAGAAGTAGCCTTTTGCGTGAAGATCACCCTGGTAGACGCGTGCTTCGATGTTGGGATACTCGCCCAATTTGCGCAACGCGTCGGGGTTGTTGAAGTTCAGGTATGTGGACGTGAGAATCCGCCCCGGGACTCCCCTGTCGCGAAGGTCGGCGAGGATGCCCGCCAGAACCTGCATGCCGCTTGCCGTGATGAAGGCGACGGAAAACGAAAAGCTCACGCAGTCGGCAAGCTCCGCCTTAAGCGTCGACAACACGTTGGCGCTTCCCTGGTCGTCGTTGCCGAGGATGCGCGGAGAATAGCGCTCATCGGGCTCTTTCCCCGATCCGATGAAGCTCGCCTCGAGGCTTTCCGCGAACTTCACGACGCTGTATTTGAGTTTGCCCTGCATCTGCGACCGCCTTACGAGGAGGGAGGGGATAAGATCCCCTCATTATCGACGATCACGCAATGAAATGGGGCACAACCTCCGGCACCGGTCGTCCGACCGCCCACGGTTGCACGGAGAATGCCTCGCAAAGCGAAGGCGAAGCGCACGAGATTGAGCAACGGGGTTGCCCCGCAGACGTGCGCAAAGGATGCGGGCGGCGCCGAGAAGACGCAGGCAGCCGGTGGGCGCGCAGGAGCTTAGCGCCCACCAGCTGCCATGCGGTTGCTACACGTTCGAGAGGCGCTCCACCGACCGGTATTCCGCGAGGGACTCGGCAAGCGTGCGATCCATATAAAGCGTCGAGAAGAAATAGACGTCGCCGTTCGAGGCTTCGCAGCGCTCGATGTCGGGGTACTCACCAGACTTCTGAAGCTCGGCCCACGTGTCCTCAACCTTGCTTTTACTCATATGGAAAGGAGGGTTGGCCAGGTCTTCCGCAGCAAAGGGACGCGGATAGATGCGCCCATCCTCGCGGACGCAGTCGACGAATGTGGCCAAGGGGTTGTCCTCGGCCGCCAGAAAGGCCCAGTGCGCATAGTTCTTCGTCATGAGGTCGGAGTCATACAGGTAGTAGCTGTGTTGCCCTACCAGCGTGACGATATGCTCGCAGTGAATCTCTTTCTTTACCGGCGCAGCATCCTCATCGGGCACCAGCACATATTCCCCTTCAAGCTCCACGAGCTTGTAGCCTTCGGGAAGTTTGAGACCTGCAAAGGGATCGTCGCCGGAGGCTGCACCATCCTTCGAAAGCTCCGCGGGCGCTGCGGAAGCCGCCTCGCTCGCATGAGGCGCAAAGGTATCCATGGCCTCAGCTCGCACGGAGGAGTCGGACTCGGCCGCGACCTCAGACGACGCGAGGGCCCCAGAAGAAGCCGCAGCGTCAACAGCACCGCCAAGCGTAATCGCGGCATCGGGGGCAGCGGATTCGCCTGCAGAAGCCATCGTCTCGTCGGCTCCAGACGCCGAAGTAGCCGTGCCTGCCTCGGACGCTTCGCGCGCAGCCTTCTGCGCAGCCGCCTTCTCGTCCTCCTCAATCTGCTTCAGCCGACGATTGGGAATCTTTGGGGGAACGCCCACGGCGCGCGTAGCCGACCGGATGGAGCTCGCTTTACGCGCACGTTCCGCCTTTTCCGCTGCGATCTCGTCTTTATGGTCGCGACGATAGTCCTCGAGATACTCGTAGACGAGCATCTCGAACTCGTCAGAGGTCATATGCCCGGGCACCAACCCCAGTTCAACCCACCTGCTCGGGACAACGAGCTGGCTATCAGAGGATTGACGTCGAACATCGTCGAACACGTCGGCGAGCGCATTGTTCTCCGCGAGCTCACGCTCTTCGGGCGTAGGCTCAGCCTGTTGCGCTTCGGCGGCGTCGCTGCCTTCGCCCGCCGCCTCACCTGCGCCCGACGCATCGGGCGCGCCAACCGAAACGCCGCCGGCAGTGCCCGTCGCGCCCGCAATGCCGGAAGCGACAGCCGCTTCGTTCGCGCCAACCCCAGGAGTCTTGCCAGCCTCGGTATCCGCACCTTCCCCGCAAGGAGTCGCGTCGGGGCAACCGGAGACCGCATCGGGGGCCTTCCCGCAGGAGGCCCCCGTCAAGTTTTCCTGTGAGAGATCTTCCTCAGGCGCCGCCACCGCAACCTGCGTGTCCTCGGCAGCCATTACGCGTTCGCCGCCTTCGCACGCGCTTCATCGACCATCATGTCGAGGCGCGTGTCACGCAACGAGCAGTGCTCGCACAGAAGGCACGCGACCGAGCTCGTATCGCACGGCAACTTCTCGTTAAGTTCGGCAAGCGTTATGCCGCTGCGGTAATACCAGTCGCCAACCAAACCACGCACGCCTTCTACCGCGAACACCGTGGTATGCGCCTTGTCGTAGGGCACGCCGTCAACGGCCGCCTTCACGTCGTCAGGCGCAATGGCAAGCGCCTCTGTGAAGGTCTTGCCCTCGATCATCGTGCAGATGACGCTTGCACAGGCGGTCATGGCAAGGCACCCGCGCGTCTTGAACCCAGCGCGCAAAAAACGCGGCTCGCCGCCATCTTCGGGCTCGCCAACAACGGCGAACAAGCGCAGCGCCACTTCGCCGCGCTTTGACTTGCCTACCATGGATTCCGCGTTATAACCCTCCGGCTTGCCGGAGTTGGTGAAGTTCGCAACGATCGACAGCAGCGTGTCGGAATAGCCCGCAACCCCCTCGTCAAGATTCGTTTGATACACATCGGCGGTGCGAATCAGCGCACGCTCTGCCGGCTCGTGAAATACGTCTCGTCCGTCCCCCATAGCTTCCCCTCTCACTCAACCGAGAACCTTGATTTGCAGATAATCATGTCAAGACTCCGAATCGAAACAAATTGATGCTATCATGGTGGCTGTTTTTGATAAGAGGATATACCCTCTTTGGGGATAAAAAACGATAATACCTGTTCACAGGCTACCACGAAAGCAGGGGATAACATGATCGGAAAGACGAACCAATCGTCGCCTTCTCCTTCGTGCACCCCAAACCAAAAGACCCCTTCCGAAAAAGCCACCCCTGCAAGCGAACAATCGGAAAATGTCGGAGCCATAATTGCCCGGCATAAGCCGCTCGCTTGGTCGATTTTAGGACTCGCTCTTTGCCGTGCGGGGCTCATCGTCGGTAGCTATGGCAGCTACCGCCACAGCGACGAGGGCATCTACTCCGACGGCGTCATGCTCGTCGCGCTCGCGGTTTTGGCAGTGCTGTGGCTTTTGATTGCCATCACGAAGTGTCACCTTTCGCGTCAAGTCGTCAGAAGAATCGCTTTCGCCTCGATTATTTTCGAGGCGTTTTCCCTCACCATGGCAGGTGCGCTGGTAATTGGACCACCCGAAATGAACGTCGCCGGGAATCACTTCCTTGCAAGCACGTTTTGCACGTTAGGCGGACTTGCCTGCATGTCATATTGGCTGCGTCGCGCACGCGACTGCACCGCCATAACCGCAGTTATTTATTCGTTTGGAGCGCTGTTCGTAAGCGAGCTGCTTATCTTTACCTCGATATTCATGGAGAACGGCATCTCCTATTTCTATGCTGCCGTGCTTGTTTTGCTGCAATTCCCTTGCATGTTGCTCGCACGAACGAAGCCCCTCGCTTGCGATATCAAAACGCTTTCCAACAAGGGTGATTTCTTCAATTTCACCAAGAACACCATGACGTCGAAGGTCTTCCTCGCCACCATCTGCGTGAGCATCGGCGTGCTTGCGTGCGCCGACGGCTTTTTGCGCGGGTACCCCAATGGATTGCCAATCGCATTTCGAGCGACAACGCGATTCGCCGATCTTGTACTTATCCTCGCATTTTGCGTCGCAATCATCGTTTTCACGTGCAGGCAGCACCATCGCGTTATGACTGTCGGCATCTTCGTCACCATGGAGGCGCTCGCCTGCATTGCGCTGCTGTGTTATTCGGCCTGGCCCGACGCACTCGACATCGGCGCCATCTTCACGACCAACCTCAATGCGTTGCTCGTCGGCTTCTCGTGGTACATCATCCTCGCGTTCATGAGCTACGGCTGGCGTTGCCCCTACTATTACGCCATCGCCGGATGGATCGTCTGGCTCGGATGCCGAGGAATCGCCCGCATCACACTCATCAATGTGACGGCAGTGTCGCAAAACGACCTTCTGATGCTCGCCGCCGTGTTCACGATGATCGTCATATCGACCCAGGTTGCGTTCGTCAACTTCCTGAACGTGCGCAAATTCGAGGCCGTCCCCGAAGAGGAGTTAACCCACCAGCAGAAAGCCGTGCAGACAAGCCCTGTCGTGAAGGCCCTGGGGCTCGACGACCATCATGAGAGCCTGGCAGACGTGCGGCAGGCCACCATGCGCCACAACGCCGAAGAGGTCGGCAAGCAGTTCCTGCTTTCCGAGCGCGAGGTCGAGGTACTTTCGCTTTACGCGCTCGGCTGGACGCAAAAGCGCGTGGCAGAGGAGCTATTCATCAGCCCGGGAACCGCTCATGCGCACATCAAGCGCATCTACGCGAAAACTGGCCTGCACTCACGCCAGGAAATCCTCGATTACATGGAAAAGTACACATCCTAAGGCTTCAGACTCCGAGGGACACAATCCTGGATGCGTCGCGACGCCCAATCCAGGATTGTGTCCCTCGGAGGCGCCCAGAACCTAAGACAATCAGCCCGAAGAGCTCGCAATCTGAAGGCGGCACCGAAAGAGCGCCGAGGCGAGCGACCGGGCAACAAAAAGGGCGGCTCGCGACTGTGAACAGGCACGCCGCAAACCGCCCTCGATCGAAAACCTTGACGAGCTACTTATATTCCTCCATAAGCGCTTTGAAAGCGGGCATGGAGCGCTTGATGACATCGGCGGACACGCAGTAGCTGATGCGCACCCAGCCATGGGATTTGAAGCACGTTGCGGGCACGAGCAGAAGCTCATGAGCCTTCGCCTTCTCGCAAAACGCCTCGTCATCGGACTCAAGCGCGCGAACCCACAGATAGAATGCCCCATCGGGCTCGACGTATTCGTACCCCAACTCGGAAAGACCCTTCGTGAGCAGCTCGCGGTTCGCGCGATACGCCTCAACGTCGGAAGGTTCATTCACGCACTTCTCCATCACACGCTGGAACAGCACTGCCGTGCAGATGAAGCCGAGCGCGCGACCCGCACCGCTCACCGCCGTGTAGACTTCCTTCGCGTTGTCCATGAGGTTGGACACGTAGATGTAGCCGATGCGCTCGCCAGGAAGCGACAGCGACTTAGAATACGAGTAGCAGACGATGGTGCGCTTGTAGAGCGTAGGGACGTAAGGAACTTCGGCGCCGTAGGTAATCTCGCGATACGGCTCGTCGCTGATCAGGTAAATCGGATGCCCGTACTCCTCTTCCTTGCGGGAAAGCAGTGCGGCGAGCGCCTCGAGGTTCTCGCGCGTGTAGACAGCGCCCACCGGGTTGTTCGGCGAGTTGATGATGATGCCCGCGGTCTTCGGCGTGAAGGCGGCATCGATGGCATCGATATCCATCTGGAAGTCGGGCTCGTGCGCCGGCACCTCAATCGTCGTGCAGCCGGCGGTCTCGGCCCACACGGCATACTCGGGAAAGTACGGGGCGATCACCATGATCTCATCCCCAGGGTTGGTAATCGCATAGATGCTGATGGCAAGGCCAGCGGCGGCGCCAGCGGTAAGATAGACCTGGTCGGCCGTAGCATCGATGCCGAAACGGCGGCTGATATTGTCGGCCACTGCCTGGCGCGGGCCAGCGGCGCCGGGGGACGGCGTGTAGCCATGGAGCGCACAGGGCGGCTCCTTGATGAGCTCGGCGATGGACTCGGCCACGGCATCAGGCGCCGGAACGCTCGGGTTGCCGATGGAGAAGTCGAACACGTTCTCCTCGCCGATCTCGGCCTTGCGCTTAAGACCGTAGGCGAAAAGCTCGCGAATCTTGTTGGGGGCGGAGCCGAGCTCGGTTGCGCGTTGGTTGAGCATGGAGGGCCTTTCTAACTACGCCTTGACGACATGAACGTCGCAGCGGACAGTGCGGATGAGATACTTCGAGACGCTGCCGACAAAGGCGTACTGCATATTGGACAGGCCGCGCTCGCCGCAGATGACAAGATCGGGCTTGAAGGGCTCGATGAGCTGCTCGGTCAGCGTGTCGGTGATGCGGCCAGCGCGCACCTGAAGATCGACCGACTTAATATCGGGGTTCTTCCTCGCCTCTTCCAGGATATCAGCGAGATCGGCCTCGAGCTGCTCTTTGCGCGACTCGCACAGAGCGTCGAAGTCGGCGCCGTTCGCCTCGAACGGAACGGAGTCGACGACGTGGCCGAAAAGCAGGTCGGCGTTATTGGCAGCGGCGATCGCAACGGCGCGACGCGCGACGATATCCTGCGTAGACCCGCCGTCAAGCGAAGCGAACACGCGCGGGAACAAGTGAATGGTAGACATGGCAGTCCCCTTTCGTTAGAGCCTTGAATCTAGAACGCCATTGTACGACTAAATGGGGTCCATCACAGAAAAGTTTCCCGAGCGAAATAATCGGGTTGGAGCAAGAAGGGTCAACAAAAACGTCGAGCAATCCACCTTTACCTACCCAGCAGCCAATCGATGACGTTTACTATGGCGACCCCCTCTTCAGTCACGCCGCATCGAAGGCGATCAGCTGTCAAGATAAACTTGGGCCACGAGTCGCCAATTAAGAGGAGGGGGGATATTTCTCGTTCGAACACTCCCTGGTCAACAAGTGACTCCGTCACCTGTATATACATTCGTTTCTGTGCACGTTCGACGACGAAGTCGACTTCCCCAGCGCGAAGCGAGCCCACCGTCACACTCCAGCCTCGTCGCAGAAGTTCGTTGTAAACCACATTCTCAATCTGAAAGCCAATATCTCCCGAGACAAATCCACTTGCGAGGTTTCTCAATCCCGTATCTACCGGGTAGAACTTACGCTGCGGACGCAAAATATCCTTACCCGACAGCCCAACCTGCTCACACGCGTGAAGAATCAAAGCATCGACCAACGCACGTAAATATGCCTCCACCGTTTCGATTCGAGTCTTGCGGCCGTAGCTTGTCAGCGTGTTGGCAATCTTGTTTGCTGAGAAGAGAGAGCCCGAGGTTGTGAACACGTAGCGAACGAGCTTCGAAAGCAGGTCCACATCGCCTATTTTCGTGCGTTCCACCACGTCATTGAGGATAATCGTTTCATACACCGTGCGCAGCAGCTGGGCAATACGATCCTGATCTCGTTCTTTCAGATGAAACAAGGCTGGCATGCCCCCGTAACGCAAGTATTCGGCAAACGCCGAGTCCTCATTCGGAAAACGCACGTCGTAATAGGAAGAGAAAGAAAGATACTCGGAAAACGAAAGCGGTTGCACCCTCATCTCCACATAGCGCCCCCCGATAAGCGTTGCAAGATCGGAAGAGAGGACATAGGCATTTGACCCCGTGATATACACATCGGTATTCGGCCTTGTGTGCAGCTGGCGAACAACGCGTTCCCAGCCGTCTACGTCCTGAATCTCATCGAGGAGCACATAGAACGGCTTGAGGGGGTCGCTCTTTTCGATTGCGGCCGATATCTCGCTCACCAGCCATTCGGCGCTCGGGTTCGTCGGCATGCCGAATAAGTCCATGCGCCGATAGAACACGTTGCCCGCCCCGACACCGCTATCGAGTAGGTCGCCTTGGAGCCACCGCAGCAACGTCGACTTGCCGCAACGACGAACACCTACGAGAACCTTGATGTCCTCAGTATCGCGAAGCAACCTGAGCTCGTTTTCATAAGTGGGACGGGGTGCGTATTCCATGATCCATATCTTCCACTAAATTCTCTATTGCAATCGAGATTTTAGCATGATTGAAGCGAAATCTCTATTTCAATAGAGATTTCGTTATTTTCGAGCAAAAATCTCTATTGCAACCGAGATTCCCACTTATTTGAACGAAATTCTCTATTGCAACCGAGATTTTTCCCGCTAGGACGTAATGAGCAGCACGAGGCCGACCAGCAGCAGCAAGACGTAGGTGAGTTTGAGAAATTTCTCCTGGCTGATGCGCTTCTGGATGACCTGGCCCAGGATGTTCGCCACAATGGCGATGGGGATGCAGATGCCCACGGTGAGCACGACATCACCCGTGAAATGCCCTTGCGTGAAGGCGAGCAGGGCATACAGGAAGTTCAGGATGGCCCACAACGCGGAAAGTGTGGCGCGGAACTGCTGCTTGTCCTTCATCTTCTGCACGGCGTAGATAACGAGGAACGCCCCGCCCGACACGAACATGCCCTGGATGAGACCAGCCGCCGCGACGATGATCGCGAGCAGCCATTTCGGCAGGAACCGCTGCTCTTTGGACAACAGGTTGCGGATGCCGATGAAGACGATGATCGCCCCATAGATGCGCAGGAGCACCGGCAAGGGCAGCACCGTGTCAAGCCAGATGCCAAGCGCCAGGAAGGGAAGCATGCCACAGGTCATCTTGGCGAGCTCGCGCCAGTTGATGTACTTGAAGTTGAGCACGGCGAGCATGCCGCACGCGAAGAAGCCCATGGCGTTCAGAACGGCGACGGAACTCGAAAGCCCCATCACGTGCGTGCCGACGGGCATCGCGAAGATGTTCCCCGCGAACCCCGTGACCGCTTGTATCGTATAGGCAACAAAGAACGCTGCTGCGAAAAGCACTTTCTCCATGTATGTTAAAATCCTTTGAAACTTCTTGGGCCTGCGACGAAAATGTCCTACATTTCCGTTGGGCAAGGCAATTGCGCCCATGGCCTGCATGGGCGTCGTTTAGGGTAGCGCATTGTCCGAACGCCTGATGTTAACAAATATGAACTATGCGCCAAACGCTGAGAAAAGCAGGGAATATGGCAGGTTTCAACATAACCGTGGCCGGTGATTCGGCCATCAACCTCGAGTTCGGCAACGTCATCTCGGAAAAGACGAACGGCATCATCCGCGGCGCCGCGCAAATGCTCGAAGCGGACCCGATCAACGGCGTAATCGAGCTCGTCCCCACGTTCTGCTCGCTCATGGTGGTCTACAACCCGTGCGTCGTCGGGTACGACGAGCTCACCAGCCAAGTTCGCGGAAAGCTGCGCGGCCTCGTGGCCACCACGGGCGGCATCCACCGCGTGGTGAAGATTCCCGTCTGCTACGGAGGCGACTTCGGCCCTGATTTGGGCGACGTTGCCGAGCACGCAGGGATGAGCGCCGAAGAGGTCATCGCCATCCACTCGGGGCACGACTATCTCATCGACATGCTCGGCTTCCTGCCAGGCTTCGCCTACCTGGGCGGACTCGACGAGCGGCTGCACACGCCACGCCTCGCCACACCGCGCACGCGCATCGAGCCTGGCGCCGTGGGAATCGGCGGTGCGCAAACGGGCATCTACCCGCTTGCCTCACCTGGCGGCTGGCGCATCATCGGCCGCACCCCCGTACGCCCCTACGACCCCGACCGCGAGTCGCCCATCCTGTACGCCGCAGGCGACTACCTGCGCTTCGTTCCCATCACGCCGCAGGAGTTCAGCCTGATAGAAACTCAGGTGGAATCAGGAACCTACGAATGCGAGATCGTCAAGGGAAGAGCGGCGACCCCTGTCCAGGCTGGCACCGCCGGCGAGCGGAGCGAAGGCTGCGAAGCTTCTGAGCGGAGTTCCGCCGACGACGCGATCGCCGTCCCGCAAACCGAATCCAACAACAACCAGGCGGCGGGCTCGGCCGCATGGAGCGAAGGCTGCGAAGCTTCTGAGCGCAATGCGAGCGAGCGCGCCGCCGTCCCGCAGGTCGATGCCGTCCCGCAAGCCAATCAAAAAGAGGAAGACGAGGACGCGCTATGGGTGTAACCGTCAACAAGCCCGGCATTTGCACCACCATCCAGGACCTCGGCCGGCGGGGATACCTCGGCAGCGGATTCTCGCCCTCGGGCGTGATGGACAAGCGCGCGGCACGCATTGCGAACCTGCTCGTCGACAACGGCGAGAACGCGCCCGTCCTCGAGTTCTGCCTGGCGGGGCCCACACTGCGCTTCACCACCAACACGTGCATCGCGCTCACAGGCGGCAACTTCTCGCCCACCGTAGATGGCGCCGCCATCCCGATGTACGCCGCAATCATGGTGCATCGCGGGTCGGTGCTCGAGTTCGGCGCGCCGAAAACCGGCGTCTACGGATACCTCGCCATCGCGGGCGGATCGATCGCGGTCCCCAAGGTGATGGGCAGCGCATCGACCAACCTGAAGTGCGGTATCGGAGGCTGGGAAGGACGTGCGCTTTCGGCGGGCGACTACCTGCCCTTCGTCACCAAGAACGTCGAATTCCTGGACAATCTAGGCTCGCACGCGCTCAAAGACGACGATTTCTACGATTTCTCGTCGGACGAAATCGTCTTGCGCGTAGTGCCGGGGCCGCAGGAGGGCATGTTCACCGAGCAGGGCGTAAACACGTTCTACAAAGAAACGTACGCCACCACCGCGAAATGCGACCGTATGGGATTTCGCCTCGATGGTCCCGAAATCGAGACAGTCAACGGGTCGGACATCATCTCCGACGGCATCGCGCTCGGCGCTGTGCAGATCCCCAACCATGGGCGCCCGATCATCATGCTCGCCGACCGCCAAACCACGGGCGGCTACGCCAAAATCGGCACCGTCGCCTCAGTCGATATACCCAAGCTCGTACAATGCAAGCCGGGGCGATCGATTCGCTTCGAGGAGATAAGCGTCCAGGAGGCGCAAACCGCGTGTCGCAAGGAGGCGCAGGAAATGCGCTCGCTCGCGAAAGTGGTAAAGCGCCCCTGCTACGGAGGGATTTCGCCGCGCAGGACCGCACGGCGCCTCACTCCGATTCTGGAGGCGCAAGCCAAGAAAAGCGCTGGAAACAAGCTTTGGATAGAATTTGAGGATGGACATAACGCCGCACAAGCCGGCGGTCGGGCATAGGAGGAACAAAATGGGCAAGGCAAACGACGAGAAAAAGCAGGTCAACATGGATGAATCGACCGCCGCGCGCGAGGAGAGGGACCGCGACATCCGCGCCCTCATGGCGCTCATGGAAGAGGGCGACCTCTCGGCGCTGCGATTCGACGACGGCAACGTGAAAATCGAGCTCGAGCGCAACCACGGCCCGCTCTCGCAAGCCGCGCTTCCCCTCATGGCGGAACGCGTAGGAAGGCTGCTCGACGCCCGAAGCGAGCACGGCGACGTGACCACTGGCGCCCAAAGCGTGCCCGTCGCGGGCAACGACAGCTCGGTCACGCTGGTGAAAAGCCCGCTCGTGGGCACGTTCTACGTTTCCCCCTCCCCCGACGAGGAGCCGTTTGTGAAGGTTGGCCAAGAAGTGCTCACCGGCCAGACGCTCGCCATCGTGGAAGCTATGAAGATGATGAACGAGATCACCGCGCCCGCGCCCGGCATCGTGACCGAAGTGCTCGCGGCGAACGGCGCTCAAGTCGAATATAACCAGGTGCTCTTCCGCATCGCCACTCAGGCGAGCGCATAAGGGGCAGCGATGTTCGAGAAGGTTCTCATCGCAAACCGTGGCGAAATCGCCGTGCGCGTGATCCGCGCCTGCCGCGCCATGGGAATCAAGACCGTTGCCGTGTATTCCACGGCAGACAGACAATCGCTCCATACGTACCTTGCGGACGAGGCCGTGTGCATCGGGCCCGCCCAAGCACGCGATTCTTACCTGAACATCCCCGCCATCATCACGGCGGCGAAGGGAACGGGCGCTGACGCCATCCATCCAGGCTACGGCTTTCTCTCCGAGAACTCCACGTTCGCGAAGATGTGCCGCGAAAACGACATCGCCTTCATCGGCCCGACTCCCGAGGTCATCGACCGCATGGGCAACAAAAGCCAGGCGCGCCGCACCATGATGGACGCAGGCGTACCCGTGGTCCCCGGCACGAAGAAGGGCATCCACGACGTGGGCGAGGCGCTCGAACAGGCGCGCAAGATCGGCTGGCCCATCATGATCAAGGCATCGTCGGGCGGTGGCGGCAAGGGCATGCGCGTGTCGGAATCCGAAGAGGACTTCGCCGACATGTTCAACATCGCGCAGCGCGAGAGCGTGAACGCCTTCGCCGACAACACGATGTACCTTGAGCGTGCCGTGCAGAATCCGCGCCATGTGGAAGTGCAGATTATCGCGGACAACCACGGCAATGTGGTGGCCCTTGGCGAGCGCGACTGCTCGGTGCAGCGCAACCACCAGAAGATGATCGAGGAAAGCCCCTCCCCCGCACTCGACGAGGAGCTGCGCGCCCGCATGATGGACGATGCCGTGAAGGCCGCGCGCGCCGTGGGCTACACCTCCGCGGGCACGATCGAGTTCCTCCTCGACGACGACCGCAACTACTACTTCATGGAGATGAACACCCGCATCCAGGTGGAGCACTGCGTGACGGAGATGGTCACGCACACCGACCTTGTGGGCGAGATGATTCGCGTCGCCGCAGGAGAGGTGCTCTCTTTCACCCAAGACGACATCCAATTGCACGGGCACGCCATCGAGTGCCGCATCAACGCCGAGATGCCGGAGAAGAATTTCATGCCTTCGCCTGGCACGATTTCCCAAACCCACCTGCCGGGCGGCAACGGCGTGCGCGTGGACACGGCCGCCTACGACGGCTTCGAGATTACGCCGTATTACGACTCGATGATCGCAAAGGTCATCGTGCTCGGCCGCAACCGCACCGAGGCAATCGCCAAGATGCGCACGGCGCTTGAGGAGATGGTTGTCGTCGGCGTGCAGACGAACCTCGATTTCCAATACTCCATCTTGGAGAACGAGACCTTCTGCGCAGGTGAGGCGAACACGAGCTTCATCGAGCGCTTCCTCGCAGGCGAGGTTTAACCACGGGCTTGGGCCTTCAAGGCTTCATAGCATAGCATTGTTGAGACGTCGGGGTAGTGCGCATCAAAGAGAAGCGCACTACCCTGAACTATGAAGGAAAGGCGGAACTCATGACTATCAAAATGCCGGCACCCGTAAAACCGGAAGGCGTAGACGCCGCGGTTTGGGAAAAGATGCTCTCCGCCACGCCCGCCGAGGCGCGCCACCTCATCCGCGAAGGCAGCTTCGCCGCGCCCACAAGCGGGCTTTGCCCCGGGTACGCGCAAGCGAACCTCATCGTGCTGCCGAAAGAGCAGGCTTATGACTTCTTGTTGTTCGCCCAGCGCAACCCCAAGCCCTGCCCGCTTCTGGAAGTGACCGAGACCGGCGCGCGCGAAGCCACCATCTGCGCCACCGACTGCGACATCGCCACCGACTTCCCACGCTACCGCATCTACGAGTACGGCAAGCTGGTCGACGAGGTTACGGACGTGTCGTCGTATTGGCGCGATGACCTGGTGTCGTTCGTCATCGGATGCTCGTTCTCGTTCGAAAGCGAGCTCATCGAGGCCGGCATCGAGATGCGCCACAACACCCAGGGCCGCAACGTGTCGATGTACCTGACCAACGTCGCATGCACGCCCGCAGGGTCCATGTCGGGAAACACTGTCATGTCGATGCGCCCCATCCCCTACAACCAGGTGGTGAAGGCGGTGCAGATCTCGGGCGCCATCCCCAAAGTGCACGGCGCTCCGCTGCACATCGGCGACCCGTCGGTCATCGGCATCGAGGACATCTCGAAGCCCGACTTCGGCGACCCCGTCGATATCCACGAGGGCGAGGTGCCCGTCTTTTGGGCCTGCGGCGTGACGCCCCAAGCCGTGGTCATGAACTCCAAGCCTCCCTTCGCCATCACGCATGCGCCCGGATGCATGCTGATAACCGACACAAAGAACGTCGACCTCAAGGGATAGGAGGCCCCCATGCGCCGTCCACGCCGATTACCTAAAACGATGCTCGCCGCAATCCTTGCGGTGGGAATCGCCTTCCCCGCACCTGCGCTCGCCTTTGCCGACGATGCCGCCGATGCCAACAAATCGGCTGGTGAAAGCGCTGTGGACACGACCGCAATCAGCGAGGGCGCGACGCAAGCCAACGATCCTGCGCTCTTCGACGAGCTTGTCGAGGGCGTGGACTACCGAGGCCTTCTCGTGACCCTCGATGAGGACTCAAAGATCAACCTTCTCTCCGAAGACGGCGGGGAAAGCGAGCTCGCGCAAGGGCTTGCCGATGCGGGGCTCGCCGTCACCAATCAGATCGAATCCGCGGACGGATCGACGCTCGCCGTTGCCGATGTGGCAGACGACATGCGCGCGTCGGAGGCCGTTGCCGCCGCCCAGGAAGTCCCCGGCGTCGTCTCCGTGCAGCCGAACTTCGTGTACAGGCTGGTGGACGAGGTGCCCGCCGGCGCGCTGGACGAAAGCGCCGCAAGCATCGCCGACGAGCAGGTCGAAGGCGACGAGGGCATCTCGGCGCAGGCGCTCGGCATGCCGAACGACGATTACGTATACACCCGCGATCCGAACGAACCCTACAACCAATACTGGCTCTACACCACGCGCATCACAAGAGCGTGGAACCTCGTGCATGCGGACAACACCGTCACCGTAGCCACACTCGACACGGGCGTGGATTTCGACCATGCGGATCTGGAAGACAACCTGCTTATGGACTACGCGTGGGATGCGTACAACAGCAAGCCGCTGAGCGCGAGCGTGCCTAACGGCGACCGAATCGGGCATGGCACGATGGTTGCGGGAATCATCTCTGCCAGGGCGAACAACGGAATCGGCTTGGCAGGCGCCTCATTCAACGCGACTATTCTCCCCGTGAAGGTCTTCAACGACACAGGCGCCCCGGAGGCGACTACCGCATCTGTTCTTTCCGGCTACAAATACGTGGTTGACCTCGCAACATCGAAGACCGTTTCCAACCTGCGCGTGATCAACGCGAGCTTCGGCTCCTACAACACCTACTCCTCAAGCGGCTATTGCCTGAAAGACGAGGCTCTTCGCAAGGCCATCGTCTCGTCGAAAAACGCCGGCATCGTCACGGTATGCTCTGGCGGCAACGGCAAAGACGGCGAGCCGCGAACCGACAACATCTACCCCGCCGACTTCGACGAATGCGTGGCGGTAACGGCACTCAATACCGACAACACGAACTGCTACTGGTCCGACTACAACAAGAAGAAAAACATCAGCGCCCCCGGTTTGCTGGTCACCACGACCGATGCTGCGGGGGGCTACTCCAAGGCCAGCGGCACCTCGATGGCGGCGCCGATTGTCTCGGGTGTTTTCGCGCTCCTGTTCGCCGCCGAGCCCGTCGCCACGGTTGACGACGCCTGCAGGGCGCTATACCTCACGGCAACCCCCATCCAGGATCCGGAAAACGACCGCACGAAAACAAGCGGCAGCAAGGGAGTCGTCGACGCCGAGAAGGCCGTTAATCACCTCTGGGGACTCGGCAGAACCGCATATCCCGATGTGTTCCCCGGCGACTGGTTCTTCGACGCCGCGTACTCCATGAAGGCGCGCGGTGCCATGACCGGCGACGGCGTGACGGGCATGTTCGACCCCTACAAGCCCATGACTCGCGCGATGATTGCCCAGGTAATCTACAAGAAGAACGCACCGTACGTTATCTCACCTAGCTGCAACAAACCCGACGTCGATCAAAACGAGTGGTATACGAGAGCCATTAACTGGTGCGTCGATCGGAGGATCATGACGGGGTACGACGACGGGTCGAACCTCTTCGGGACCAACGACACGATCACCCGCGAGCAGATGTGCAAGGTGGTTTTCGGCTGCAGTTATTCGAATTTGGCGGACGCGAGCCGGGAGAAGTATGACAAGCTCCTAGGAACCGAACAGACAAGCGACTGGGCAGTACCGTACGTCATCTGGGCTGTTGACAAGGGCGTCATAAACGGCATCGACAACCATGACGGAACGTACTCCCTCGACCCGCAAGGAGAGCTTACCCGCTGCCAGGCCGCGCAGGTTTTCGTAAACTCCATCAACGCTGGAATCATGTAGGATAATCGAGGCAAGCAACTAAAACGTGCGGCCCCGCAGGCGTCTTGCCGCGGGGCCGCATCTCTTAAGGGAAAGGAACGGCATGGCGCGTGTAGACTTGAACAGCGATTTGGGAGAAAGCTTCGGTCGGTACACCTTAGGACTCGACGAGCAGGTGATTCCTCTGGTGACAAGCGTGAACGTGGCGTGCGGCATGCACGCGGGCGACCCTGTGGTCATGCGTCGCACCGTGAAGCTCGCCGCAGAAGCGGGAATCGCCGTCGGCGCACACCCGGGATACCCCGATCTGCAGGGGTTCGGACGCCGCAACATGGCGCTCTCCCCCGACGAGGGATACGTGTATGTGCTCTACCAAGTGGGCGCGCTTGCAGCGTTCTGTCGCGCCGAGGGTGTAAAGCTCGCGCACGTGAAACCCCATGGGCAGCTTTACAACCGCGCGGCCGTCGACGCGCCGTTCGCGCAGGCCATTGCGCAAGCCGTGGCCGATTTCAACCCCGACATCACCCTGGTGGCGCTCGCAGGCGGCGAACTCGCACGCGCAGGGAAGGCCGCGGGACTTCACGTGGCGCAGGAGTTCTTCGCCGACCGCAACTACACCGATGAGGGCACGCTCGTCTCTCGCACCCAGGACAACGCCACCATCGCCGATGAGGAATTCGCCGTGGCGCGCGTCGTTCGCGTCATCCAAGAGGGTTCCATCGAGAGCATCACGGGAAAAACGATCAACATCGCCGCAGACACGATCTGCGTGCACGGCGACAATGCCCACGCGCTCGAGTTCGCCCGCGACATCCGCCGGGCACTCACAGAGGAGGGAATCGAGATGCGCCCGGCAAGCGAGCGATAAGCGCGCACAGGCAGTGGGGTTTGAGCAGCAGTACGACTTCAGATAAGGGCGCACGGACGGCGGGGTCAGCCCCATCTGGGGGCATTCGCGCCGCTAACACTCCCAAAGCAGCCGCACAGCACGCCGAAATCGGCTGTTTTTCCGCCTTGCACACCTTGTTAACCAAGCTGAAAAACTCTCAAGCACTACATTCTGCTAAAGTGATTCGAGTAATCTTCATATCCGCTTGTCAACGCCTCGAGGAGCAGGTCGCGACAAACGGACGAGACTCCCATGAAAGGAGCGGAAAATGGCAAGTTCGCTCAAGCAAAAGTTTAAGAACATCGGCCCTGGCGCGCTTGTAGCAGCTGGCTTCGTCGGACCCGGCACGGTTACCACGTGCACGGTTTCCGGTGCAAGCTACGGCTACACGATGCTGTGGTGCCTCCTGTTCGCCACCGTTGCGACCATCATCTTCCAGGAGATGGCCTCGCGCATCGGCATCGCCACCCAAGAAGGTCTGGGTGAGAACATCCGCGATCGCATTTCGAATCCGGCGCTTAAGTGGATTGCAATCGTGATTGTTATCATCGCGATCTTCATCGGCAACACCGCCTATGAAACCGGCAACATCACGGGCGGTATCCTGGGTATCCAGGCAGTCTTCGACGTGCCGATGATTCCCATCGTCATCGTGCTCGGCATCCTCGCCTTCGCCTGCATGTGGGTCGGCTCCTACAAGCTGGTCGAGAAGATTCTCACGGGCATCGTCGTGTTAATGGGCATCGTGTTCTTCGTGACCGCCCTGTTCTCCCCCGTCGACTGGGGCGCGGTTGCCGCCGGCCTGTTCACGCCGCAGCTGCCGGCCGGCCAGGAAGCTTCCAAGGGCATCCTCACCGCCGTCGGCCTCATCGGCACCACAATCGTGCCGTACAACCTGTTCCTGCATGCCTCCGGCGCTGCCGAACGCTTCAAGGACCCCGAGCAGATCGCTGACGCGCGCTTCGACACCGTGCTCTCCATCGGCCTTGGCGGCATCATCTCCATGGCCATCCTCATCTGCGCTGCCGCGAACATCTACGGCAACACCGGCATCACCGTTTCCAACGGCAAGGACATGGCTATGGCGCTCGAGCCGCTGCTCGGCTCCTGGGCGACGTTTATGATCGGCGTCGGCCTTTTGGCCGCCGGCTTCTCCTCCGCCATCACGGCGCCGCTTTCCGCTGCTTACGCGGTGAACGGCGTGCTCGGCTGGGGCAAGACGCTCAAGGACATCAAGTTCAAGGTTATCTGGATGATTGTGCTCGTGCTCGGCTGCGTTATGGCCGTCACGCTTGGCAAGAGCCCCACGCAGCTCATTCTGGTCGCGCAGGCAGCGAACGCCATCCTGCTCCCGATCATGGCGTTCTTTGTGATGTACGTCGCAAATGGCAAGGCTCTCGGCAAGTGGCGCAACCATGCGTTCGCGAACATCTGCGGCGTCGTGTTCATCGTGATCACGCTGTTCATGTGCTACCGCAACATGTCGAGCTTCATGACCTCACTTGCCGCCCTGCTCGGCCTTTCGTAAGGTCGCAAGGCTGCGAGGAACGTTCTCGACACGAAACCGCTCTCAGCGCACTCCGCCGCACAATAATTGAGGGGCTCCCGTTCACGAACGGGAGCCCCTCTTTTTCTTAACGTACATGCACTTGAACTGCAGCGAACCCCGCCAGCAAAGCTCACGGCATGGCAAGCTTCCACTTGTAAAAGTGAGAGCATTAGCTTGCAATTCTGATTCGACAGCCTGCAGACCTTTCAGAGCTGGATTCGCGCGAGACTTAGCCTGTGCGCCCTCCCTATCGCTGGCGAACCTGCTTGCGAATCGCGTCCACGATGACGAGCACTGCACCAGCCCAGATGCACGCGAAGCATACCGCATGCGCGCTGGTAAACGGCTCGCCAAGCACGAGAACGCCCGAAAGAAGGCTGATCGTCGGGCTGATGTACTGAATGAACCCGATAAGCGAGAGCGGGGTCTTGTTCGCTGCGGTTGCAAACAGGATGAGCGGCACAGCGGTAATCGGACCGGTTAGCACCAAAAGGACGCGCGTCTGCCATGCCTCAAGCGACATATCCGGCGAGAAAAACACGCTTTGACCAGCAATAGACACTGCAACGAGAGCCACGATCGCAAAAGGCAGCGCAACGATTCCCTCGACTGCAATGGTGGGGACGGCCGGATATCCGCCGCGCTTCTTCACCGCTCCGTATATTCCGAACGTAAAGGCGAGGACCAGGGCTATCCAGGGAAAACTGCCGTAGTTTACCGTGAAGTAGATGACGCCCGCTGCCGACAGTACCGTAGCTGCAATCTGCAACGGCGTCAAACGCTCGCGGAATACCACGAGCCCCAGGACAATCGATACGAGCGGGTTGATGTAGTAGCCAAGCGACGCCTCCACCACATTGTTCGTCACCATAGCAACGATGTAGAGGCTCCAGTTCAACATGATGAGAAGCCCCGAGGGAATAAGGAATCGCCGGGCGCGGGCGTCTCGTAAAAGCCCGACGAAATCGACTTTCAGGATGAATTTGCACGCAACGACGGTGAGGACGAGCGACCAGACAATTCGCTGCCCGATAATCTCGATGGAGCCCACATTGTCGAGCAACGCCCAGAAGAGAGGACAAAAGCCCCAGAGAAGATAACATCCGACCGCAGCAAGGGCGCCGCGTCCCGCTTCTGCCCGACTTGCTTCCGCCTCAGGCTCCATCTCGTTCTTCCTCTCCGACGCGCCCTCTCCGAAGCCGTTCTTGCCCTCAAGAAATGACTTCACCTTGGCATATCCACCTTAACACGCAAAAGAAAACGGCAGCCTGCGCGAGCTTTCGTCGCCCAAGCCGCCGCATTGCAACCTCTAGCGGATATGACCCAGGAAGTCCTTCGTGCGGTCGCTCTTGGGGTGATCGAACACCTCATCGGGCGTGCCCTGCTCGACGATAACGCCGCCATCCATAAAGATGACGCGGTCGGCCACGTCGCGGGCGAAGCCCATCTCGTGCGTGACCACGATCATCGTCATGCCGCCGCGCGCGAGCTCCTTCATGACGCCCAAGACATCGCGCACGAGCTCAGGGTCGAGTGCACTCGTCGCCTCGTCGAATAGCATGACGTGCGGGTCCATCGCAAGCGCACGGGCAATCGCCACGCGCTGCTGCTGACCGCCGGAAAGCTGGCTCGGCTTGTAGTCGACGCGCTCGGCAAGCCCCACCTTCGTGAGCTGTTCAACCGCGACCTTGGCCGCTTCCTCTTTGGAGCGCTTGAGCACCTTCTGCTGCGCGAGCATGACGTTGCCCTTGGCGGTGAGATGCGGGAACAGGTTGAAGCTCTGGAACACCATGCCGACCTTCGCGCGCACAGCGTTGATATCGGTACCCTTGGCGGTGATCTCGGTGTCCTCGAAGAACACCTGGCCGCCCGTGGGCTGCTCAAGCAAGTTCACGCAGCGCAGGAGCGTGGATTTGCCGGAACCCGAAGGCCCCAGGATGACCACCACTTCGCCGCGCTTCACTTCCAAATCGACGCCACGCAAAACCACGAGGTCATCGTAGCTTTTATGCAAATCGCAGATGCGGATGATGGGCTTGCCGTCGTCCGCCGCCTGTCCGTTGGTCGCCACGTGCGCCACACCCTCGCCCGCGCCGTCGGCAGTTTCATTCGTCAGGTTCTTCATAGTCTCAGTCATTGCACACACCCCTTACAGACTCGACATCTGCTCGGGCGTGATGCCCGTTCCCTCGACCGCGTCAGGCCGCTTGGCCGCCACAGCGTCGCCCGTTGCCCGCGCCTCGGCGGCAGCAGTGCCCGCGCCCGAACCGAGCGCACCCGCAGCATCGCCGGTACCAATCGCATGTTTCTTGCTCTTGCGCTTCTTCTTACCGCCCTTGCCCGTGTCGTTGCTGGCCAGGCGTGACTCAAGGTTGCCTACCACCTTCGCGAGCGGCAGCGTGATGATCAGATAGAAGCACGCGGCCACGACATACGGCGTGATGGAACCCGTCGACGCGACAATCGTCTTCGCGTTCATGACGATTTCCATCGTGCCCACGGCGGCGAGCATGGACGTGTCCTTGTACAGCAGGATGAACTCGCTCGTCATCGTTGGAATCACGCGGCGCACGGTCTGCGGGATGATAACGAAGAGCATCGTCTGCGCGCCGTTCATGCCGAGCGAGCGGGCGGCCTCGAACTGCCCCTTGCTGATCGACTGGATGCCTGCGCGGAAGATTTCGCACAGGTACGCGCTCGAGTTCATCGCAAGCACGATCACGCCGAGCGGGAACGTGGGAATCTGAATGCCCGCAAGCGGCAGGCCGAAGAAGGCGATGTAGATCTGCAGGAACAGCGGCGTGCCGCGCACCACGTTCACGTAGGCGGTGGCGATGCCGCGCAGCACGCGCAGCTTCGACATGCGCATGAGCGACAGCAGAAGGCCAAACGGGATAGCGAGCGGGAAAGCGCAGGCCACGATGCCGATTGCCATCAAAAAGCCCCAAAAGACCACCGGCAGGCTCGACACGAACACCGACGGGTTCAAGAACAGCTTCAGGAAAAGCACGCTGTTCCACGATTTCACCCAGTCCTGCTGGGCGAGCGAATCGGAAAGCGACTCGAAGAACGAATGCGACTTCACGGTGATTGCAGGCAGCGTGTCCATGGCGACCTCGGTACCGTCCGCAAGCGTATATGCGCCCGTAAGCTGCATGTCGCCGCCCATTTCGGAGAACTTCACCTTGTAGATTTCCACGCGGAAGTAGCCGCCCGCCTGTGCCGGCTCAGAGAAGTTCACGGTGAGCTTGCCGTCCTTGTAGTCGGCGGAGACGTCGAGGTTCGTTCGCGTCATCAGGTCGTCGCCGGTGAGCATCGTTGCACGCGTGTCGCCCGGCTCGCAGGTCGTGCCCTCAGGCAAGGTGAAGGTGACGCCCGCAATCTGCTCATCGGGATCGGCCTGGCCTTCCCAGGTGATGCGCGTCTCCACGCCGCCGAGCACGTCCGACGACCCGCTGACGTTGGGTTTCGCCGTGCACTTGGCGGTATCGAGCGCATACGCGTTCGTCGGGGCGACGGCAACCTGCGCCGCACCGGCGAACACGAGCGCGAACGAGACGAGCAGTGCGCAAAACGCGGTGCGCACGGTATTCGCTTTCAAGTTCTGCATGTGCATGTACGTTCCTCTACGATTAAAAAGCCCTCTCCGCCAACGCGAAGAGAGCCTCATCCAGTTCATAGCCCTGCGGTTAACTACATGATAAAGGCCATGCAATTCTAGCACGTCCACAACCTGCGTTTTGGTATTTCCGATAACTCCAAAGGCTATTACAAAACCTATCCCTGAGCCCCCCCTTAGAGCCCTTGAGCGTTCGTAGTTGCTCGCAGCGGGATTTCCTTGCCAGGCAGCGCCCTACACGTCTGACCCACACACCCCGTCGCTCGGCTTGACATTGCTACAATCTCTTCGAGCATGTCGTGAGTAAAGGTCTTGTTTTGGAAATGCCTCGCACCAACTCGTCAACATCCGACCAGCCGTACTCGTCCAAGGAGATTCCGGCTTATTCCCGCTCAGCGACTGTTTGAATTCGAGCGTCGCCAATCCGTGTCACATCATGCCGCCGAGGGGTTGATTCGTGCGCAATTTGAGCGAATCAGGCCCTTGATTCGCGGTTTCGGGAATGACTCAATTGATTCGCGAAACCGCAGGTCGTCCCTTTAATCACTCCCGGGTTTCCGTAGGGATTCGTAGCGAGTGGCTTGAAAAGGGGCGATTCAAAGGGTCTGAGAGATGCCTATAGCGCAATCGTCTGGTATTGGCGCGGTGGGGGACTTCTCGCCTCCATCAGTCCAAATCGTCAAGCTCCGAAAGCCTTGCGAGCTCGATGGCCGAATCGACCGCCTCTTCGAAATCGACGCCTTCCGCATAGGGCGATGCCGAGACGTAAGAGGACCAGATGCCCCGCATCATATCGGATCTTCTGACCTCGCCGAGCACGGCCTCATAGTCGCCCATCTTGCCGAGTGAACCGCGCCTGGAGGCGGTGGCGACAACGGTTTCGTGCAGGGAATCCCGATTTATTTCGTCCGCCTTCAAACGGAGCAAAGTGTGGATGTCGTAGTAGTCGCGTCCACGCGTGTTGGCGATTCCCCGGGAAACGACCGTCTCGAGCTTTTCGGCCAACACGGTTTCGAGCGGGTACGAGAGCACCCTGACCGAGCCCTCCTCGAACATGAGCGGATAGCGGTACTCGATGCGCCCGGGCACTATCTCGTCTCCGGTCGTGATGTCGATCTTCACGGGAGCGTCTATCTTGCCGTACTTCACGCGCAGGTGCGCGCGCCAGTTCGCGTACTCGTCTCCCTCGCGGATGGGCTCGATCCGCTCGAAGGAGTATTCCATGCCGTCGGCGACGTCCACGGCGCAGATGGCGGCGACGGCCTCGCTCACCGTGCCTTCGTCCATATCCATGCCTATCACCGTCGTGTCCATATCCATGGTGGTCCTCTGTGCGACGCCGGTCATCGAGGAGATGAGGAGGCCGCCCTTCAGAACGAACGCCTCGGCGTAGCCGCTCTTTCCGAGCCGCACCAAAAGATGCTCGAACAGGTACATTTGCAGGAGCTCCTGAGGCTTCAGGTTGCTTTTCTTGGCCAGGGCCTTAATTTTGCCCTTGAGGCTTGCATCGCCTCTCATCATGTGAGCACCTCTAAATACATCCTGAACTCTTTCTCGACGCCGAGCGCGCTGCACATCCGTGCGAGCTTAGGCAGGTCGGCGCCTTTCCTTTTGAAATAACCCGCGACCGCGTCGCGGACGAGCTGGGGGTCCGCTCCTTCGGAAACTCTCTGCGAAATGAGATCGGCTATGGCCCGTTCGGCGCAATAGGCTTTCACAGTACCCCCTCCTGGGGACTTTGCCTTAACGATGCCGAGCTCGTAGAGTTCGGGAGAGAGACGGTGTATCTTCGTATCGGGATATTCTCGGGTAAGGCCACGCGGGTTGTAGCCGCGTGGGACGGCGACATCGATTGCGGCGGGAACCCTGTCGGAAAGGCCGGCGAGGTACAGCGCGCTTCCATGCGATAGCACGCATTTGCTCCACCTGTAGGATATCGCTGCGAACTCGTCATCGAAGACTTCGGGCAGACAGTACACGCCCCGGGTAAGCTTGTCTATAGCGCCCGATTCAAGGGCGTAGGAGATCGAGCCCGGCAGAAAGCCCGCTTTCACGATTTGCGCCGCGCTCGCGATGCCGCCCGAGTCTTCTACGAATTCGGCTATCTCCTCGCTTCTGCTCATAACCCTCCTTTTGATTATTGGACACGAATTGTAGCTTAAATATGTCTAATAATCAAAAAAGAAGATCATGGCCATCAGGCAAAGACGCCTGGCAAGACGCTATTCCTGTAAAAACAAATTTAGGCCCGGTGATTTGAATCAGCGGTCATCCCGGGCCAATCGATGCGTATCGTATACGCCCTTGTTAGATTTGGCAATCTCGTGCTAAGCACCGCAACGCTATAGGATTAGCTGGTCAAGCAGAAAGCCGTAGCGCCCGATGCTTCTGTTCTTGGTGAATTCGATAAGGTTCGCAGTAGAAAGATCGACATCGTCCAGGATCTCTCTTTCGACAATTATGACCTGGCAGTTTCCGCATTGGTCGAGCATGGTGGCTAACACGTGATGCCCCTCAACTGCATGTTTTCAGAATGCTTTAGGCATTATTCGTTTGGGATAATCGCAAGTGGCTTGGTGCTAATCGGCTATGAGCTGCAAATGCCCTTATTGGGGCAATTTGTCCCAATCGAGCTAATCCAGCAGTTTCCACGAATCCTGCAGTTTCTCAAGAGCCTTTTCGCAACGCTCCATGCACTTCAAGCTTTTCTTCATTTGGGAGATAAGCTTTTTGTCTGGCTTGTTCTCCTTATTCGATAGCTCTTCGATTTCGGTGCGCAGCTCTTCAGCGCATTTTTGCATTCCTTGTTGCGCAAGGACAACGATGTCGTAACGTCCGTATTTCTTGACAGCGATTTCCGAACAGAACGCAAGAAGCTTGGAGCATTCGCTCTGAACAAAAGACTCAGACGATTGCACAGCAACGGTTGCGGCTGTGGTTACACCTGATCCTGCTAGGCCAAGCAGTGCGCCGCCTCCCGTAAGAATCGCGGTTCCGCCAGCCATGCCCATGCCGCCAACTGCAAGCGAGCCTCCTCCGACGAAAGCCAGGCTGGCACTAGTTAACGCTGCACCTGAAAGTCCAACCACCGCATCGCCCGCGATAAGTACTGCAATTTCAGGAGCGAAGAATAATGCGCCTCCTGCAGTCGCCGCGGTGACCGCAAGCGTCGCTACCGCTGCTGCAGCCACCCTTTTTCGATTGCCGGTTATCGTTCCGATCGCATACGTGTATGCCTTTTGAATAGCCTTCACATCGGTGTTGCCAATATAGTTCTGACCCTTGCAGAAAACGTCGCCAAGGTAGTCGGTCTTGACCTTGAGCTTCTTATAAGACTTGTTCTCTTCGAGACCGAGTTGGTAGTAAGGCGTGAATCTGGACAGCTCGAGAACCAGGAGGTCAATCCAGGAACGGTCTTCGACGTCATTGGAGATTTCTTCCATTAAGCCGAATGCCTGTCTTCCGCTGCGGATGAAGAATTCATCTCTGGTTACATCCAGGGATTCGCAGACGCTGGCCTCCCATTCATCCTTCCATTTTGATTTCGTCAGCGCCAGATCCTCCTTCTTCGTGTTCAGGATGTCAAAGGCCACCATCATCGACTGGAAGGAGTACAGGAGCCTGGTTTGGTCGGAGTTGAGCGTCAAGAATCGATATTTTGCAGAAAGCCTCTGAAGCTCTTGTTCCCTTAGTTGCTTCTGCCTCTCGTGTTCGGCCATCGCTTTCTTGTACACAGTTGCGACGTCTTCTTTGATGTATTTGGCGTCAAAGAAGCAAGCGACGGCGAATCTTCCGATGCCGGGATAGTTGATGTTCAGGAAGAACGCCTTGGCGAATGCGGCCTTGTTTCCCTTAGAAGCTATCCCTGCCTTAATAGCGCTGCCAGCGGAATTGACTGCCAGGAACGTACCGCTGGAAACGGTGCACATTCTCGTGAGGGCCTTGTTGTTGATCGGCAGGAAGCCCTTCGGATCCAATCGGTCAAGCTCCGCAAACGAAGCTATGCGATTCGTTTTTATCTCCGAAGCAAGTCTCGAGACGGTATAGAAAACGCGGACGACGACTTCGTTTGCAAGACAGCAATTGCGTGGCCAAGCCCATCTCCGTCCTGAAGTCGAAGCGGACAGGCTTTCCTTCCGAATCCTTGAAGTAGGTGCCATTGAACAGCTTGGAGACCCATTTCGAGAACGAGATCTCGCTTTCCTTGTAGTTGACCTTAACGTTCTTGAACAGCGGCGTGGAAGAAAGCTCCTTTAGCATGGATAGAATAGGCCCAGGGATGCCGGTTCCCTTGCCGGCCTTTTGGTTCGACCCGTCTATGTCGCTGACAAGGTGGAACAGCCAATTGAACGTACCGATGGCGATCTTCTCGGGGACGTTCTTCCCTACAAGGGCGTTTTCGGGGAACAGCAGCTTGATGAAGTTGCCGTCTGTGTCGGTGCCGTAGCCCATACCTGTAAATTGGCCGAGGATGGAAAAGAAGAGGCCGAGAATGGTGGGGTGATGCGAAAAATCTCGAAGATGGTGCTGGAGGCCGCCTCCGAACTCGGGAGTGAGCTTGTCCTGAGGAATGGGGAACTTCTCTTCCAGGAACTTAATGGCCTTGGCCAGGACTTCGGTGCTGCATCTGCCGTCCTTGTCGAATATGGCCTTATCGCTTGGAAGGTCGCAGCCGAAGGCCCTCGCTGCGTCTACGACAATCTTGTCAGCTTCCTTGCCGCCAATCTTCGCCGCTTCTTCGACAGACAGAGGCTTACCGAGAAACACGCTGAGCAGCCCGGTCAGCAAACCACTTCCTGCAGCGACTGCATAGTCCAGCCTACTCGCCTTGTCTACCGCTTCGTCGAATTCGAATTCCAGAACTTCGAAGGAGCCAAGAATCGAGAGTTCATCGGAGGCTGCCGTGCTTATGTCGCGTATGTCGGCGTTCGATACCGGGATGATTTCAAAATTACTCATGTGCGGTCTTTCTCTTAGCGATGCGCTTTACGCATCTCTTCAATTATCCCACCTTTAATAACCGCCTTAGGAACATTCAGCTATATGGAGGAACTCTGGGACAATATGTCCCAACTGAGCTCCTTAGAATCCCTCCCACTGCTGTTTGGTTGCTAAACGGAATCTTACAAATGACATTCTAAATGCATGCTTGCAAACACCATGTCCATTAGGACGGACAGGCTCGAATAGCTCCAGGTAATACCATTTTTCAAGCTCGCCAACTACGCGTGAGCCTGTCGGTCAAGCCTGCCTGCACGTAAGAGCAGCATAAACACAGCACGGGTGGTGATGCGATGTACGTCAGGAACAGTTAGCGCCGGGCGAAGCTCGCATTTCAGCATTGGCGCTAAGCCCCCTGCGCTATCGAAACATTGAGGCGCTTCCATAACCGCTGGGACAATCTGTCTCAGCGTGCCATTCAAACACAGCAGGTCAAAAGTGCAAAAAATACCCCCGATTTCCACTTGAAACCGGGGGTATCTCGTTCAATTCATTCCCTCAAATTGCTGGGGGCTTTGCATTTCTCCCGTACGCTGCGACACTCTGCGGTACTCAGCGGACGGAAAATCGACGCTATAAAATAGCCTTTCGGCTACTCCCACTCGATGGCTCCGGCATTGCCGTCCCGTCATTCCAGTTGCACTCAGTTTTCGGCACCGCCTCAATCCAGGTGCCGTCGAATGACGCGGCGTCGCGTTTCATCGGCTTCGGGGACAAAAGCCGGGACGGTTTCAAAAACCCATTTCAAACTCAGAGCTTTGAGTTTTTGTTTTTGTCCCAAAAGGCCCGGCGGACCGCCTTTGGAGGCTCGATAGCTCCGAAAACGCCCGTGATCACCTTGATGAGGTCGGTGTCGCGAAAGAGCATCGCCTCTTCGAGGTATCTGTCGCGGTTCCTGAGCCTGCTGCACTTCAAGAGCTGCTCCTAAAACTCGAATCTGGTTACACTTTTGGGAGTATCATAACTCCGCGACACAAAAGGAGCCAAGAGCCGATTTCGAAAGACATCGGCCAGAATGTTTGCGTTTCTGTCGGAAGGTGCCTCCAAGAAGAATCCCCTGCTCCCTCCCAACCCGCTTGACAAGCGTACAGCAAATCAAAATCGAGAAGGCCAGCAAGAGACTCCGGAAAAGAAAAGCCCTATCCCGGCTTCGAGCTTGCTCGCTTCTCGGCGAGCCGCTCTCGGACAGGATAGGGCGTCAATGGCGATTCTCGAACGCTATCGGCACGCGAGCTCTCGCCCGTTACGGGCGCTCAGCGTGCGGCAAGGGCGTTTACCCGAGCCACTTGGCAGCGAGCTTCTCGACGGTGCCATCGTCCTGAAGCTTCTTGATGGCCTCGTTGATGGCCTTGGTGAGCTCCGGGTTGTCCTTGTTCACGGCAACGGCGTACTCTTCGCCGGTCGCAACCTCGAGGACGACCTGGGCGTCGCTGTAGGCCTCGGAGAGCATCTTCTTCACGACGGCGGCGTTGGTGCACACGGCAGTCGCCTGACCAGCCTGCATAGCGGCGAAGCTATCGGTGGAGTTGCCATAGGGCTGGATGGTCGCGTTCGGGAAGTTCTCGCGGCAGTAGGTCTCACCGGTGGTACCGGACTGCACGGCGATGATGACGCCGGCCTTGTTCAGCTCTTCCTTGGCGTTGTCCTTGGTAATCGCGCCGTCCTTCATAACGGCAACGGCCTGGTCATCGACGTAGTAGGTGTCGGTGAAGTCGGCGAGTTCCTCACGCTCGGGCTCGACGGTCATGCCAGCGAGCACGACGTCGAACTTGCCACCAGCGGCAAGGCCGGTGAGCAGCGTGTCGAACTGGTTGTTGACGACTTCGAACTTGAGGCCGAGCTCGTCGGCAACAGCCTTGCACAGATCGACATCGAAGCCGACAGCCTCACCGTTCTCGAGGTTCTCGAACGGAGGATAGTCGGCGGAGGTGCCCATCGTGAGCGTGCCGTCATTGACAAGCGTGTAGCTCGTATCGGCCTTGGCGGAATCGTCCTTCTTGGTGTCGTTGCCCGCGGTGCTGTTCGAGGAGCATCCGAACAGGGCAAGCGAAGCGGCGAGCACGCCAGCGGCGAGCACCACACCCAGCTTCTTCATTTTCATCTTCCTTCCCCTTTCCATATTAAAAGCAAGATGAGATATCTCGTTCACTATAAAGGCTTGCAAAGGCTTTGTCGAACAAGAAAAGGCCAGATGCTGTTACATCTTCGTTACAGGCGTGAATAATCGGGGTGCGGCGCCGCTGCTGACCGCCGGAGAGGGCATGGGCCCAGCCGCACCCAAAGTCCGCTCGACCTTACTCGAAGTGCTCGACGGCGGTCTTCAGATTCTCGATAATACCGATCTGCTGCGGGCACATCGACTCGCACAGGCCGCACTCGATGCAGTCGGAAGCGCGGCCGGGCTTCGCCTGCCAGCTGTACAAGTCGCTCACGAACTTGTTGTTCTCGACCTGCGCCTCGAGGTTCAAAAGCCCCATGATCTCGGGGATGGCGACTTCCTGCGGGCACCCCTTCACGCAATAGCGGCAGTTCGTGCAAGGAATCGCTGCAATCGACTCGAGGATTTCGCGCGTCTGGGCAAGCGCCTCGGTTTCCGCCGGGGAAAACGGCTCGTTCGCCTTGAAATCAGCGATGTTTTGGCGAACCTGGTCGATCGTCGACATGCCGGAGAGCACCGTGAGCACGCCCGGCAAGTTGTAGCAGAAGCGATATGCCCAGGACGCGAGGCTTTTCTCGGGGCTGCAGGCAACCAGCGGCGCCGCGACGCGATCGGCCAGGTTGACGAGCATCCCTCCGCGGGCGGGCTCCATGATGATGACGGGGACGTCGTGCTCGGCAGCCACTTCCATGCAGCGGCGCGATTGCGCGACCGGGCTTTCCCAATCGAGGTAGTTCACCTGCAGCTGCACGAACTCCATCTCGGGATGGTCGGTAAGTACGCGATCGAGCGTCTCGGGGCCGTCGTGCATGGAGAAGCCGACGTGGCGGATCAGGCCGTCCTGCTTGGCCTTTTGCGCGAAGTCCCACATCCCCCAATCGTCGAAGACCTTCGTGCGCTTTCCGCCCACGTTGTGGAGCAGGTAGAAATCGATGTAGTCGGTTCCCAGCCGCTCAAGCGACGTGGGCAGATTCGACTTCGCCGTCTTCTCGTCGGGGCACGCCCAGGCGAGGCATTTCGTGGCGATGGTGTAAGACTCGCGCGGGTGGCGCGCGACGAGCGCTTCCCCGAGAGCCTTCTCGGATGCGCCGTTGTGGTAGACGAACGCGGTGTCGAAGTAGTTCCCGCCGCCGGCCAAGTAGGTATCGACCATCTGCTTGACGTGCTCGATGTCGATTGCGGTGGGATCCTTCGGGTCGGTCTGCGGCAAGCGCATGCAGCCGAAGCCGAGCTTCGACACGCGCGCGAAATCTGAGTTCATGGGTGCTCCTCTCTCTGGAATGCACCCATGATAAAACCTCAAGCTTGCTTCAAGTCAAGAAAAACCGCGAGAACGCGGCGACCGCGCGGAGAAATGCCCCGCTATTCGGAATCGAGCGCTCGCGCGAGGATCTGCATGCGCGCTTCGACGTCTTCGATGATGCGGCTGCAATCCTTCAGCTCGCCGTAGGAATCGATGCCCTCGATCTCGCGCTTCGCCTTGTACTTCAGGTCGTGCTCGAGACTTGCCCAGAAGTCCATGGCGACGGTGCGCAGCTGAATCTCGACCGGCACCATCTGCTTGGAATCAAGGAAGTACACGGGAATGCGGACGATCACGTGCAAGCTGCGATACCCGTTGGGCTTGGGGTTAGCGATATAGTCTTTGACCGTGACGATTTCCAGGTCGTCCTGGCGTTGCAGCAGGTCGAACAGGTTGTACACGTCGCTGATATAGGAGCAGATCACGCGGATGCCCGCGATGTCCATGATGTACTTCTCGATGTTCTCGAGCGTGCGCTCCTTGCCATAGCGGCCAATCTTCTCGATGATGCTCTCGGGGGTCTTCACGCGCGACTCGACATGATGGATGGGCGTGCGGTCTTTGCGCAGGTTCAGGTCCTGGTCGAGAATCTCGAAGCGGACGACCATCTCGCGCAGCGCGGCGCGGTAACGCTGGCTCAGCTCGCGAAGCTTCGCTCCCGCCTCGCGCACGAACTCGATATCCTCATCCGACATGTCCTTGCCGATTGTAAGCGACCACGTGTCCCTATGGTCCTGCTCGCTCAAAAGCTGCGCGGCGCTCGTCATCTTATCTCCCCTTCACTTCGCCCCAGAGCTCGTTTTGCTCCGAGGTCGAGAAATCTTGCATACGTTTCCCCTGTTCGGAGGCTATTTCCTCCATCGCTGCCCAGCGGGCGCGGAACTTCGCGTTCGAGGCGCGAAGGGCGCTTTCGGCATCGATCCCCATGCGCCTGCCCACATTGACCAGAGCGAAAAGCACATCGCCGAACTCCATTTCCGCCGCCTCGGCACGACGAGCCGCCTCCTCTTCGCCAAGGCCGAACTCACCCGCCACCGAGGTGTCAATCTTGCCGTTTGCGGCATGCGGGGCAGCGGCGTACGCCTCGATGAGCTCGGCTTTCTCCTCGGCGACCTTGTCCCACACGTCCTCGATGGAGTCCCATTCGAAGCCTACGGCAGCAGCCTTGCGGGAAATCTTCTGAGCCTCCATGAGCGCGGGGAAGGTGCGCGGCACGCCGTCGAGCAGGCCCTCGGGTTCGCTCGCACCCGAGCCGTCGACGACGCCTGTCGCCTGCCGCTCCGCAAGTTTCACCTGATCCCACACATCGAGCACCTCGCTCGCGTTGGAGGCCTCGACGCTGCCGAACACATGCGGATGGCGGCGCACCATCTTGGCGTTCACGTCGGAGCACACGTCGTCGATCGTGAACTCCCCCGCATCGGCGGCGATCTGGCTTTGGAGCACCACCTGCAAAAGCACATCGCCAAGCTCTTCACGCAGGTGGGCGACGTCCTCTTCCTCGATCGCGCAAACGGCCTCGTAGGCTTCCTCTATCATGTTATGGGAGATTGATACGTGCGTCTGCTCGCGATCCCATGGACAGCCGTCCGGGGCCCGAAGAGCCGAAATCGTGGCGACGAACTGGTTGAACGATGGATGATCTGCCGGATTTCCGTATCGGTCGAGCGCACCATCAGGCGCATTGACGCCCGATTCGGCGGCATTGTCTTCGTATGGCACTGTTCCCCTTTTCCTTCTTTGAGAATACGAGTATACCCGCATTCCCGACGCAATCCCATACCGTCACCGATTCCGTTGACGAATCGCTAAACCGCCTAAGAACCCGCACGCGCCCACGTCGGCCCAGGCCCGAGCGCGAGGCGCTATACTACGAAGACCGACCATGAGGAAAGCGACTCTATGATAGAACCAACACGTGCAGCATTCCTGCTGATAGACATGCAAAACGGCTTCATCGACCCAACGAGCGCCCTGTGCGTTGCGGGTGCTGCGGACACGGTGCCCGCCTGCGCCCACGCTCTCGATTTCGCGCGCTCGATCGGAATGAGTATCTTCCATATCCGCCGCATCTACAGCGCCGACGGTGCGAACGTGGAACCCGTGCGCTATCGGCAATGGCGCGACGGGGGGCGCCCGCTTTCCCCCGCAAGCGAGGACGAGAGCTCGCTCAACTGGCCTGACATGCTGACGCCCGCGGACGGCGACCGCGTGATGGTGAAGCCGCGCTTCTCAGCATTCTTCGACACGCAGCTCGACGACGTGCTCTCGCGCGAGGGCATAAACACCGTGGTGCTCGCGGGCACCACGACTCCGAACTGCGTGCGCTCGACCTGCTACGACGCACTTTCCCTGAACTACAACGTCGTCGTCTTGGAAGACGCCACCTCCTCGCGCACGCCCGAGGTGCAGCGCGCGAACATCGAGGACATGGCCTATATCGGCGCGCACATCATGAGCGTGGCTGAATTCCTCGAGCAGGGGCTCTCCCAGGTGCAGGACATCGCAGGCGACACGGCGCGCGCGATCGAAGCGGATTACTACGCAACCGGCCAGGCGGCAGATCAAGCCGACCGAACGACGGGCGCAGCCGCACCTTGCAACGCCCCCACATCGGGTCACCATCCCCGCACGCTCGGTTCCCGCACGTTGGCGCCGACGGGCACGACCGCGCCGCCCGCAACGCGCACTTCGACCGATGCAAGCGAACTTCCCGCAATGCACGCTCCGAAGGGAATTTAGGCCATCATGATTGTGAGAATCGACACGCTTGAAGACGAGCGCCTTGACGCCTATGCACGGCTCACCGAAGCACAGTTGCGCAACAAGCTCGAACCCGAGAAGGGCATCTTCATCGCCGAGTCGGGCAAAGTGATCGAGCGCGCCCTCGAAGGGGGAATGCAACCGTTGTCGCTGCTCATGGAGGAGAAATGGCTGCCCTCCATGGCGAGCATCGTCGAGCGCATCGAACAGATCGACCCCACCATCCCCGTGTTTGTCGCTCCCCACGATGAGCTGCAGAAACTCTGCGGATTTGAGCTGACGCGCGGCGCCTTGGGGGCCTTTCGCCGACCACGCCCGAAAAGCGTCGCCGAGGCATGCGAGGAAGCGCGCGTCGTCGCGGTCTTAGAAGACATCACAAACCACACCAACGTCGGGGCGATCTTCCGCTCGGCAGCAGCACTCGGGGTCGACGCCGTGCTGATCACGCCGGCATGCTACGACCCGCTCTACCGCCGCGCGGTGCGCGTCTCGATGGGCACCGTGTTTCAAATTCCTTGGGCGCGCATCGGGGAAGATGCCCACGATTGGGCACAAACCGGCATCCCCTTGCTCCACGAGCTCGGTTTCACCACAGCAGCGCTCGCGCTTTCCGACAACTCGGTGAGCTTGCGCGACGAGAAGCTGAAGGAATGCGAGAAGATTGCACTCGTACTGGGCACAGAAGGCGACGGCCTGGCCGAGAGCACCATCGCCCGCTGCGATTACACGGTGAAGATCCCCATGTACCACCAGGTAGATTCCTTGAATGTCGCCGCCGCAAGCGCGGTTGCCTTCTGGGAGCTTGTGGTTCCAGCGGTCTGACGACCGCCGGAATGGGCCGACGCTGCACGAGGCTCTGACGGCACAGCTGGCGTTCCAAAGATTACTCGCGTACCGAAGTACGCTTTGAACTCTTTTCACGCCATCTGCACTCGCCAGAGCCTCGCTCGCTGACTTCAAGGCGAGACGGGAGATGGAAAACTTCTCGACACTTCTAAGCGAGGCGGGAGACAAATCTTCGCCCGCCCAATTCCCTTACTTATCGATTTCCTCTCGCGGATCGTGCAGGTCGTTGGGGGGAACGCGCACTTCGTCCCATCCCATCTCCTTGAGCGCCTGGGCCGTGCGCCACGGCGGCGTGACGTCGTCGTATTGCGCGCAGTAGTTGAGCGCCTCGACGAGCGTGATGTTGTGCATGAGGTCCGCCATCGTGTCCACGTCGGGAATAGGCGGCAGATAAAGCGCAGGGAGCCCCTGCTTTCGCGCCTTGTCGATATAGGCGGGAAGCACCGTGAGGCCCTCTTGGTTGTAGAACACGCCCGAGTGGTCGAAGTCGGTCTCGCGCGTCCAACCGATCACCGACACGCCCATCTCCTGGTCGGGAGCGAGCACGATGCCACCGCCCGCAACCCCGTCGAGCTTGTGGAGCGCGTTGAATCCTGCGCGCACGTCGGCCTTGGTGAGAGCGGGCATATCGGCGCCCATCGAGAGGATGCAATCAGCACCGCGCGCCCACGTCTTCTCGAACGCCTGGTTGTAATGCTCGTCGAAGCTGGCGCCCTCATCGCAGAGAAACACCAGCTCGCGCGGCCATTGTCCCGCATCAGAAAACAGCTTGCGCATCACCTCGACGTTCTTTGCGGGCGTCGTCGAGATGATCATCTCGTACTCGTCGCGCACCGCTTCCTCGCCCGCGGCAAGCGCCTCCTGCGCCCGCTCGGCGCTTTCGCGCTCAAGGTCGGCCATCGCCGCGCAGCAGATTTCCACCACATCGAAGAGCATGCAGTGGTAGAGCCCCGAGGCGACCTCGGGCTGGAACACACCGTCTTTCAGCACGGTCAGGCGGGTTTTCACCAAACCCGGAATCGGCGGCTTGCTGAACAAAAGGAGCGCGTTTTTGCGCACGCGCTCCTTTTCCCTGCCGCCCTGCTCGCTTTTCGATTCGCTCACAGAACGCTCCTTGTTTCGAAGTCTAGCTTACTTGGCGATGAGCACCGGCACCGACGAGCCGTGCAGCACCTTGTGGCTGACGCTGCCCATGTACTCCTTCATGCCCGAAAGCCCGCGGTTGCCGATGACGACAAGGTCGTAGTCGCCCTGGTCGATCAGCTTCACAATCTCGGTAGCGGGGTTCGTTCCCGTGATGAGCAGCGGATTCAGGCGATCGGCCGCATCCTCATGAGCGCCGACCAGCCTCTCGAGCAGCGATTTCCCATCGTTCATCATCATTTCCAAGATGGAGCGGAAGCTCGTCATCTGGGAATCGTCGAGCAAGGGAATCGGCACCACGTACACCAAGTCGATGACAGCATCAGGGTTGTTCTCGGTCACGCTGATCGCAAGCTCCAACGCCTTGCGACCGCCATCAGTTGCATCCACCGCAGCGAGCACTTTGTTCATAGACATAACGCGCTCCTTTCTCCCCGCACCCTTCGGGCGCCGAATTGCCGTTGCAAACTGTCAATCACTGCAAGAAAGTATAGCACCACGCGGGAAAGCGTCGCCAAGGAGCTTCGCTAGAGAAACTCCACCTCGATTATGTCGCCTGCCGCGGGAGGCTCGATGCCGGGGCCCATGCCCATCATGGTGAAGGCGTTCGCTCCCCATGCTGTCTTCGACCCGGGGCGACCGTCGATCGGCGTCGCCTCGAGCACGCCGTCGGCACTCGGCTCCACACGGAGAGGGCGGATGCCGAAGAATTCAGGCTCCCCCGGCGCATGGTCGGGATGCTCGCGCGGGCGCTCCTCGCCTGCAGGCTTGCCGCTCTTCGCACCCGGGCCGTGCTTCGGAGCCGGGAACGCCTCGGTCAAGCGGGCCGCCGTCTTCGGCACGATAGGATTAAGCCCCAAATACTTGCGCATAAGCGGACGCAGGTAGAAATCAAGGGTGAACGACGCACCGCCCGAAGGACCGGAGATGCCCACGATGGGCACGTTGTCAACGACGGCGTAGGAGCTGTGATGCCCGGGGCCGTGGTTCGTCTGATGGCAGATCATGTGCCCCATCTCCTCCATGACCTCGCACGACCAGTCGTCCGAGCCCTTCGAGGAGCCCGCGTTCAGAACGACGATGTCGGCAACCTCGCATGCGCGCTTGATGGCGGCCTCAATTTCGGGGCGCTCGTCGCACACGATGTCGAAGGGAACGAACTGCCCGCCCCACGCTTCCACCTTCGCGCGCACGAGGATGCTGTTCGTCTCGAAGTTGCGGCCGCGGGCGGCAAACTGATCGACGCGCGTCGGATCGAGGGGGATACCTGCGGGAACGAGCTCGTTGCCCGTGGGGATGAAGGCCACTCGGGGCTTGCGAACCACGGGAACCACGGCATTGTCGCCTGTGCCCATGCGCGCCGCAACGTCAGGCGTCACAATCGTGCCGGCAGTCGCGAGGACATCGCCGCGCTTCATGGTCGAACCCGCAGGACGCGTGCCCGCACCCTGCTTCGAGGGAGCGGCATCGATGGTCACGTGCTGCTGGTCTTCCGACACCTGCACGTGCTCGATGACGATGGCGGTGTCGAACCCTTCGGGCATTGCGACGCCCGTGTTCGCGAACTGCCAATCCACCCCGCGGACCCATGCGCTCGTGCCGGGAAGCTCGCCTTCCGCGAGGTTCTCGAAATCGGACCAGTGCAGGGCGATCGAGTCCATCGCGCACGTGAGCGCGGAGGGCATGTCGCACCGAGAGGCCACGTCATAGGCGAGCACACGCCCCACCGAATCGGCGAGCGCCACCTGCTCGCAGCATTTTCGAGCAACCTCGCTGCTGTGCAAATCCTCGCCCGCGGCGATGTTCGCCCACCCGAAACCTGCAGGTGCCGCATCCATGGCCTCGAGCATCGACGAGACCGCCTGCTCACGAGAGAGCTGGATATGCTGGGAATGATCTCTCATAGTTCCTCCTGTTCATGTGCCGCAGCACAAGCTTGCGACCCTTATCGCTCATGCTTCATTATAGTGAATGACGAATAGAATCGGGCAAAAAGAAAGCCCGCCGAGAATCAATCTTCCCGACGGGCGATATGGCCGCAATGTGGCGTGGTATGAGTTGGAGCTAAGCGAGCCCCAGCTCAGATGTCATTTTCTAAATCTTGTACATGTACTGGAAGACGTCTTCGCGCTGGATGATGATCTGCACACCGAGATCTTCCCCTACCGCCTTGAGCTTGTCCTGCACGGTGTCGAAGTCGGCCTTTTCCGTATCGAGCGTGGTGAGCATCGTCATCGAGAAGATGTCGTTCAAGATGGTCTGGCTGATGTCGTCGATGTTCGCGCCGCATTCCGCAAGCACCACCGCCACCGCCGCGACGATGCCGCTGCGATCCTTGCCCAGAACAGAGATAACGCACTTCATGGTTGCACCTTTCATCCGTTTCTTGTGGTTCCCATACTACCCGATTCGCCCGCCGGCGACGACGTGCGCTGCGCCTAGCGAGCGTCGCGAAGGATAAGCGACATGGCCTCGCTACGAGAAGCGCGCGAAGCGGGCGTCGATCCCGCGAACACGCCGCGCACTGCGCTCGTGACCGTGCGGCTGCCCGGCTTCTTCACGCCGCGCATGCTCATGCACATGTGCTCGGCCTCGAGCACCACGATGACGCCCTGCGGGTGGAGCTGCTCCACCAGGGTGTCGGCAATCTGCCCGGTCAGGCGCTCCTGCACCTGGGGACGCTTCGCGAACACCTCCACGAGGCGCGCGAGCTTCGAGAGTCCGCACACACGGCCGTCCGCAGCGGGGATGTAGCCGATATGCGCCTTGCCGAAGAAGGGCACCAGATGATGCTCGCACATCGAGTAGAAGGAGATGTCGCGCACGAGGACCATCTCGTTGCAGTGCTCGTCGAAGGTCTTCTCGAAGTGGACGGCGGGATCTTGCGCGAGCCCCGCGAACACCTCTTCGTACATGCGCGCCACGCGGGCAGGCGTTTCGCGAAGCCCTTCGCGATTGGGGTCCTCGCCGACGCCCTCGAGAATGAGGCGAACTCCTTCTTCGATTTTCCGAGTATCCATAGGCCGTTAATCCTCCAGTGCTATGTCTATGCCCACCGGGCAATGGTCGCTTCCGAATACTTCATTGTAAATGCTCGCGTCCTCCACCTTGTCGGCGATTCCGTCGCTCACCAAAAAGTAATCGATGCGCCACCCCGCGTTGTTCTTGCGCGCGTTGAAACGGTAGCTCCACCACGAGTACGCACCCGTCGTATCGGGATGAAGGGTGCGGAACGTGTCGGTGAAGCCTGCGGCGAGCAAGTCGGAGAATTTGCCGCGCTCCTCGTCGGAGAAACCCGCATTGCCCCTGTTGGGGCCAGGGTTCTTCAAGTCTATCTCGTTATGGGCCACATTGAAGTCGCCGCACATGATGACAGGCTTCAGCGCGGCAGTCTCCCCCGCCTGCGTCAGGGGAAGCACTTCTTTGGGCATGTGCCCCGCCCCAAGCGGGTGGCGCGGGGTGTCCTTGGGGGCGTCGGGGCCGAGAGCGACCATCCCGTCGGCGTCGGCGCGCTCGACGGGAACGTCCCCGGGAAGCACGCCCTCTTCAAGCCCCTTGCAAAAGTCGCGGAACGCGTCGTCCCATTCCATGCGATGCCCGATGCGGGCGAGCTCGTTTTGCGCGTTCGGCGTGTACACGTCGACGAACCAGAACTCGGGGAACTCGAGCGCGACGATGCGCCCCTCGGTATCGAGGTATTCCGAACCCAACCCGTGGAGCACCTGAAGAGGCGCGCGCTTGGTGAAGACCGCTGTTCCCGAGTAGCCCTTCCTCTCGGCATAACTCCAGAACTCCAGGTATTGGGGGAGATCGAGCGTCGCCTGCCCCGCCTGAAGCTTCGTTTCCTGCAGGGCGAAGACGTCGGCGTCGAACTCGGCCACGATGTCCTCGAACCCCTTCTTCATAACAGCGCGCAGGCCGTTCACGTTCCACGAGATCAGTCTCATCGATTCACCTTTCCAAGCGAGAAGCGACGCGCGGGCATGCCGCCCGTAGTCGAGGCGGGCACACTGCCCGCAATCGCACCAGTATAGCGCGAGCGCGCAGTGCGACATGTATGAAATACCGCAGATTGGCGCTTGTCATTTATTGGCATACATCCTATACTTGAAGAGGTCTGAAACACACCAGGCGAGCGTCTGTGTCCTCCTTATGCAAGCGCTCGCCCACCTTCCCGTTCATTACCTTCCAACTGCGGGGCGGCACACTTGACTTTCTATCTCGCCGCCCCACACTTCCCAAGATCCGCAGCAAACGGCCAAACACGCATGTTCTACACGTCGGCCTGCGCATTTAACGGAGCGGCGGCTCTGGCAGCACCCACGATGCTGGTCGCCTTAAGGGCGCGAAGGCGCCGCTACAATACGATAACAAAATGCCAGATAGTTTCCCGTTGCGTTATCATCGGCTCATCCGATTGACGCGAAAGGGGCCCAATGGCGCGTTTGCTTATTGTCGAAGACGATGTCTCGCTGCGGGAAAATCTTGTGCGCATGCTGCAGCTCAAGGGCCACGAGTGCCTTTGCTGCGAGTCGTTTACGAACGCCGCGGCCGAGGCTTTGACTGCCGCCCCCGACTGCATCCTGCTCGACCTTTCGCTTCCCGGCGCGTACGGCCACGAAATCTGCCGAGCGATTCGCCAGGAAAGCAACGTCCCCATCATCGTGCTGACTTCTTCGGACAGCGAGTTTGACGAGGTCATGAGCATGAACGTCGGCGCGGACGATTACGTGGTCAAGCCGTATCGCCCCGCTGCGCTGCTTGCCCGCATCGACCGCGCTCTCGCCCGCAGCGGGTCTGCCGATTCGGCGCGCGGGCAAATCGATCATGGCGGCGTTTCCCTCGACAGCATGCGGGCCGTGGTTTCGTATCGCGGCAAGCGCGTGGAGCTCTCGCGCAACGAGCTTCTGATTTTACGCATCCTTATGGAGAACGCGGGATCCATCATCTCGCGCAGCGAGCTGATGGACGAGCTGTGGCAGACCGACGCGTTCGTCGACGACAACACGCTCACGGTGAACGTGAATCGCCTGCGCCGCAGCCTGGAGTCTGCAGGTGTGCCCGACGACTTCATCACCACCCGCCGCGGCCTGGGGTATGTGGTTCGATGAGCAGCTCGAATCGGGAAAAGCCCGACCACGCGGCCTCCGGTTCGCCCTACGATCCCGCGTCTACGTCGTTCCCCGCCGAAGACCGCCCCGATCGCGCGTACTCGTTCGGGGCGTATCTTCGCTCGCGCGCCGGGTTTTTGCTCGGCATGGTCGCCCTCATGCTCGTTGTTGCGGGCATCATGGTTGTGACCAGCTCGAACGCTTCCTCAATCACACTTGTTTCCATCTGCGAGGCCCTGTTCGCCTGCATCGCGCTCATCGTCGGCTTCTCGCGCGATCGCGAGTTCTACCAGCAGCTGAACCTGTTCTGCGATTCGCCCGACAACGCGCGCTACCTCTCGTCGATTCTGGACAAGCCGCGCACGCTGGAGGGATCCATCGCCTATCGCGCGCTCGCCGCGCAGGGCAAGGCCGCCTCGGACGAGCTCGCCGTCCGCTCCCGCAACATGAAGGATTACCGTAACTACATCGAGCTTTGGGTGCACGAGGCGAAGACGCCCATCGCGTCGGCGCAGTTGGCGCTGTCGAGCCTTCACGGGCCCGGGGTCGATGAGGTGCGCAGCGACCTCGATCGCATCGAGTCGCGCGTCGAACAGGCGTTATACTACGCGCGCTCGGCAACACTGAGCGAGGATTTCTCCATCGAGGAGTTAAACCTTGCGGCACTCGCGCGCAAGGCGTGCCGTCAGAGGTCTCGCACGCTCATCGGCGCGAGAGTCTCGCTTGATTTCGCAATCGACGAGGCGCTCGAGGTGTTCGCCGACGCGAAATGGGTCGACTTCATCATCGGGCAGGTTCTGGAGAACTCGGCGAAGTACGGCGCGAAGACCATCCGGTTCGAAGACGCGGTGAAGGATGCAGGGACGAAAGACGGGTGCATCGAGCTTTTGATCAGCGACGATGGCGACGGCATTCCCGCTGCCGACGTGCCGCGCGTGTTCGACCGCGGATTCACGGGAAGCCAGGGCCGCGCGCATCACAAAGCGACAGGCATGGGGCTCTACCTTGCTGCTGTCGCCTGCGAGAGAATGGGCCTTGGCCTGCGCGTTTCCTCGGAAGAGGGGGCGGGTACGACCATCGCGCTCACCTTCCCGCTCGACCGCACGCGCATGGACTTGGCTGCCAACCTTACAAAACCGTAAGATTGCGGTAAGGCCCTTCGATGGCTCCGTTTTCGCGATCGCCGCATCATGGGGATGTGCCGAATCGAAGAGAAAGGAATCCCCATGTCTGTGGTTACCGCAACCCCTCCAGCAGGCATCGCGAATGCGAATCAGTCCGACAGCCGCAAGGTTTTGCTCTCCGTGCGCGACGTTTTGAAGGTGTACGGCTCGCGCGAGGCCGTCACACGTGCGCTTGACGACGTGTCGTTCGATATCTGCGAAGGCGAGTTCGTCGGCGTGATGGGCCCATCGGGCTCGGGTAAGAGCACGTTGTTGAACTGTATCTCCA
>OGDF01000344.1_pt1 | contig 75815 bp, 63 predicted proteins | sample 1570141 | NCBI WGS metagenome assembly OGDF01 (sample SAMEA4370581, study PRJEB24528) | human gut metagenome
ATCTTCAAATTGTGTTGGCACGCTGCATAGGAAAATTAAATTTGGTAGAAAAGAGTAATGTGGGGAGCAACGATCTTATTTACCAGACAGTTTCCTATATATCAGCAAATTTTAAGAAGAAATTTTCGCTGGAAGAGATGGCAAAAGATCTGGGGGTGAGCAAATATGTTTTATCCAGACTCTTTTCCAAAACATTCCATAGAAACTTTAATCAATATCTTAACGATGTAAGGCTGAACTATGCATGCCAGCGTTTGGAAAATACGAGTGATTCTATTACAAACATTTGTCTGGATAGTGGATTTGAAAGTCAGAGAACATTTAACCGAGTATTTAAAGAAAGATATAAAATATCACCGAGTGACTACCGGAGTACATGTCTGAAAGATATGTTGTCATAACATATAGATTAATAAATTCAATAAAAATCTGATTATCAGTCTGAAATAAGTATCTCTGGGTGCTATTTATAATATGGGGTAGTGGTTAATTATTATGTCATATGCTTCTAAATGTAATGTTTTGAGGGGAGACATGAGCAATAGGAGAAGTGGTATTTGCATCAATGGGTCCAACAAAAAGAATTAAACAATAAGAATGACCAAAGTGTTGTAATCATCATACTGGTTGCAACACTTTTTTTTCGACATTTTTTGAGAATTGTGGGATATCACATATCCGGTCACCGCCATGCTCCGATTTGATTTCTATACCAAAAATCAGATCGGATGAAAGATAATGGCTTATAACAAAACAAGTGAAGAACGAAAACGGCAAGCGAAAAAATTATATTTTTTATTCATATGATCCGATGATTTATGTTTCGGATGCTCATCCGATAGAAGTGATAGAAGATTAGAAAAAGATTGACAAGTTACCAATTGGTTACTACAATATAAGTAACCGAATGGTAACTGCTAAGGGGCATGGACAATTTTTGCATTCATATTACTTTTTAATATATGGATTTTATTTTAAAAGATAAATCCAACATATGCTGCAGCATTTAAGGAAAAATGAAAATATAAGGAGAAGATATGGAATCAGATATCATTAAAATCAGCCACCTGAATAAAAGCTTTGGCGAAGTAAAAGCGGTAAATGATTTGAGCTTTCGTGTGAAAAAAGGAGAATTGTTTGCATTTCTAGGAGTAAACGGTGCAGGGAAAAGTACAACCATTTCTATTCTTTGTGGACTGCTGAAAAAAGACAGTGGAACGGTTCAGGTAAACGGAATAGAAACTGACAAAGCCGGCGCACAGACAAAAAGGATGCTTGGTGTTGTATTTCAGGATAGCGTACTTGATAAACCACTTACGGTGAAAGAGAACCTAATGAGCAGAGCTGCTTTGTACGGCATTACAGGAAATGCCTTTGATAAGAGATTACAGGAGCTGGTCGAGATTTTGGATTTTGACGAGTTTTTAAACAGACCTGTAGGTAAGCTGTCGGGAGGTCAGAGAAGAAGAATTGATATTGCCCGTGCATTATTGCACAGACCGGAAATTTTGATTCTTGACGAGCCTACAACAGGGCTTGATCCACAGACAAGGCAATTAATCTGGAATGTTATCGAGAAGCTTCAGAAAAATGAAAATATGACAGTATTTCTAACCACCCATTATATGGAAGAGGCTGCTAATGCCGGGTATGTTGTGATTCTCGACAAAGGAAGTATCGCAGCGGAAGGTACACCGTTTGAACTTAAAAATGATTATGTACAGGATATAGTATCTGTTTATGGTGTTTCCGAAGATGAAATAAAGTCATTGAACAGAGAATATAAAAAAATACGTGACGGATATCAGATAAAAGTAAGAAATACGAAGGAAGCTACGGAGCTTATTGTAGAACATCAGGACCTATTCAGGGATTATGAAGTAGTAAAAGGCGGAATGGATGATGTATTTCTTGCAGTCACAGGGAAAAAGCTAGGAGGTGAGCATTGATGAGAACAGTATTGGCATTAATGAACAGGAACAGGAAACTGTTTTTTAAAGATAAAGGGATGTTGTTTACATCAATGATCACCCCCGTCATTCTGATTGTTCTGTATGCTACGTTTCTTGCAAAGGTTTTCAGAGATTCTTTTACAGCAGCGATTCCGGATATGATCACGATTTCGGATAAGCTCATTAATGGAACCGTGGCAGCACAACTGACAGCATCACTTATGGCAGTGAGCTGTATCACTGTAACATTTTGTGTGAATCTGACTATGGTGCAGGACAAGGCAAATGGAACATGGAAGGATTTTAATGTTTCGCCTGTCAGCAAGGGAAAAATATATTTGGGATATTTTCTCTCAACAGTAGCTAATTCATTGATGGTCAATGCACTTGCGTTTGTATTATGTCTGGGATATCTGCTTAAAATGGGATGGTATCTGAATGCAGTAGATGTATTATGGGTTTTATTTGATATGATATTGCTCGTCCTGTTTGGAAGTACGCTTTCAAGTATCATTAGCTTTCCGTTGACAACACAGGGACAGCTTTCGGCTGTAGGTACAATTGTCAGCGCAGGATATGGTTTTATATGTGGTGCTTATATGCCGATTTCAAATTTTGGATCAGGTCTTCAGAAGGCACTGTCTTATCTTCCGAGTACATATGCCACTTCATTGATTAAGAATCATATGCTTCACGGAGTATTCATGGAGATGGAGAGAAAACATTATCCGGATGAAATGGTTGAAGCGATAAGAGCCACTCTTGATTGCAATCCGGTATTTCATGAAAATGTGGTAGGTGTAAATCAGATGATCGGTATTATGATGGGAAGTATAGCTGTATTCGGAATTATTTATTATTTTGTTACATTGCTGCCAGATGGTGAAGGCGGACGATAGAAAATATTATTTTCGGCAGATAGACAAAGCCTTTTTCATTTCACCAATCGTTGATATGGAAAAGGTGATTCTTGACATGATGAGATGGGCGGATATAACGGAAGAAAAGTTACGTGAAAAACAGTTGATAACTACAGGATTTGGAGAAACATTGTCCTGGGAATATTTGTGTTATGTGCGTAATCATCCGGTCAATTGGTCGGTTTCGACTTGTATATTATATGGAGATAAAGATAATCTGACATCACAGGAGATTATCCATAAGTTTGCCAATGATGTCGATGCAGAACTAACAATAATGCAAAACGGCATGTTATTTTTTCAAAATGCAGGGAGAAAGAAAACACTAATTTATAATTTACTTGACAAGTTACCAAAAGGTAACTTAATAACAGATTTAAATTAGGAGATAGACATGGAAAGCAAAGAAAAGAACACAAAGAAAAAAATATTGGAAGAAGCTTTGAAGTTATTTGCACAGAGTGGATATATGGGAACATCCATGAATGATATTGCTTTAAAACTTGGAGTAACCAAGGCTGCATTGTATAAGCATTATAAAAGCAAGCAGGAGATATTGGACAGTATTATTGAAAAAATGAATGAATTGGATATTGAGAGAGTAAAGCAGTATGAAATGCCGGAGGGTGATCTGGAAAAGGTTACAGCCGAGTATAAAGAAACGGCATTTGATAAGATTAAGCAGTTCACAAAGGTGCAGTTTCTTCATTGGACGGAGGAAGAATTTTCAAGCTGTTTTCGTAAGATGTTGACATTGGAACAGTACAGAGAGCCACAGATGGCACAGCTATATCAGAATTATCTTGCAAGCGGACCATTAACTTATATGGAAGCTTTGTTTTCAGGAATGCTGGGCGATGAAGGAAAAGCCAGACAGACAGCACTTGATTTTTATGGACCTATTTTTTTGCTTTATAGCATATATGATGGAGCAGAAGACAAAAGTCAAGTGATAAAGTTACTGGAAGAGCATATGGATCATTTCTTACAGGAAATGCAGATAAGTTGAAAGGGTGAAGCAATTTGAACGATGAATCAGAGCATCAGGAATTGGAGTAATAATCATGAGAATTGAACATGTTGCACTTTATGTAAATGATTTGGAAAATACAAAAAAATTCTTTATGAAATATTTGGGAGCAAAATCAAATGCTGGATATCATAATCAGAAAACAGGCTTTTATTCGTATTTTCTCACATTTGAGGATGGTGCACGTATTGAAATAATGAATTTACCGGAAATGGCTGATTTACCGAAGAAAATAGTTCGTACGGGATATTCACATATAGCTTTTAGCGTAGGAAGTATAGAAATAGTGGATGCATTGACGGCAGAATTAAAAGCGGATGGTTATGAGGTTATCAGTGGACCACGGACTACGGGTGATGGATATTACGAAAGCTGCATTGTTGCGGTTGAAGATAATCAAATTGAGATTACAGTATAATTTGAAAATGCAGGTATTTGAAAGGACAAAAACATGGCCTCAAGCAAAGAATATTTACAATTTATATTAGAGCAGTTATCTGATTTAGAAGAAATTAATTATCGTGCAATGATGGGAGAATATATCATATATTATCGTGGCAGGATTGTCGGAGGCATATATGATGACAGGTTACTTGTGAAACCGACAAAATCTGCAGTTTCTTATATGGCAACTGCGATTTATGAATTACCGTATGAAGGGGCAAAGGAGATGCTGTTAGTAGAAGATGTTGACAGTAAGGAATATTTGACTGGACTTTTTAAAGCAATGTATGACGAATTGCCGGTTCATAAATCAAACAACAAAATAAGGAAATTTTGATAAAGCATTCACCCGGAATGGGTGAGTGTTTTTGGTTTTCAGGTATTCAAATAACCGAAAAAAATTTTCATCAAGAACGATCTGCCATTGGCGGCAGGCGCAACAAATTTCTTAGAGAAAATTAAGTTTTACAAATAAGGTCGCTTACAAGTGTAAAGAAAACAGAAACTTAAATATTCACAAAGAGAAAAGGCTATGGTATAATACAGAGTACTGAATTTAGATAATTATACTGAAAATCAAAGGATTTATAGGAGGAAATATAAAAAATGAAATTAGGAATCGAAATATGTTTGCTTGTTTCATATATTCATTCATTTCCTTTAAAAGCTTGATAAATGGCGATAAACTGTAGGATACATATATTTTGTAGGACAATATAAATTAGTATATTTTTATGTATTTTGAGTTAAATTGGCACTCGATGTGGCACTCGAAAAATAATTGATGAGGATAGAAGCTCCATATAGTAATTACACGGTAGAGGATGATTCCTTTACCGTTTTTTATTTGACATTCACTAATTGTCAATATAATTATTCTGTGCTAGAATAAAAATGACATCTACTGAATGTCAAAAATAAAAAGGAGAGAGAGGAAGGAAGAGTATGGGAATTTGTCCTTTTTTTAAAGAATCTGTATGGAGTGGTAATAAATGTCAAGCAAGTGGTGACGGAGATGGAGCACCAATACAAAGACGATATGCAAATTATTGTGGTGCTAATGTAATGTCAGATGATTATCATAATTGTCCGTTGTATAAAGATGCGACAGGAAAAAATAATAGTGGAGGATGTTATTTGACATCAGCATGTATGAGTGCAAAAGGAGACGAATTTTCAGATGATTGTTATGAACTTAGTCTTTTAAGAGGATTTCGAGATTCATATGTAAAAGAAAACTATCCGGAAGATATTGCTACATATTATAAAATTGCGCCAGAGATTGTAGAAAAAGTGGAAAAATCAGAAGATAATGTTAAGGTGTTTGAAAAAATGTATAATGAGTTAGTTTTGCCATGCTGTGAGTTGATAGAAAAAAGTAAATTTCATGAAGCTTATATAAGATATAAAAATTATACTATGAAATTGGTTGAAAAATATTTATAATAAAGAGTACGGTAATTATGGAAAATGTTAATGAAAGAGAAAATGCAATATTAAGAAAAAATATTGAGTTATTAGAAAAGGGAATTACGGTAAAAAAATATTTACAACTAGAAAAAGAGTTTATGATTAGAGGAAGCACAGAGATATATAATTATTTTGGCTTTTTTGTGATATACAATGAACTGGAAAAACATTTTATTTTAAAAGGAGGAATCTTTTGGGATAAGTCAAATATTGCTATAGATGATTATATACAGAAAGTTTTAAGATTAAAGAGTGATAGAAAATATCTGCGTAGATGCTTCTTGGATGGTTTAGATGTCTTAAAATATTATAGGATGGATATAAATGAATATCCTACGATAGAAGAATACGTTACAAGAAAAGAAAGATTTAAAGATTATGAAGAAGAATATTGTAAAGCACACGATAGAGTTCTTGAGAAGTATTGGGATTTAGGTTATTTACATTATTTAGAAGAAAAAGACGAGACAAGAAAACGAAATTATCACCTTCAAATTATTGCTATAACTTTGCTACGACTGCAAAGAAAAAGTAAAATTTTATATGATATACTAAATGTAGTAGTGAGTATTCTGGTTAAGGCAATGCCGTTGTTTATTTGGCAGTTATACATAAATAGATCTACGTTGTTTATTGGTGAAAATATAATTCAAAAGCTAATATACGGCTTTTTTGGAATTGCTGGATGCTGTTTGAGTAGTGTTTTGTGGTATTTTGTATTTTTAGCTGTAATTTTTATAATCAATTTGATTGTGTTCAAAAGAATATATAAAGTAAAACTTAAAATTTTTGACTGGATCATTGAAAAAAGTAAATAAAATATAATAATTAAATTTGTATAAGTAAAAATGTGTGGATAAAACGGTAGAGGTTTTCTTTACCGTTTTTTCTTTAAAAAATATAGTTAAAAAATTATTTAATAGGCATATCAATTCCAAGTAAAGTATCACAACTTACATTAAGTATCTGCGCAATTGCTTTAAGTTCAATATCGGTAACAAAACGTGCGCCAGATTCAATCCGTTGAATAGCATTTTTGTCGACATCGAGACCTTGAATTTGAAGCATATCAGCAAATTTTCTTTGAGAAGTTTTTTCAGGAAGTTGTAGCCTTAGTTCTTTGATTTTTCCGCCACAAATATTGTTAGATCCGTTAGATGATTTGTTTTTATACATAAATGGTAGACCTCCAGAATGACATTCACTGATTGTCATTTTTGACAGTATATGCTAAAATGAAACAAAATATGACATCTACTGAATGCCAAAAAGAATAAATATGAAATGAAAAAGGAGGAAATGAAAATGAAGAAAGGACTAATAATAAGAGGAACAGCGGTGGCTGTTTTAATCGTAGGGGTTATGATTACTGGTTGTAAAAAAGATGGTACAAAAAAAGTAAATGTGGGTAAGGCAAGTCCGGAAAAAACAATAGAAACATACTGCAATAGTCTTGTTGAAAAGAAATATGCGGATATATTAGATTTGGCGTATTTTCCAAAAAGTGATTATATTACAAGTGAAAAAATTAAAGATTCAAAATCTGGTTTTATAGATAAAATGGTGGAAGAAAATGAAGGCGTTAAAGATTGTACATATGACAAAATAGATGAAACAAAGGATATAATTTCATATAAGTTAATTATAACAACGGACAATGGAGATGAGACTAGAGATATTGAAGTACGAAAAAAAGATGGAAAAATTGTGTTAGATGATTTATATGCAGAGAGATATATAAAAGTTTTTAAAGATTCCAAGGTATCTATAGATGGGAAGAAAGTAACTGGTAAACCGGAAAGAAAAGAAGATGATGAAAACCAAGTGGAGATTTATACAATTACAGTCTTGCCGGATGCTGAATATGATATTACGGTTACACATCCTGTTTTTGATGATGGAGAAGTGATTTTAAATGAGGAAAGTTTGGAATATGTGAAACATCCTATATGGCAAGATCAAAAAATGGGATTTGATGATAATATGATAGATTTAACAGATATTGCAGAAGATGGTTTGAAGGAAGAATATGAAGAAGAATTAAATACGGATATTTGTGAAGGCTGTGGTGAAATTGTGAAGACTGTTTTGGAAGAGGGAGATATAAATACATTAAATAAATATTTTTTGAATAACAATGCTGAAGAATTTGTGACAAGTAATCCTGATCTAAATGGAACCAATAGAGCGGGGTTGAAAGAGGAATATGATATAGTATTTAAACAAATTTTAGATTCTTCTATAAACCAAGTAAAATATATTGATAAAAATCAATTGAAATTATCTGTAGCAGTTAGTTATCAATGTGATATGTCATATAAAGATAAGGATGCTATAGTGTTTGGCGGATCAAGAGATTCGGTAAGGGGAGATCATATGATATTAAATGTGTACTGTACAAAAGCTGGAGATGTATGGAAGATTTCTTCATGGGATTGATTTGAAGATATTGCATACTAAAGGAAAATACAAAGGAGATTAAAAGGTGAAGAAGTGGGTTCGGAGAATAATTGTAACTGCGGTGTTATTAGTTGCGAGTGTATCTATAATATTGTTCGGATATAATAAATTGTATAATGACAAACAGCCGGAAGGTGATATTATTGTAAAAGAAAATGTAAAGGTTATTACGTCAGAGACAGACAATATACCCATAGATGTAAGGGAAGATTATCTTGTGTTTGGAGAAAAGCCAGAATATAAAAAGGGAGATGTGATTGTTTCCGGAATTACTGAGAACTCATTAGAAGGGTACATAAGAAGAGTTTTAAAAGTAGATAAAAAAAATAATCTGTACATTGTAAAAACCGAACCTGCTGTCTTAACCGATGTGTTTGAAAAGGCTCATATTTATAAAAAAATAGAATTGACAGAAGATGGAAGTCAATCAGTAAGTTATAAGACTGAAAGCATGAAAGGAGAGAAAAAAAGAGAAGCATTTAATATTGAAGTATGTAAAGATGAGAAAGAAAAAAAGGAAGAAAAAGAAGATAAGGTTATTGATGAAAATGATAATGGTACAGATTATGTGATTGGAAAAAAGTTTGAAGAAAAGGATGAGCCGGTTACTGTTTCTGGTGAAGCGGGAATTAGTATTTGGGTAGAGATAGACATAGATATAAATCATGGTAATATAAAATGTGGAATTGCTGCAAAATCAAAAGAAGGTGCAAAAACCGCAATGGAATGCTCTGAAAGTTCTTCAAAAGAGTTAGAAAAGAAATTGTTGGAAAAGAAACTCCCAAATTATGAATTTTCTGTGGCGGGTATTCCAATTGTTGTGACAAATAATTTGGAAATTGCCATTGGATCAGAAATGAATTTAGAGGGAAATATAGGAGCTTCATATGAAATGACATCAGAAACTACATTGGGGTTCCAATATAATAGTAAGACTGGGAAAGTAAAAGAAATAAAGAAAATTGATTTTGATTCAGATGGTTTACAATGGAACACAATTTCAGTTTCGGGAGATGCATCAATAGGTCCATCAGTGCATTTAATTACTAAATTATACGGATCATCCGGACTGGATATGTCCGTTGGAATTTTGGGAAAAGTAAAAGGTGAAGCTAAGGTATCTACGAAAAAAGAATTAGATGGTTATGCAGGAAGTCTGGATTTATCGATCGATCCGGAAATACAAGGGACACTGGTTGTGGATACGCCAGTCGTGGATAAGAATCTTCTGAAACAGCCACTGTTTGAAGTGAAGTTAAACTCTTTATGGTCAAAACATTGGGAATCAAGTGCAAACTGGAAAGACGATTTGGAATGGACTGAAGCGGATGAAATAGAAGAAGCAAAAGAGCAAGTTAAAACGTCGTATTCTAATGAATATTTTGAAGTTGAAGTGCCAGAAAGTTGGGAGGGTTATTGGTCGGTAATAGAAGAAGATAATACTAATAATGGTATTAAAAGTACTGTTTATCATTTTACATATAATCCAGAAGGACCAGATAATGGAGGCGCATCGGATGTATATGTTATTGATATGAGTGACACAAGTCGTCCTATGGGACATTATAATAGAATGCTTCCGGATTATTGCGAAGAAGTTGGGGTTACATCTTTTGGATCTAATGATGTTTTCAAAATGGAGGTTGCGGCAGGATTCTTTCATGATGGAGGGGCGACGATTACTTTAAAGTAAAACAAGAAACTAATCAGAATGAGTAGAAATAAAGAGTATTTTAGAGAGATGTGACTAGAGTTTAATCTAGCATAAAAACTTAGTGAAATATTTTCAAACTTAGTTGAGTTTGTCAAGTAAAGTATGTAAATTTGTTTTGCTGATTGGCACAGTTAAATTTATCATTTTAATAAAAAAGGACTTTGAAATTGTACTTTCAAAGTCCTTTTTGTTATTCGGATAAAAATTTTTCAAACAGCTGAACAAATGATTTTCCAAGGGTATCTTTTTGTATATTTAATATTAAATTATCGGTTAGTACGTTGAAACTATAGGTTGCAATATATTCAAGAAATATATCATAACTTTTAGAATTCTCATCAGATAATCCGAGTTCCGTGAAACGTTCAGATGATAAGCATTTAGCTAGGCATATGCGGTCTGCAATCATGTGTGATGAAAATGATAATTTGTTTGGAGGAAGTTCTTCTTTAATCCAAGCTTTGTAGGATTCTTTGTTAAAACTTCCTAGTGGTGTAACAGCTTGATATCTGTGGAAAATATTTATAATAATGGACTTTAATGTTTCTGAGAGATCATCTAAATGTCCATTGGTTGATAAGAAGTTTTTCCAAGAAGTTAGCATAATATCATTAAATAATGTTGAACAATTGTCTGGGTGCATGAAGAAGTTTAGGCATTTTAAATAATCGTCATTATTTATTGCATAAGTGATAATATCTGGCGAAATACCGGAATATTTATACGCTAACATCGAAGGATCAAATCCAGTCTTCCAATCGGAAATATCAATTTTTTTAATGTCAATTTTATCAATATCCTCATCATAAAAGTTTATATAATTATCAAAAGCATTGCTGTTTTTTTCTGTTATTTCATACGTTAATAAAAAATTAATATCACAGTCGAGTGCTTGGCAAATGGCAATGATTTTATCGAGTGAAGGAAATGTTTTGCCTTTTTCCCATCGTCCAATTGTTCGTCGTTCAACATTTATTTTTTCTGCAAATGTGTCTTGTGTATGACAACAGGAAAATCTTTCATAAGGATTGGGAGATTCACTTTGATGGTTTAAATAAAGTTGATATCTCCATTTTCGGAGTAACTTAAATTTGAATATAAATAATTTTTCATAGTATGTCAGTTCTTTTTTGTCATTCATGAGTGACAAATACCTCCTTAAAATAAATTTAATACGCACAAATATGGTACTGAATAATGACAGAATATATGATATAGTAATAAATGTCAAGAGGCCTAATGACAAAAAGTCACATAATAACGACAAAAACGAAGGGAGAAGTAGATATGTCTAGCGTATATCTTAGTGAATTAACAGAAGAGCAAATTAAACGAGCTTGTCTTGATTTTGTGGAAACATACCCAAAGGTAGAGAAACAAATAAGAGAGGGGGTGGAATATATTGAAAAAGAATTCAAATGTTTTGAAGACTGTATTAACAGTGAACAATATGCAGATGCAGAGAAATATAATCTTAGCGAAGCGACATTAGTTATTTTTCGTAAGCAAGTTAAAAAAGCTTTTAAACCTTATACAAATACGGTGAAAAGTTTTTTAGAGGTGACTAAAAATGAATCTTATGCAACACAAGATTATTATCTTGAGCTAAAAAAACTAAATAAAAAAGCAATTGAGACACAGAGAGAGGTGGTGCAAACGATTAACTATTATAAAGATATGTATCTTTTATATCAACTTCAACTAGGAAGCAAAGTTAGGATTCTTAATTTTGAGGATATTGCTAAAAAACTATACATTAAGTCGAAGGATACCAGTAGAAAATGATAGTCAGAAATAATGAGGGGCTGGCTATCAATAAAAGCAAAATAAAGCAGAAAGAGGAAAATTATGGATATTAGTAAAATCGTAGTAGATGTCAGAGAAACAATAGGAGAAAAAACTTTATTACTCGAATGGCGACCTTCGTTTAGTTATGCAGGAGGCGTAAAAGGAGAGCAAGATGGAATTAAACTTACGTGCTTATCCGAAAAAGCAGGGTATGAAAAAATAGATATTAAAATTCCAGGAATGATGTCATTACCATTTGAATTTAACAATACACCAATACCAGTAGTATTTGAAGAAATTAGTGGTAAATTATGGCAGGATTGGAGTAATAAGGGGACAGTTAAAATGTCTGTGGTAGCAAAGGGAATTAAACCAGTTGAAGTTAGAAGAAAAGTTCAGTTAAATGGATAAGGCAAAAAAAGAATAACGTAGATAACTTCCTCACTTTTAGATAATGAGAGTGGGGAAGTACATGAGGAGGAATAGCGTGAAAAAATTTATATTTAATAGTTATATGGAACACTCGAAAAATTATATATTGCTAAATGTGATATTAGGAATAATGGAATGTATAAATACTCCCTTGAAGTTATGTTTTTTTATAATTCCGGTTGTGATTTATGTAATAGGAGTACATTTTAGTGGAAATTTAAAATTGCCGTTTATACCTGACGCAATAACCCCAAAATATGATTTGTTTATAAATATATTACTTTTAAGCTTGTTTTTTGTGTTACTTATGGTTGTTATAGTATCAATTGGGAGAAATCTTAACAATGCAGAAACTAAAGTGTTTAGAGAGGCTTTTGAAGGGAAAAGAGAAAACAGGGAAATTATACATTTGATATATAAACGGAAAACAAAGGGGAATATTGAACGAAGAATTTATAGTCATATAGTTCCAGATGAATGGAATGATAAAGGTGTTTATTTAAAAATATTAAAGATATTCGATGAACATTTTGAAACAGTAAAATTTGTTATAGATAATAATAACTCACGTGTGACAATTATGAAAACAAGAGAAGGCTTTATTAAACCCGAAAAAGAAGAATATCATGATGAAATACTTGACAAAGAAATGAGAGAAGTTGAATGATTCAATTAGGATATAACAAAATAACTGAAAAACCGATAAAAGTAGATATATTTGCTACGGGGCAGTTGTGCTGTGTCGGAGGAACTGGATCGGGAAAATCAATTTTTGTATTGTATATACTGTATAATATCTTAAAGTACGGGAAAAAAGAAAATTGTAAAATGGAATTATTTATTTGTGATTTCAAAAAGTCCGGAGATTTTAAGGGAATAGCGAAAAATTATGCCGAATTTGATGAAATAACAGAGCTGATAGAACAATATTATGAAGAATTTGAAAAGACAAAAGAAAATAGTGCAACAATAAAAATTCTTCTGATTGATGAATATGCAGGATATATAATTTGGCTTACTCAAAAAGATAATCGTAAAGCTAAAGTAATAAAAGAAAAAATAAGTAATGTACTTATGATGGGAAGATCTCGCCACTGTTTTGTATGGTGTGTTCAGCAGAGAATTTCAGCAAGCCTATTTCCAACAGGAATTGGTGCTATCGATAATTTTCAGATATGTATAGGGATGGGAAGATTATCGGTTGAAAGTAGGAAATCTCTATTTTCAGGAGAACATTTAGAAGATAGAGAATATGAGGAACGGTATCATCCGAAGACTGGACAGGGATTGATACTAATAGATGGACAAGAAATTCAACCGATTCAGATTCCTTTTATAAGTGATAAAGAACGACTAAAAAAACTGCTTCAGGAGATGGCAAAAAGGTGATGGTATAAAGGATATAGCTTGTTATTAGTTGTTTGCATTTGGGGTAGTATTACCCCAAATGCAAACAAAACACATAAATATTTTTAAATATCTATAAAAACGTATAATACTATATAAAGTTATTGTGCGGAGAAATGAACAAAATGCACAGGAGGTGGAAGATATAGATACACAATCTTTTATGTATCAGCTTACGATAAATAATCCTTTAGAGAAGGGATATTCTCATCAAATAATAATTGATATTTTGCGAAATAATTTCAAAACGCTATCGTATATTGCCATGGCAGATGAATATGGAAGTGCGCATACGCATCATACACATGTGTTTGTTGTATTTAGTTCTAGAGTAAGATTTTCGATGCTTAAAAGGTATTTTGGGACGGCTGCGCATATTGAAAAATGCAGGGGGACGGTCAGCCAAAATTTGTCGTATATTAAAAAGAGTGGAAAATGGCAGTTGGATGAATCAAAAAGAGAATCAAAAATAGAAGGAACATTTGAAGAATATGGTACACAGCCTCCTGATAGTAAAGGAAAAAGAAGTGATATGTCGGAACTTTATCAAATGATTCAAAATAATATGACCAATGCAGAGATCCTCGCTGTAAATCAAGATTATATAATGCAAATAGACCGGCTCGATAAGGTTCGTACCACTATTTTGATGGAAAGGTTTAAGGAAACAGTAAGATTAAATTTGGAAGTAATTTATATTTTTGGCAAAACAGGGACGGGGAAAACACGGAGAGTTTTGGAAGAAAATGGATATGTAAATGTATATCGAGTAACCGATTATAATCACCCGTTTGATTCATATACAGCGCAACCAGCAATTTGTTTTGACGAATTTAGGTCATCATTAAAATTAAAAGAAATGTTACTTTATTGTGATATATATCCGATAGAGTTGCCAAGTCGATATTCTAATAAATTTGCATGTTACAACAAAGTATACATTGTTTCTAACTGGGAGCTTGAGAAACAATATTCTGAATTGCAGAGAGAAGATAAAGAATCATGGCAAGCATTTTTAAGACGAATACATAAAGTTATCTATTATAAGGATATGAATGAAATAATCGAATATCCAACAGTTCAGGCGTATTTAGAAAGAAAAAGTGAGTTTAGAACGATAGAAGAGAATGAAGAAAATCCATTTGAATGATAAGAGGTGAGGTAAGTGATTGAAAAAATACCGTTATGGGAAAAAGCGAATCTTACAATTGAAGAAGCAGCTGAATTTTCTAATATTGGACAGAACAAAATATCAGCACTATTAAAGATGCCAAGATGCCCGTTTGTGTTATATGTTGGAAAAAAGAAATTAGTCAAAAGAAAAGAATTTGAAAAGTTTTTAAAAGAGAGTATTGAATTATAAGAAATGGCTGATTTGCATTGAATTTGAAGCTCCGGTGTGGTAATCTATAAGTTGCTATATTGGAGCTTCTTTTTATGGAAAGGAGCTAAAATAATGGGTAGAAACCTAAAAGGGAAGGAGCTTGGAGAGGGAATTTATCAACAAGCTAATGGAACATATTGTGCAAGGTTTATTGATAGATTTGGAAAGAGAAAATCAAAACGCTCTAAAAAGTTGCAAGAAGTAAGACAGTGGCTTGCAGATGCAACTTATATAAACGAACATAGTGATATAGAACAAGCTACGAATATGATGGTAGATGCTTGGTTTGAATATTGGATTGATGTAAAGAAAAAGACGGTACGTCCGAATACTGTTAGAAATTATACAGAACGTTATAATAAAAACATTCAGAAGATAATCGGGAGAAAAATTTTAACAGAAGTAAAATCTATTCATTGTCAAAAAATTTTTACTGATATGGCAGAGGAAGGATACAAAACATCTACAATATATCAAACAAGAATTGCGCTCTTTAACATGCTCGAATTTGCAAAAGAAAATGAAGTGATTTTAAGCAATCCTTGTAAGAAATCAGTGAAAAGCGATATGGGAAAACCTTCACAGAAGAAAGAAGCACTTACAATAGATGTTCAAAAGAAATTTATAGAATATGCAAAAGGGCAAAGTTATGAAAATCAGTTTAGATTTATATTACAAACAGGGCTTCGTACTGGTGAATTAGTGGGCTTGAAATGGGAAGATATTGATTTTTCAAAGAAAGCAATAAGGATTCAACGTTCAATGGAATATCGATATAGTGTTGGTGAATGGAGAATAGGAGAGCCTAAAAGTAAAGCAGGATATCGTACAATTCCATTAACCGATGAGGCTATTAGAATACTAACAGAACAAAAAGAAAAAAATAAGAACATAAAAAAAATACAAGAAGAATGGTCTGATTTTATTTTTTTAAGTCGTAAGGGAGAACCAGTAAAGAATAGTGCATATGATGCAGCTCTGTTTAAGATATGTGATAAAGCAAAAATTAACAGATTTTCTATGCATGTACTAAGGCACACTTTTGCTACAAGGTGCATTGAAGGTGGAATGATGCCAAAGACATTACAGAAAATATTGGGGCATTCGAATATTGGTATAACTATGAATCTATATGTTCATATCACAGAAGACGAAAAACAAAAGGAAATTGACAAGGTGTCTTGCGTATTAAATGTAGGATAAAGATACATATGTATAGATAGTTAGTGGCACTCGCTGTGGCACTCGATTCAATAAAGGAAGACGCAAACACCGTAAAATAAAGGGATTTTTAAGGAGGAATATAAAAAATGAAACTTGGAATCGTAGGATTACCGAATGTAGGAAAAAGTACTTTATTCAATTCACTGACAAAAGCAGGAGCAGAATCAGCCAACTACCCATTCTGTACCATTGATCCAAATGTGGGCGTTGTTACTGTACCGGATGAACGTCTGAATGTGCTTGGTGAGATGTATCACACCAAAAAGATCATCCCGGCAGCGATTGAGTTTGTAGATATCGCAGGTCTTGTAAAAGGTGCATCCAAAGGAGAAGGTCTTGGAAACCAGTTTCTTGCAAATATCCGTGAGGTTGATGCAATTGTTCATGTAGTACGTTGTTTCGAGGACAGCAATATTGTCCATGTAGACGGAAGTATTGATCCGCTGCGTGACATTGAGACGATCAACCTGGAGCTGATCTTTTCAGACCTTGAGATCCTGGAAAGAAGAATTTCCAAAGCAGTCAGAGCAGCAAGAAATGACAAGACGATCGCAAAAGAGCTGGCACTGATGGAAAGAATTAAAGCACATCTGGAAGATGGAAAGATGGCAAAGAGCTTTGATGATATCAATGACGAAGATGAACAGCAGTGGCTGGAAAGCTACAATCTTCTGACCTACAAGCCGGTCATTTTTGCTGCAAATGTGGCAGAAGATGATCTTGCAGATGATGGTGCAAGTAATGCGGGAGTACAGGCAGTCCGTGAGTATGCAAAAAGAGAGGACTGCGAAGTATTCGTTGTCTGTGCAGAGATTGAGCAGGAGATCGCGGAACTTGATGATGATGAAAAGAGCATGTTTCTGGAAGAACTGGGACTTAAGGAATCTGGCCTTGAAAAGCTGATCAAGGCAAGCTACAGCCTTCTCGGACTGATCAGTTACCTGACAGCAGGAGAACCGGAAGTCCGTGCATGGACGATCAAAAAAGGAACAAAAGCACCACAGGCAGCAGGAAAGATCCATTCTGATTTTGAAAGAGGATTCATCCGCGCTGAAATCGTATCCTATGATGACTTGATGGCATGTGGCACTTATAACGCTGCAAAAGAAAAAGGTCTGGTAAGACTGGAAGGTAAGGATTATGTTGTACAGGACGGAGATATTATCCTGTTCAGATTCAATGTATAATAGTCGTTAATAAAGTAATTGATAATGTGTGGTGAGAGGCGGACATATGTCCGTCTCTTTTATGATGTAAGATAGTTAAAACTTACTATAGTTTGCATAAAACAACCCTGTGAAATACAGGGTTTGTACGTCAAAAGGAACAATCAGAACAGTAAAATGACTGGACTTTTCATATATGAACAGCTATAATAATATCGAACGAAAGTGTAGAAAAATTTTAACACAAGTAAAAGTTTTGACACAATCTAAGGAGGAACAAAGAAAATGGCAAGATCAATGAAGACCATGGATGGTAACCATGCAGCTGCTCATGCTTCTTATGCTTATACAGAAGTTGCTGCTATTTACCCGATCACACCTTCATCTGTAATGGCTGAAGCCACAGACGAATGGGCAACACAAGGAAGAAAGAATATTTTTGGTCAGACTGTTCAGGTAACAGAAATGCAGTCTGAAGCAGGTGCAGCAGGTACTGTACACGGCTCACTGTCAGCAGGTGCGCTTACTACTACTTACACAGCTTCCCAGGGCTTACTTCTTATGATTCCTAACTTATATAAAATTGCTGGTGAACAGCTTCCGGGTGTATTCAACGTATCTGCCCGTGCAGTAGCTTCACACGCTCTTAATATTTTTGGTGATCATTCAGATGTTTACGCCTGTCGTCAGACTGGATGCGCAATGCTCTGTGAATCCAGCGTACAGGAAGTTATGGACCTGACACCGGTTGCACATTGTGCAGCACTGAAAGGTAAAATTCCTTTCATTAACTTCTTCGATGGTTTCCGTACATCACACGAAATCCAGAAGATCGAAACATGGGATTACGAAGATCTGGAAGATCTCGTAGATAAGGATGCAATCAAGGAATTCCGTGCACATGCACTGAACCCGAACCATCCATGTGAAAGAGGATCAGCTCAGAACCCGGATACATTCTTCCAGGCTCGTGAAGCATGTAACCCATACTACGATGCTATGCCGGCAATCGTACAGGAATACATGGACAAAGTTAACGCTAAGATCGGAACAAACTACAAACTGTTCAACTACCATGGTGCAGAAGACGCTGAAAGCGTAATCATCGCTATGGGATCTGTTTGTGACACAATCGATGAAACAATCGATTACTTACTTGCTCAGGGCAAGAAGGTTGGTGTTGTTAAAGTTCGTCTTTACAGACCATTCTGCGCACAGGCACTTGTAGATGTAATTCCGGATTCTGTTAAGTACATCAACGTTCTTGACAGAACAAAAGAACCAGGATCTCTTGGAGAACCTCTGTACCTTGATGTTGTTGCAGCTCTTAAAGGAACTAAATTCGACGCTGTTAAGATCAACTCTGGACGTTACGGACTTGGTTCTAAAGATACAACACCGGCTCAGGTTGTTGCTGTATTCGAGAACGAAGCAAAAGCTAAATTCACAATCGGTATCGTTGATGATGTAACAGGACTTTCTCTTGAAGTAGGTGCTCCACTGGTTACAACACCAGAAGGAACAATCAACTGTAAGTTCTGGGGACTTGGAGCTGACGGAACAGTCGGAGCTAACAAGAACTCTATCAAGATCATCGGTGATAACACAGATATGTATGCACAGGCTTACTTTGATTATGATTCAAAGAAATCCGGTGGTGTTACAATGTCTCACCTCCGTTTTGGTAAGAAACCGATCAAATCTACTTACCTGATTCATAAAGCAAACTTTGTTGCATGCCACAACCCGTCATACATCAACAAATACAACATGGTTCAGGAACTTGTAGATGGTGGTACATTCCTTCTTAACTGCCCATGGACAGCAGAAGAACTTGACAAACATCTTCCGGGACAGGTTAAAGCATTCATCGCCAACCATGATATTAAATTCTATACAATCGATGGTATCAAGATTGGTAAAGAAATCGGACTTGGCGGACGTATCAATACAGTTCTTCAGTCTGCATTCTTCAAACTGGCTAACATCATTCCGGAAGAAGAAGCTATCGACCTTATGAAGAAAGCTGCAAAGGCTACATACGGTAAGAAAGGTGATAAGATCGTACAGATGAACTACGATGCTATCGATGCCGGAGCTAAGCAGGTTAACGCAATCGAAGTACCGGAAAGCTGGAAGAACTGCGAAGACGAAGGTCTGTTCACACCAGAAGTTAAGGGTGGAAGAGAAGATGCGGTAGCATTCGTTAAGAACATTCAGTCTAAGGTTAATGCTCAGGAAGGTAACACACTGCCTGTATCTGCATTCAAAGATTATGTAGATGGATCTACACCGTCAGGAACAGCTGCTTACGAAAAACGTGGTATCGCAGTAGATATCCCGATCTGGCAGTCAGAAACATGTATCCAGTGTAACCGTTGTGCATATGTATGTCCGCACGCTGCAATCCGTCCGGTAGCTCTTACAGAAGAAGAACTTGCAAAAGCACCAGAAGGACTGAAAGCAATCGACATGATCGGTATGCCGGGAATGAAGTTCACAATGACTGTATCAGCTTATGACTGTACAGGATGTGGCTCTTGTGCAAATGTCTGCCCAGGTAAGAAGGGTGAAAAAGCTCTTGTTATGGGTAACATGGAAGAGAACGCTGGAGAACAGGTATACTTTGACTTTGGTACAGAAATCGAAGTAAAACCGGAAGTTGTTGCTAAATTTAAAGAAAATACAGTAAAAGGATCTCAGTTCAAACAGCCACTGCTTGAGTTCTCAGGAGCTTGTGCCGGATGTGGAGAGACTCCATACGCTAAACTTATCACACAGTTATTCGGTGACAGAATGTACATCGCTAATGCAACAGGATGTTCATCTATCTGGGGTAACTCATCTCCGTCTACACCTTACACAGTAAACTCTAAGGGACAGGGACCGGCTTGGTCTAACTCACTGTTCGAAGATGCTGCTGAGTTTGGTTACGGTATGTTACTTGCTCAGAAAGCAATCAGAGAAGGTCTGAAAGCGAAAGTTGAAGAAGTTGCTGCATCAGATAAAGCCAGCGAAGAAGCAAAAGCTGCTTGCAACGAATGGCTTGAAACATACGGATGTGGAGCTACTAACGGAACAGCTACAGACAAACTTGTTGCTGCATTAGAAGGATGCGACTGCCCGACATGCAAAGATATCGTTGAAAAGAAAGACTTCCTCGCTAAGAAATCTCAGTGGATCTTCGGTGGTGACGGATGGGCTTACGATATCGGATTCGGTGGTGTTGACCACGTACTTGCAAGTGGAAAAGACATCAACGTAATGGTATTCGATACAGAAGTTTACTCTAATACAGGTGGACAGTCTTCTAAATCTACTAAGACTGGTGCTATTGCTCAGTTCGCAGCAGGCGGAAAAGAAACTAAGAAGAAAGACCTTGCTTCTATCGCAATGAGCTATGGTTACGTATACGTTGCACAGATCGCTATGGGTGCTGACTTCAACCAGACTGTAAAAGCTATCGCAGAAGCTGAAGCATATCCGGGACCATCCCTGATCATCGCTTACGCTCCATGTATCAACCATGGTATCAAGAAAGGCATGAGCAAAGCTCAGACAGAAGAACAGCTTGCAGTTGAATGTGGATACTGGAACAACTTCCGTTTCAATCCGGCAGCTGAAGGATCTAAGTTCACTCTTGACAGCAAAGCACCAGACCTTGCTGGATACGAAGAGTTCCTTAACGGAGAAGTTCGTTACAACGCTCTTGCTAGATTCAATCCTGAAAAGGCTAAAGTTCTGTTTGCTAAGAACGAAGAAGAAGCAAAAGCTAGATATGCATATCTGCAGAAACTCGTTACACTGTACGGTTCTGAAGAATAAGATTGACTTGAATAGGGGTCAGGGACGAAAGTCTCTGACTCCTTTTGTCGTTGCACATTCAAAAGTCTGGGAGTGGTATGTGGTGGAAAGGGACTGGAAATTTATGTATAAATAGCAATTATCTCTTGCAAAAATGAAAATTTTATAGTATGGTTGATAAAGAAAATGATGAATATTCAGCTTGATAGAGGCGCGGGATTTATCAGTACCTTCTGAAAGATGCGGCAGGGAAGCCGACAGAAGAGAAAGGAAATACCGCCGAAGGAGCCGGAACCCCAACCCCGGTTTCTGGGACGATGCAGAAGATGCAGCGTACTGTCACACATGTGGAGCGCTATCGGAAGAACATTTAAGGAAGACTATACATGCCATGAATGCGTTTTGACGGTGCAAGCGTTATTCATGGCATTTTTATGTTTTAAAATAGGAGGTTTTTTAATTGAGAGAAAAAATGAAAAAGTTAAGCAGTCTGCTCGTAGCTATAATGATCTGCGTAATGGCAAGTCCCCTTGTCGCTTTTGCAGCAGACGCGGAGGAGTATGTACCGAAGATGTACGCCAGCATCTGGTCACTGGTTCCACCGGTGGTTGCGATCGCACTGGCACTGATCACAAAAGAAGTGTACAGCTCGTTATTTGTAGGAATTTTAGTGGGTGGAATGTTTTATTCCGGATTTTCCTTTGAAGGAACCATCACCCATATTTTTCAGGAAGGGATCGTAGGTGTTCTTTCTGACAGCTATAATGTGGGAATCCTGATTTTTCTGGTTATCTTAGGAACCATGGTCTGCCTGATGAATAAGGCAGGAGGATCTACCGCATTCGGTGAATGGGCAAGTTCCCATATCAAGAGCCGTGTCGGTGCACAGCTTGCAACAATCGTTCTCGGTGTGCTGATCTTTATCGATGACTATTTTAACTGTCTGACAGTCGGAAGCGTGATGCGTCCGGTAACGGATGCGCAGAATGTTTCCAGAGCAAAGCTTGCGTATCTGATCGATGCGACAGCAGCTCCGGTATGTATCATTGCACCGATTTCATCTTGGGCAGCAGCCGTTACCGGTTTTGTAGAAGGTGAAGATGGATTTTCGATATTTATCCGTGCAATTCCATATAACTTCTATGCAATCCTTACCATCGTGATGATGATTGCAATGGTTATGATGAAGGTTGAGTATGGTCCGATGAAGCTTCATGAAGATAATGCGAAAAAAGGTGATATTTACACCACACCGGACAGACCGTATGCAAATGCGGAGGAAGAGACAGTGGATAACTGTAAAGGAAAAGTAATGGATCTTTTGATCCCGATTATTTCACTGATCATCTGCTGTGTGATTGGAATGATCTACACCGGTGAGTTCTTTGACGGAGTCGGTTTTGTAGAAGCATTTTCAGGAAGTGATGCTTCCCAGGGACTGGTGTACGGAAGTTTCTTTGCTTTTGTGATCACAATCGTGCTGTATCTGGTAAGACGTGTGCTGAAATTCGATGAATGTATGGCATGTCTCCCGGATGGATTTAAGGCGATGGTTCCGGCAATCCTGATTCTTGTTTTTGCATGGACACTGAAATCTATGACAGACAGTCTTGGAGCGGCGGAATATGTAGCAGGTATTGTAGCCGGAAGTGCGGAAGGTATGGTAAATCTTCTTCCGGCAATCATCTTCCTTGTGGGATGCTTCCTTGCATTTGCAACCGGTACAAGCTGGGGAACATTCGGAATCCTGATCCCGATCGTGGTACATGCATTTGAAGGAAAGAATGAGACGATGATGATCATTGCCATCTCCGCATGTATGGCTGGAGCAGTTTGTGGTGACCACTGTTCACCTATTTCGGATACAACGATCATGGCATCTGCCGGTGCACAGTGCAATCATATTAATCATGTCAATACACAGCTCCCATATGCGGCAGGCTGCGCAGTGATCTCTTTTATCACTTATATTGTTGCCGGATTTGTACAGAGTGCATGGATCGCACTTCCGGCAGGAATCATCATGATGCTTGTATTTGTGACATTCATGAAATTTTCACAGAAGAAAGAAGCAGAATAGAGAAAATGAGGAATGGCTTTCGTAGCTGTTCCTTATTTTATTTACGCGAGCAACGAGTCAAAGTGCGTGCTTGCACGAGACCTTGGCGACTGCCGCGATAACTTGAGAAACACGCGGAGCGTGTTTCTCGTAGTTGGCGGAAAAGTCATATTGAACTGGGGAGGTACAGCGGATTATGAAAAACAATTCCCACCAAGACCTTGTATCAAATCAAAGAAATGTGTACAATGTTATTTATGAGACTAACTACAGAACTTGGAGGAAATCATATATGGATTTAACAAAGCTTACAGCATATGAGATCATTGAGCACAGACCTCTTCCGGATCTGAAATCGGAAGGAGCGCTTTTAAGACATAAAAAGAGCGGTGCGAGGGTGCTTCTGATCTCCAATGATGATGAAAATAAAGTATTTAATATCGGATTCCGCACACCGACAACGAACAGTACCGGAGTGCCACATATCATGGAACATACTGTTCTGTGTGGCTCGGAAAAGTTTCCGACCAAGGATCCGTTTGTGGAACTGGTAAAAGGATCTTTGAACACCTTTTTGAATGCGATGACTTATCCGGACAAGACAGTATATCCGGTTGCAAGCTGTAATGAAAAGGATTTTCAGAATCTGATGGACGTGTATATGGATGCAGTTCTGCATCCGAATATTTATAAACACGAAGAGATCTTCCGGCAGGAGGGATGGAATTATCACCTGGAGGAAGCAGATGGGGAGCTTTCTTATAACGGAGTTGTTTATAATGAGATGAAGGGAGCTTTTTCTTCACCGGATGGTGTTCTGGACCGTATGATCCTGAATTCTCTTTTCCCGGATACGACCTATGCAAATGAGTCCGGCGGAGATCCGGATGTGATCCCGGAACTGACTTATGAAGAATATCTGAATTTCCACAGAACCTATTATCATCCGTCCAACAGCTATATTTATCTCTATGGAAATATGGATATGGAAGAGAAATTAAATTGGTTGGATCAGGAATATCTGTCTGCTTACGATAGAAAAGAAGTAGATTCTGAGATCCATCTGCAGAAGCCGTTTGAGCAAATGCATGATATCACAAAGCCGTATTCGATCGCAAGTAATGAATCGACAGAAGATAACACCTATCTTTCCTACAATAAGGTCATTGGGACTTCTCTGGATGAAAAGCTGTATCTTGCATTCCAGATCCTGGATTATGCACTGCTTTCTGCGCCGGGAGCACCAATTACAAAAGCACTTCTGGAAGCAGGAATCGGAAAAGATATCAGCGGGTCGTATGACAGCAGCACCTATCAGCCGATCTTCTCCATTGTGGCAAAGAATGCCAATGAAGAGCAGAAAGCAGAATTTGTAAAAGTGATCGAAGATACATTGAAGGCTATCGTAGAAAACGGAATGGACAAAAAGGCACTGGAAGCGGGAATCAATTACCATGAATTCCGTTACCGTGAAGCAGACTTCGGAGGCTATCCAAAGGGACTGATGTACGGTCTGCAGATATTTGACAGCTGGCTTTATGATGAGACAAAGCCGTTTATCCATGTGGAGGCACTGGACACCTTTGCGTTCTTAAAAGAACAGATCAATACCGGGTATTTTGAAAAGCTGATTCAGACATATCTTTTGGATAACCAGCATGGAGCACTGGTCACGATCGTGCCGGAACCGGGACGTACAGCCAGACTGGATGCGGAATTAAAAGAAAAACTGCAGGTATATAAAGAAAGCCTTAGCAGGGGAGAAATCGAAAAGTTGGTTGCAGATACAAAGCATTTACAGGAGTATCAGGAAGAACCGTCAAGTCAGGAGGATTTGGAGAAGATACCGATGCTGACAAGAGCGGATATTTCCCGCGAGATCGCACCGATTTATAATGAAGAGATGAAGATTGCAGATATCCCGACGGTATTCCATGAGATTGAGACGAACGGGATCGGTTATTTGGATCTGATGTTTGACCTTTCGGATGTGCCGGAAAAGGATCTCCCGATGGTGGGGCTTCTGCAGGCAGTTCTCGGAATCATTGACACTGAGCATTATGAATATGGAGAACTTTTTAATGAAATCAACAGACACACCGGAGGAATCGGAACTTCACTGGAGCTTTACCCGGATGTGACGAAAGTAAAAGAAAAAGAATTCAAGGCAACTTTTGAAATCAAAGGGAAAGCACTTTATGGACAGATTCCATTTGCCATCCGTATGATGAAAGAGATTCTGACAGCCTCGAAACTGGATGATGAAAAACGTCTGAAAGAGATTCTTTCTATGACAAAGACCAGATTGCAGGATCGTTTCCTGTCTGCAGGACATTCCGCAGCAGCACTCCGGGCAATGTCTTATAAGTCACCGATTTCAAAATTCAAAGATACGACGAATGGAATAGAATATTACCAGAATATCCGTGAAATGGAAGAACATTTTGATGAGAAGAAAGAAGAAATCATCAGCGGATTGAAGGCTTTGTCGGAATTACTTTTCAGAAAAGGCAATGTGATGATCAGTTACACAGCCTCAAGAGATGGACTTGCCGTTTTGGAAGAGGAGATCGGAAGCTTAAAAGAAGCTCTTTATCCGGAGAGAACGCCAGAGAGCCGATGCATCCTGCACTGTGAAAAGAAGAATGAAGGATTTAAAACTTCTTCTAAAGTACAGTTTGCGGCAAAGGCAGGCAACTTTATCGACGCAGGGGAGGAATATAACGGGGCACTGCAGATCCTGAAAGTGATCATGAGTTATGAATACCTCTGGATCAATATCCGCGTAAAAGGTGGTGCGTATGGCTGCATGAGTAACTTTAACCGCATTGGTGAGGGCTATTTTGTATCTTACCGTGACCCGAATCTTGGAAGAACCCTGGAAATCTACGACGGAGTTCCGGAATATCTGGAGAACTTCACGGTCAGCGAACGCGATATGACAAAATATATTATCGGAACGATCAGCAACATTGATCAGCCGATGACTCCGGCAACCAAGGGAGACCGTTCCATGAACCTTTATATGAATCATGTCAGTGCAGAGATGATCAGAAAAGAAAGAGAACAGATCCTTACAGCAAACCAGGAGGATATCCGCGCACTTGCAGGTGTGGCACGTGCAGTGCTTGCAAATGAACAGATCTGTGTGATCGGAAATGAAGCAAAGATTGAAGAAGAAAAAGAATTATTTATGACAGTTGAGAATTTATTTTAGAAGGAGAATGCATGAGAGCAGATTTTAAATCAGGATTTGTAACGTTGATCGGCAGGCCGAATGTGGGGAAATCCACCCTTATGAACTATCTGATCGGTCAGAAGATAGCTATTACATCGAATAAACCACAGACTACCAGAAACCGGATCCAGACGGTACTTACGACCGAGGAAGGACAGATTGTATTTGTCGATACACCGGGAATCCATAAGGCGAAGAACAAGCTTGGGACCTACATGGTAAATGTGGCAGAGCGCACCTTAAATGAAGTTGATGTGGTACTGTGGCTGGTTGAGCCAAGTACCTTTATCGGAGCCGGAGAGCAGCACATTGTGCAGCAGCTTGGAAAGGTGACAACACCTGTCGTGCTGGTCATTAACAAGGCAGATACCGTGAAGAAGGAAGACATTCTTCCGTGTATCGCAAAATACAATGAAGTATACCAGTTTGCAGATATCGTTCCGGTATCTGCGAGAACCGGTGAAAATACAGACGAGCTTTTAAAGGTCATCATGAAATATCTTCCGTATGGACCGCAGTTTTATGATGAAGATACCATTACCGACCAGCCGGAAAGGCAGATCGTGGCAGAGCTGATCCGTGAGAAAGCACTGCACTGCCTGAATGAGGAGATTCCACATGGAATTGCGGTATCAATCGAGAAGATGAAAGCACGCAAAAAAGTGATGGATATTGAGGCAACGATCATCTGTGAACGTGATTCACATAAAGGAATCATCATTGGCAAGCAGGGATCCATGCTGAAAAAGATCGGCAGTACGGCGCGATATGAGATCGAGCAGATGCTCGAATGTAAGGTAAATCTCCAGCTTTGGGTAAAAGTAAAGAAGGACTGGAGAGACAGTGATTTCCTGATCAAAAACTTTGGATACCGAGAAGACGAGTAAAAAATGTCAAGGTGTTTCTCTGAAAAACAGTTGGCAGATATTACGCAGTATAGCATCTGAAAATATGGGAGAACCTAATCTTAAAAGGCATAAGAAAAAGATGAGGTGACCGAAGGATGAATCAGGAATACTGGGATCAGTTTGCAAGAACAGGACGGGTGGAGGATTATCTCTCCTACCGGGAAAAGGAAGTCTGCAAAGCGAAAACGGAGAAATACGGGGACAAATGCAGTGAATCAGTTAACAACAATGACAGGGATGATTCTGTCGGTAGCACCGATTGGTGAATATGATAAAAGAGTCGTGATCCTGACAAAAGAAAAAGGGAAAATATCAGCGTTTGCAAAAGGGGCGAGACGACCGAACAGTCCGCTTGCAGGGGCTTGTACACCTTGTAATTTCGGAAAATTCATGCTGTATGAAGGAAGAAATTCCAACACTCTCCAGTCGGCAGAGATCGAAAATTATTTTGCAGAGCTCCGCACGGATGTGGAAGCGGCATACTATGCATTTTATTTTCTCGAATTTGCAGATTTTTATACAAGGGAAGCCAATGACGAGCGGGAAATGCTGAAGCTTCTTTATCAGACGATGCGCGTGCTGACGAAAAAGATCATTCCATTTGAGCTGGTACGCTACATATTTGAACTGAAGGCACTCAGTGTCAGTGGGGAAGGACCGCAGGTATTTCAGTGTGTCAGATGCGGGAACAGGGAACGTCCCTGTGTGTTCAGTGTAAAGGAAGGTGGTTTGGTCTGCAGTGAATGCGGTCAGAATGTCTATGACGGAATGCGGCTGAATACGTCTACCCTTTATGCCATGCAGTTCATTGTCGGGACACCGGTGGAAAAGCTCTATACCTTTACCTTAAGCGATGAAGTTTTAAAGGAACTGGGAAAGCTAATGGGGCGTTATCTGGATGTATACGTGGCTCACAGATTCAAGTCGCTTGAGATTCTGGAGCAGCTCACAGGGCTGAAATAACCGGAAAATTGTATATTAGATTAGAAAATAAAGACAAATTTGGCGAAAATTAGCAGGATAAGCTTGCAAAACCTATATGCAATAGGTATAATAGGTGAATCAGAGAGGAATAAATGTTATCGCGATAAGTGGCGTTGTTCTTCTAACGAAAAATAAAAAGAATGCGAGGATTAGTGTTATGGTAGAAAAGACAATGGACAAAATTGTAGCTTTGGCAAAATCAAGAGGCTTTGTATATCCGGGGTCTGAAATCTACGGTGGGCTTGCAAATACATGGGATTATGGTAACCTGGGTGTTGAACTTAAGAACAACGTAAAGAGAGCATGGTGGAAGAAATTTATTCAGGAGAATCCGTACAACGTAGGTGTTGACTGTGCGATCCTGATGAATCCGCAGACATGGATCGCTTCCGGACATCTGGGAGGATTCAGTGATCCGCTGATGGACTGTAAGGAATGTCACGAACGTTTCCGTGCAGATAAGATCATTGAAGATTATGCACATGAGCATGGAATCGATATTCCGGACAGCATTGACGGATGGTCACATGAAGAGATGGAAGGATTTGTAAAAGAACATGAAGTACCATGTCCGACCTGTGGAAAACACAATTTCACGGAGATCCGTGAATTTAACCTGATGTTCAAGACTTTCCAGGGTGTAACAGAAGATGCAAAGAACGTTGTTTACCTTCGTCCTGAGACTGCGCAGGGAATCTTCGTAAACTTTAAGAACGTACAGAGAACTTCAAGAAAGAAGCTTCCATTTGGTATTGGTCAGATCGGTAAATCATTCCGTAACGAGATTACACCGGGTAACTTTACATTCCGTACCCGTGAGTTTGAACAGATGGAACTTGAATTCTTCTGCAAACCGGATACAGACCTTGAATGGTTTGCTTACTGGAAGAAATTCTGTCTTGACTGGCTGTTCTCTCTTGGACTTAAGGATGAGGAAGTCCGTTACAGAGATCATGACAAAGAAGAGCTTTCTTTCTACAGCAAGGCTACAACAGACGTAGAATTCCTCTTCCCATTTGGATGGGGCGAGCTGTGGGGAATCGCAGACAGAACAGATTATGACCTGACACAGCATCAGAATGTATCAGGACAGGATCTGACTTACTTTGATGATGAGACCAATGAAAAATACATTCCATACGTTATCGAGCCATCACTTGGTGCTGACCGTGTGGTACTTGCGTTCCTTTGCGCAGCATATGATGAGGAAGAACTGGAAGACGGTTCTACACGTACCGTTATGCACTTCCATCCGGAACTTGCACCGGTTAAGATCGGTGTACTTCCGCTTTCCAAGAAGCTGAATGAAGGTGCTGAGAAAGTTTATGCAATGCTGAGCAAGTATTATAACTGTGAATTTGACGACAGAGGAAATATCGGTAAGAGATATCGTCGTCAGGATGAGATCGGAACCCCGTTCTGCGTAACTTATGACTTCGATTCAGAAGAAGATGGAGCAGTTACTGTTCGTGACCGTGATACAATGCAGCAGGAAAGAATTAAAATTGAAGATCTCAAAGCGTACTTTGAGAAGAAATTTGAGTGGTAGAGATTTGAAAAGATCCGGATTTCCCAGGTTTGGGAAGTCCGGATCTTTTTGTGCAAAAAAAGTTTGTTTGGGAGGTTGTGAGACAAATGGGACAAATATAAGTGTTCAAATTCCGTTGTGCCAACCATTCTGAGGAGCCTCTGAAAGCGAAAATTATGTCAGCAGAGGCTTCCATAATTTTTGGGTGGATAGAAAAAAGTAGTATAACAGGTTGATGTGGTGAAGTAATGAAAGATAGATTTTTCGAATAAGTAATATTGATGAAGAAAAATTGGGATTTTGGAATAAAAATGGCAGAGACTAGGGAGTGTAATCGTGATAGGTTGGCTAGAATGTGTGGATTTTGAGAAAAAATTTGATTTGTAAAAATAGACAAAGAAAATCGATGATATAGTTAAAAAATAGTCAATAAAAACAATGCCTATAGGGAAAAACTATTAAATATTCTGATAAATAATAAACAATAAAGAAAATTATTTAACGCTTGACTAATTGTAACGACAATTATATAATGAGACTAACGTTAAGGTTGGAAGATGAATATGTGAGATACTTGTTGTACAGACGGCGCGCACCGTTATTTAATGTATAGCATGAGCCGAAGGGGCAAGCAGAAACTCTCAGGCAAAAGGAACATATTCGGACAACACTCTGGAGAACAATATATATGTATTGTACCGAAGAAGTAGTCTGGACTATATAGCGCAAAAGTCCGGGTGATCTTTCAGGTGAACGGACAGAGGCAGACAAAAAAGATTTCAATGACGAAAACTTTTTTGCCTGTTTTTTTTGTACCCTAAAAAGGGGAATATTCAGAAAAATACAGATATAAACGATAAAATTCTGAATCAAATACACCGGAAAGGGAGCAAAAAAGACCAGGTAGTTGGTTCTAAGGAGGTAAAAGAGAATGAACAGAATTGAAGATGTAACAAATTACATTACTGAATGTGATGAAGAAGTAGGGAAAGCGCTGCAGTTAGAACTTGGCCGTCAGCGTAGAAACCTTGAACTGATCGCATCAGAGAATATCGTAAGCCCGGCAGTTATGCTTGCGATGGGAACTGTACCGACAAACAAGTATGCAGAAGGTTATCCGGGAAAACGTTATTATGGCGGATGCGAGGATGTAGATATTCTTGAAAATCTTGCAATTGAACGTGCAAAGAAATTATTCGGATGTGACCATGTATGTGTACAGCCGCATTCAGGAGCAAATGCGAATACAGCTGTATATCAGGCGCTGATCAAACCAGGTGATACAGTTATGGGACTGAACCTGGCACACGGCGGACATCTTACACATGGTTCACCGGTAAACCTTTCCGGTATCCTTTACAATTTCGTACCTTACAATGTCAATGATGACGGTGTTCTGGATTACGATGCAATCAGAAAGCTTGCACGTGAATGCAAACCAAAGATGATCGTAGCAGGAGCTTCGGCTTATCCAAGAGAGATCCGTTTTGATATTTTTGCAGATATCGCAAAAGAAGTTGGAGCTTATCTTTTCGTAGATATGGCACACATTGCAGGTCTTGTTGCAGCAGGACTTCACCAGAGCCCGGTTCCTTATGCTGATGTAGTTACAACAACAACACATAAGACACTCAGAGGACCTCGTGGTGGAATGATCATGTGCAAAGAAGAATATGCAAAAGCGATCAACAAAGCAATCTTCCCGGGAACACAGGGCGGACCTCTGATGCACATTATCGCAGCAAAAGCTGTATGCTTCGGAGAAGCATTAAAACCGGAATTCAAAACCTATCAGGAACAGGTTGTCAAGAATGCAAAAGCACTTGCAGAAGCCATGGTTGAAGAAGGATTCAACCTTGTCAGCGGTGGAACAGACAACCATCTGATTCTGGTAGATCTTCAGAACATGAACATCACAGGAAAAGAACTTCAGAACAGACTGGATGAAGTTTACATCACAGTTAATAAGAATGCAGTTCCGAATGATCCTGCAAGCCCGTTTGTGACCAGTGGAGTTCGTATCGGAACACCGGCTGTTACAACAAGAGGTCTGAAAGAAGAAGATATGAAGATCATCGCAAAACTGATTAAGATGACGATTACAGACTTTGATACCAAAGCAGATGAAATCCGTGCCGAAGTTACAAAGATCTGCGATAAATATCCACTTTATGAATAACAGGAGGAAAAAATAATGGAATTAAAAACACCCCTTTATGACGCTCATGTAAAAGCAGGTGGAAAGATCGTGCCGTTTGCCGGATACCTTCTTCCGGTTCAGTATGAGACAGGCGTGATCAAAGAGCATATGGCAGTACGTACACAGGCCGGACTTTTTGATGTATCTCATATGGGCGAAATCCTTTGTGAAGGAAAAGATGCTCTTGTCAATCTGCAGCACATCCTTACAAACGATTTTACAAATATGGTAGACGGACAGGCAAGATACAGCCCGATGTGTAACGAGAACGGTGGAACTGTAGATGACCTGATCGTATACAAAAGATCAGATGATCACTATTTTATCGTAGTAAATGCAGCAAACAAGGATAAGGATTATCAGTGGATGCTCGCACATCAGTCAGGAGAGGTTACATTTACAGATGTATCCGACCAGTATGGACAGATCGCTCTTCAGGGACCGAAGGCGATGGAAATCTTAAGAAAACTTACAACAGAAGAAAATATTCCAAAGAAATATTATCATGCAGTATTTGGCGCAGAAGTTGCCGGAATGCCTTGCATCGTATCCAAGACAGGATATACCGGTGAAGATGGTGTAGAGATCTACCTGGCAAGTGATCTGGCAGAAAAGATGTGGGAGACACTTCTTGAAGCAGGAAAAGAAGAGGGACTAATCCCTTGTGGACTTGGTGCTCGTGATACACTTCGCATGGAAGCTGCAATGCCTCTTTACGGACATGAGATGGATGATGAAGTATCACCTCTTGAAACAGGTCTGAACTTCGGTGTTAAGATGAAAAAAGACGAATTCATCGGAAAGAAAGCCATGGAAGACAGAGGAACACCAAAGATCGAAAGAATTGGTCTTAAAGTAACAGGAAGAGGAATCATCCGTGAACATCAGGATCTGTATGCTGGAGATCAGAAGATCGGACATACAACATCCGGAACGCATTGCCCTTATCTTGGATATCCGATCGCCATGGCACTTGTTGATGCCGGAAGCGTAGCAATTGGCGACAAGGTAGAAGCAGATGTACGTGGAAGAAGAGTGGAAGCAGAAGTTGTGCAGCTTCCGTTCTATAAGAGAGCAAAATAAAAGAAAATAATAACGAAAATAGATTAACAGTCCGGTCGCAGAAAAAAGCGATAGAGAGTGTTTGGAAAAGGTGACCGGCAGTTGAAAAGAAAAGGAGATTAAAATCATGGAAGTAAGAGCAGAATTAAAATATACAAAATCACACGAATGGGTAAAAGAAGAAGGTGGAGTCTGGACAATTGGACTTACGGATTATGCACAGTCAGCACTCGGTGATCTCGTATTCGTAAATCTTCCGGAAGCTGGAGACAGTGTAGAAGCCGGAGAAGTATTTGGAGATGTTGAATCTGTAAAAGCGGTATCAGATGTATACTCACCGGTAACAGGAGAAGTTGAAGAAATCAACGAAGAACTTCTTGACGCACCGGAAACGATCAATGGCGCTCCGTATGATGCATGGTTCATCAAAGTAAAAGATGTATCGGGAACAGAGGAACTTCTTTCAGCAGAAGAATATGAGGCATTTGTAGCAAGTGAAGAATAATCAGGGAAAGGCGGTGGACCATTTATGGGAAGCTATGTACCGAATACAAAAGAACAGCGTCAGGAAATGCTGAAAGAAATCGGGTTTCAGACAATTGACGATCTGTTCGCACACATTCCGGCAGAAGTAAAGATTCAGGGCGGTCTTAATATTCCGGAAGGAAAAACAGAATTAGAAGTACGTCGTGATATGGAAAATATTGCTGCAAAGAATCAGGTATTTAAGACGATTTTCCGTGGCGCAGGCGCTTACCGGCATTTTATTCCGGCAACAGTAAAGAGCGTGATTTCAAAAGAAAATTTATTAACTGCATATACTCCTTATCAGGCAGAGATCAGCCAGGGAATCCTGCAGTCGATCTTTGAATATCAGACCATGATCTGTGATCTGACAGGAATGGATATTTCCAATGCCTGCGTATATGATGGTGCAGAAGCATCCGCAGAAGGTGTGGCAATGTGCCGTGACAGAAAACGCAGCAAAGCACTTGTTTCAGCTACCGTGAATCCATATGTTCTTGAAACAATCAAAACATACTGCTTCGGTAATGAAATGGAAATAGAAGTAATTCCGGAAAAAGACGGACTTACAGATATTGAATATCTGAAAGAACATGTAGATGCACAGACAGCATGTGTACTGATCCAACATCCGAACTATTACGGTAATCTGGAAGAAGCAGCCGAGATTGGTGAGATCACACATGGAGCTGGTGCGAAATATGTGATGAATGTCAATCCGATTTCTCTCGGTGTAGTAAAGACACCGGCAGAATATGGAGCTGATGTGGCAGTTGGCGAAGGACAGCCACTTGGACTTTCTATTGCATTCGGCGGACCATATCTTGGATTTATGGCTGCAACACAGAAGATGATGAGAAATCTTCCGGGACGTATCGTTGGACAGACAGAAGACCACAATGGAAAGAAAGGTTATGTACTTACTCTTCAGGCAAGAGAACAGCATATCCGTCGTGAAAAAGCATCCAGCAATATCTGCTCAAACCAGGCACTCTGCGCACTTGCAGTAGGCGTTTATCTGGCAACAATGGGCAATGAAGGGATTAAGAAAGCAGCAATACTTTCAACTTCAAAAGCACATTATCTTTCAGCAGAACTTGCAAAAGTTGGATATCAGACCGAGAACAAAGGAGAATTTTTCCATGAATTCGTAACTGTATCCGATGTTCCGACCGCAAAAGCACTTGCAGCACTTGAGGAAAAAGGAATCCTTGGAGGATTTCCGCTTGACGAACACAGAATTCTGTGGTGCTGTACAGAAGTGAATACCAAAGAAGAGATGGACGCAGTTGTTCAGATTCTGAAGGAGGTGCAGTAATGTTAATATTTGAAAAAAGCAGACCTGGAAGAGGTTGCGATTTACTGCCAGAATGCGATGTAGAAGTAACACTTCCACAGGAAAAAGATAAAAGAGAGAAAAAACTTCATCTGCCAGAGCTTTCTGAAATTGAACTGAGCAGACATTATACAGAACTTGCAAAGAAATCACATGGTGTGAATGATGGTTTTTATCCACTCGGATCTTGTACAATGAAATACAATCCGAAGATCAATGAAGATATGGCAGCACTTTCGGGATTCACAGAGATCCATCCACTGCAGCCGACACATACGGTACAGGGATGCCTGGAAGTCATCAAAGAATCTGAAAATCTTCTCTGCGAGATCACAGGTATGGACCGTATGACATTCCAGCCGGCAGCCGGTGCTCACGGAGAATTTACAGGACTTCTTCTGATCAAAGCATATCATAAGAGCCGTGGAGACGAAAAGAGAAAGAAAATTATCGTTCCGGATTCTGCACATGGAACCAACCCGGCAAGTGCGGCAATGGCAGGATTCCAGGTAGTCAGCATTGAATCTGCACCGGATGGTGGTGTTGATCTTGAAAAATTACAGGAAGTATGCGGAGAGGATACAGCAGGACTTATGCTTACCAATCCAAATACGGTAGGACTTTTTGATAAGAATATTCTGAAGATCACGGAGATCGTTCATAACTGTGGCGGACTTTGCTACTATGACGGAGCAAACTTAAATGCAGTTATGGGAACTGTTCGCCCTGGAGATATGGGATTTGATGTGATCCATCTGAATCTTCACAAAACATTCTCAACTCCGCACGGTGGCGGTGGTCCTGGAAGCGGACCTGTTGGATGCAAGAGCATGCTGGTTCCGTTCCTTCCGTCTTATGTAGTAGATGGGGAAGAAGAACTGAAATTTGTAAAAGAACCACAGAGCATCGGTGAGATGAAGAGCTTCTATGGAAACTTTACAGTCATCGTAAAAGCACTTACTTATGTGAAGACACTGGGACGCGAAGGTATTCCGGAAGCGAGTCAGAATGCAGTTCTGAATGCAAATTACATGATGAACAAACTGAAAGACCTTTATACAATGGCGTATGACGAGGTATGTATGCATGAATTCGTAATGAGTCTTGCAGATTTGAAAAAGAAAACAGGAATTTCTGCAATGGATATTGCAAAAGGACTTCTTGATAACGGTATCCATCCACCGACAATGTACTTCCCGCTGATCGTTGAGGAAGCACTGATGGTAGAGCCGACAGAGACAGAGTCCAAAGAAACTCTGGATGAAGCAGTAGAAGTATTACGCAAACTGTATGAAATCGCAGAAACAGATGCCGAACAGCTTCATCAGGCGCCTGTTACAACACCGGTTACAAGAATGGATGAGGTTGGAGCAGCAAGACATCCATATCTGCGATACGAATGGCAGGACTAATAAGTTATAGCTTAAAGCGAGGGAAAAACTATGATTGAAAAGATTACTTATATTGAAAGCAATCAGTTCAGTCCATATAGAAATCTTGCAGTGGAGGAGTATTTGCTCCTCCACTGCGAGGATAAAGAATGTATTCTTTATCTGTGGCAGAATCAGAATACAGTTGTTATCGGACGGAATCAAAATGCTTGGAAAGAATGTAGAACAACAAAGCTTGAAGAAGAAGGTGGTCATCTTGCCAGACGCCTGTCAGGTGGCGGAGCTGTGTACCATGATCTGGGAAATATGAACTTCACATTTCTGATCAATAAAGAAGAATACAATCTGGACCGGCAGCTTCAGGTAATCATAGGAGCGATGGAGATCCTTGGATTGAAGGCTGAAAAATCCGGGCGTAACGATATCCTGATCGATGGAAAGAAATTCTCGGGAAATGCGTTTTATGAGCAGGAAAAGCATTGCTATCATCATGGCACGATCATGGTAGGAGTAAATATGGAAACCTTATCCAGATATCTGACTGTATCAAAGGATAAACTGAAATCAAAGGGGGTTGATTCAGTAAAATCCAGAGTGACAAATTTAAGAGATTATCTTCCGGAGCTTACAATGGAAGAACTGAAGGTGGCACTTAAACAGTCATTTGAAAAGGTATACGGATTAAAGGTACGTGATAAAAAAATAGAAGACCTTGATACCGGAGTAATTGCAGAAAGAGAGAAATTTTTCTCTTCATGGAACTGGCTTTATGGCAGAAAAATTGATTTTCAGTATGAGCTTTCCCACCGTTTTGGATGGGGAGGGATTACACTTCAGTTTGCAGTAGAATCAGGAAAGATCAAGGATGCAATTGCATGGTCGGATGCACTGAATCCGGATTTCATACATACACTTCCGAAGTATTTGAAAGGATTGAAGTACAGAAAGGAAAGTATCTGTACGGAATTGGGGCTGTTCTGGTCAGATGATCCACAGGAAGAAGAGATGATGAAAGACATTATCGAATGGATTCAGGGCGAGGAACTGTAGGAGGATGAAATAAAATGAGCGAGAAGTTTGATGTAGTAGTAATTGGAGCCGGTCCGGGAGGATATGTGGCAGCAATCAAATCTGCGAAGCTTGGAATGAAGACCGCAGTGATCGAAGAGAGAGAAGTCGGCGGAACATGCCTGAACAGGGGATGTATTCCGGCAAAAGCAATGATTCATGCATCGACATTATATCGTGAAATCAAAGAAGCGGACCGCTTCGGAATTTCAGCATCAGATGTTACTTATGATTTTGAAAAAATTCTGGAATATAAGGAGCAGACAACCGGACAGCTTGTTCAGGGAGTAGAACAGCTCCTGCAGGCAAACGGCGTAACAAGATATTATGGAAAAGGCACACTTTTTGAGGGGAAAAAAGTTAAGATTACAGGGAATGAAGAACAGTCTGTCGAAGCAGAGAATGTCATTCTGGCTTCTGGTTCCAAACCACTGATTCTTCCGATCCCGGGAATGGATCTTCCGAGAGTTCTGACAAGTGATGAACTCTTCAAGATGAGAGAAGTTCCAAAGAGTCTGGTTATCATCGGTGGTGGTGTGATCAGTGTAGAATTTGCAACCGTATATTCCGCACTTGGATCTAAGGTTACCATTCTTGAAGCAATGCCGCGCCTGGTTCCAAATATGGATAAAGAGATCGCACAAAACCTGAAACTGATTCTGAAGAAACGTGGCGTAGAAAGCCATACATCAGCAGCAGTACAGGGTGTGCATATGGAAGGGGATACTTGTGTATGTACCTTCGTTGAAAAAGAAAAAGAACAGACTGTAGAAGCAGAATATGTTCTGTGTGCAGTCGGAAGATGCCCGAATACCGACGGATTATTTGCAGAAGGTGCTGCTCCGGATATGGAAAGAGGACGTGTTCTTGTAAATGATAAATTCGAAAGCAGTATTCCGGGAGTCTATGCGATCGGTGATCTGATCTTTGGCGCACAGCTTGCCCATGCAGCAAGTGCACAGGGAATCGTTGTTGCAGAACAGCTGGCGGGAAAAGAACCTTCTGTGAATCTGGATGTGGTTCCGGGATGTGTTTATACAGATCCGGAAATCGCATCAGCAGGTATTACCGAAGATGTAGCCAAAGAACAGGGAATCAAAGTGAAGACTGGTAAATTTATCATGAGTGCCAATGGTAAATCGCTTATTACAAAAGAAGAAAGAGGATTTATCAAGATTGTGGCAGATGAAGAGACAGATGTGATTCTCGGAGCACAGATGATGTGTGCAAGAGCCACAGACATGGTTGGTGAATTTGTAACTGCGATCGCAAACAAAATGACGGTTGCACAGCTTTTGAAGGGAATGCGTGCACATCCGACGTATAATGAAGGAATCGGAGAAGCCCTGGAAGAAGCAGAGGGTGGAGCGATCCACGTTGTACCAAAGAAAAAGAAATAGAACTGTACAGCAGTAAGGGAATATGATAAAATATTCAGATATCAGTATATGCTGAAAAGTACAAAAAGGAAAATTAAATCATGTTATACGAAGAAGCAAGGGTATATTTGGATCATGTATCGAAATACGGAAGTGTACTTGGCTTAGATAGTATAAAGAGCTTATTGGGTGAGCTTGGAAATCCGCAGAAAGATTTGAAATTTATACATATAGCCGGGACTAATGGAAAAGGATCGATTCTCGCCGGACTCTCCGGTATCCTGCAGCAGGCTGGATACCGGACCGGAAGATACTGTTCTCCGACCGTGATGGGATATATGGAACGATTTCAGGTTGATGGCCAATGGATGGCGGAGGACGAGCTCGCCCCTTTTGTATCTCAGGTGAAAGAGGCAGCAGAAAAAGTAGAAGAAAAAACGGATCTCACCGTAACTGTTTTCGAGATAGAAACAGCGATCGCATTTCTCTATTTCAGAGAAAAACAGTGTGATTATGTCGTTCTGGAAGCCGGAATGGGTGGGCTTCTTGATGCGACAAATGTAATAGATACAACTGTTTTGAGCATTTTTGCATCGATCAGTATGGATCATATCGGAGTGCTGGGAAACACATTAGAAGAGATAGCAGAAAATAAAGCCGGAATTATAAAACCATCATGTCTGGCAGTTGTCACGTCGCCACAGCAGATGTCTGTGATCGATATCCTCCAGAAAAAGGCCGGAGAGTGTGGATGCCGGTTTGTGGTTTCGCATCCGGAAAAGGCTGTGATTTCTGAAGAAACGATGGATGGACAGATTTTCTCTTATGGAGAATATAAAGATATCCGTCTTCGCCTGGCTGGCAGATATCAGATTGACAATGCGGCGACAGTATTGGAAGCTGTGGATGCGTTAAGAAGGAGCGGTGTCCCGATTCCGGAAGAGGCTGTAAGAAAGGGATTTGTGAAAGTGACATGGCCTGGACGGTTTCAGGTACTTGAAAAAGAACCGACCGTGATCGCCGACGGAGCGCATAACAGGGATGCCGCAAGAAGACTTGCGGAAAATGTGAGAACCTATCTGACGGGCAGAAAGATTGTCGGTGTGATGGGGGTTTTTAAAGATAAAGAATATGAACAAATCGCAGAGATCATGGCTCCGTATCTTTCAAAGGTGTATACGATCGATCTTCCAAATGGGGAGAGGAATCTGGGAAAAGAGAGATTATGTGAAGTATTAAAGGCCAAGAACGTACAGTCAGAACCGGCAGAGAACATTGCAGATGCGCTTGAAAAAGCAAAAGCAGAATGTGGGAAAGCAGATGTTGTTCTGGTGTTTGGTTCCTTATCTTATCTGGGAGAAGTGATAAGACTTGAACGGGAAACAAACGTGTTTGAAAGGAAAAAGGAAGAGAGAACATTATGGTAGATCATAAAAAAGTAGAACAGGCAATCCGTCTTTTACTGGAAGGAATCGGTGAAGATCCGGATAGGGAAGGACTGGCTGAGACACCGGACCGGATTGCAAGAATGTATGAAGAAATCTGTGGCGGAATGAATGAGGATGCAGCGGAACACCTGAAAAAGACATTTACAGCAGAAAACAATGAGATGGTTGTGGAAAAAGATATTACGTTTTATTCCATGTGTGAACATCATATGCTGCCATTTTACGGAAAGGTTCATATTGCCTATATTCCGGATGGAAAGGTAGTGGGACTTAGCAAGCTTGCACGGACTGTGGAAGTGTTTGCCAGAAGACTTCAGCTGCAGGAGCAGATGACAGCACAGATTGCGGATGCCCTGATGGAGAACCTTCATCCAAAGGGAGTAATGGTACTTGCTGAGGCAGAGCATATGTGTATGACCATGCGTGGAATCAAGAAGCCGGGAAGCAAGACGGTCAGTGTTGTTACAAGAGGTGCATTTGAAGAAAATGAAAAGCTGCAGAACATGTTTTTCCGTATGATAGGTTAGTGCGATGGAAATAAAACGAAAACTGGAAGAGCAGAGGAGCATGCAGAGAATCTGGAAAATATATGAGCATCCTCTTTTTATAGAAGGACTGGTAAAGAATAAAGATGCAGAAAAGGAAAGAATATTCTGCCATCATGATATGAACCATTTTCTGGACGTGGCACGTCTGATGTATATTTTTTCGATGGAGCGTGGATATGCCTTTGGAAAAGAAGCGATTTATGCGACGGCATTACTTCATGATATCGGGAAATGGCAGCAATATAAGGCGGGAGTTCCCCATGAGATAGCGAGTGCTGAAATTGCAAAAAGGATTCTGGAAGAGACTGGATTTACAAAGGAGGAGTCGGACAGGATTCTTTTTGCAATTTTAAGTCACCGGGGCAATGCAGAAGAGACAGAAAATGCAGGGCAGGATAAGTGGCAGCTTGCAGAAATCCTTTATGATGCAGATAAGATTTCCCGTGCGTGTTATACGTGTCCGGCTGAGAAGGACTGTAACTGGAGCGGAGAAAAGAAGAATCAGAAAATCATCTGGTAGAAAACGAGGAAACAAAATGAAAATTGGGAATAAAGAATTTGACACAGCAAACCATACTTATATTATGGGAATCCTGAATGTGACACCGGATTCTTTTTCGGACGGGGGAAAGTGGAACGGTTATGATGCGGCAATGCGTCATGCAGAAGAGCTTTTAGAAGGCGGAACCGATATCCTGGATATCGGAGGAGAGTCCACAAGACCAGGACACCAGCAGATTACGTCAGAAGAAGAAATTACAAGAACTGCGCCGGTTATCGAGGCTGTTAAAAAGAATTTTGATGTGCCGGTTTCGATTGATACTTATAAGAGTGATGTGGCAGAGGCAGCACTTCAGGCAGGGGCAGATCTGGTAAATGATATCTGGGGATTCCAGTACGATGAAAAGATGGCAGGTCTTGTGAAAAAATATGATGCGGCATGCTGTCTGATGCATAATAAAAATGATGCGGTGTACAAGAATTTCCTGAAGGATATGTATGCAGAACTGCAGAAGTGTGTAGATACAGCGAAAGCGGCTGGGATTGGAGATGACCGGATCATGCTGGATCCGGGGGTTGGATTTGGAAAGACCTACGAGATGAACCTGGATGTGATGAAGCATCTGGATCTTTTTAACGGACTTGGATATCCGATGCTTCTTGGAACTTCCAGAAAATCCATGATCGGTCTGACACTGGATCTGCCGGTAACAGAAAGAGAAGAAGGAACTCTTGTCACAACCGTGATGGCAGTACAGAGTCATTATGGATTTGTGCGCGTTCATGATGCTGAGAAAAACCGCAGAGCGATCAAGATGACAGAAGTGATTCTGGCAAGAGAGTAAGCAGGAGAAAAAGATGGATCAGATAAAAATTGAAGACCTGGAAATATTTGCAAATCATGGGGTGTATCCGGAAGAAAACAGACTGGGACAGAAGTTTCTGGTTTCCTGCATTTTATATGTGGATACACGCAAGGCGGGAAAAACGGATGACTTGGAAGCGTCTGTGAATTACGGAACCATTTCCCATCTGATAAAAGAAAAGATGGAAGAGAAGAATTACAGGCTGATCGAAGCAGTAGCAGAGCAGCTTGCAGAAGAGATCTTATTATTTGATGAGAAGATCCGGAAAGTCATGGTGGAAGTAAAGAAACCATGGGCACCGGTAGGACTGCCGCTTGAGACGGTTTCCGTGAAGATTGAACGTTGCTGGAATGAAGCGTTTATCGCACTCGGATCGAATATGGGTGACAAGAAAAAATACATTGAGAATGCGGTAGAAGAGCTGAAAAATGAAAAACTTTGCAGAGTCCTGAAGGTATCGAAACTGATCGGAACCGAGCCATATGGCGTGACGGATCAGGATGAATTCCTGAACGGGGCACTGAAAATGGAAACACTGCTTACCCCGCATGAGCTTCTGGAGCTGTTACACCGAATTGAGCAGGAAGCCGGAAGAAAGCGGATCCGCAGATGGGGACCGAGAACACTGGATCTGGACATCATTTTCTATGGGGATCAGATCATTGAAGAGGATGATTTATGTATACCACATATCGATATGCAGAACAGGGAATTTGTGCTTGGACCAATGTGTGAGATCGCACCGCATAAACGGCATCCGGTTTTGAAGGAAACGATGACGGAAATGCTTGTAAAGTTAAAGGGTAATAATTGACTTCTTATCGGGAGAGGATTATACTGAAAGCATTGTGGGGAATCCCAACTGAATTGAAGAGAGGTATAGAAATGGAAGAAAAAAAGAATCTCTGGAGCTCTTATGATGAAGCTGCCAAAAAAGAACTTCATGAAATCAATGAAAAGTACAAAGCCTGCCTGGATGCCGGAAAGACAGAGCGTGAATGCGTAAAGCTTGCGGTTGAGATGGCGAAAGAAGCAGGATATCAGGATATCAAAGATGTTCTGAAAGAAGGAAAGAGCCTGAAAGCAGGAGATAAAGTATATGCGGTATGCATGGAAAAAATGCTTGCCATGTTCCGTATGGGCGAAGAACCGCTTTCAAACGGTATGAATATCCTTGGAGCTCATATCGATTCACCACGTATTGATGTGAAACAGAATCCATTATATGAAAGTGAAGGAATGGCTTATCTGGATACACATTACTATGGTGGAATCAAAAAATACCAGTGGGTAACAGGACCGATGGCACTTCATGGTGTTGTTGCGAAAAAAGATGGAAGCGTAGAAGAGATCAGCATTGGGGAAAAAGAGTCTGATCCGGTATTTGTTATTACAGACCTTCTTGTTCATCTTGCAGCAAACCAGATGTCAAAGAAAGCAAGTGAAGTGATCGAAGGAGAAAAGCTGGATCTTCTGATTGGAAACAGTCCGCTTGATAAAGCGGAGGGACTTGATGAAGAAGAAAAAGAAACGATCAAGGCTAACGTACTTCATATTTTAAAAGAGAACTATGGAATCGAAGAAGAGGATTTTGCATCGGCTGAGCTGGAAATTGTTCCGGCCGGAAAGGCAAGAGACTGTGGATTTGACCGCAGCATGATCCTTTCTTATGGACAGGATGACAGAGTCTGCGCATTTACTTCTCTGTTCGCTATGCTGGATGTGGAAAATGCAAAGCGTACAGGATGCTGTCTGTTAGTAGATAAAGAAGAGATCGGAAGCGTCGGAGCAACTGGAATGCATTCTCGTTTCTTTGAAAATACAGTTGCAGAGCTTGTTGCACTTACAGAAGGTGAATCTGAACTGAAGGTACGTCGTGCACTTGCTAATTCAAGAATGCTTTCTTCTGACGTAAGCGCTGCTTATGATCCGATGTTTGCAGAAGCATTTGAAAAGAGAAGTGCCGCTTTCTTTACAAAGGGACTTGCATTCAACAAGTTTACAGGAAGCCGCGGAAAGAGCGGATCCAATGATGCAAATGCAGAATATCTTGCAAGACTGCGCAAGGTGATGGACGATGCAGGCGTTACTTACCAGTTCGCAGAACTTGGTAAAGTCGATGTAGGTGGCGGCGGAACCATCGCATATATTATGGCAAATTATGGTATGGAAGTGATCGACAGCGGTGTTGCTGTACTTTCTATGCATGCACCTTATGAGGTCAGCAGCAAAGCTGATGTGTATGAAGCAGTAAAGGGATATAGAGCATTTCTTCTGAATATGTAAGAGATGAAAAGAACTCAGGCAAAACAATGGATACAGTCCGGTTTTGCCTGAGTTTTTTCTGATAATAACAAAATTTATAGTATATAAAAGAAATTTAATTACGGAGATTTTCTTTATAGAAGAAATCACTTGAAGAAATTGAACTCTTCTATAAATTCACTTTTTTTGTACGAAAAAAAGTACATAAGGGTTGACTATCACAGTTAAAACATTTACAATATTAGTGCGGTAAAATCCGTTTTTTAAGGGCGATATAAGATATGAAAAGAGCAGACAGTTACCAGTCTGACTGTGATTTTCAAGTTTTATATACATCAATTACCAATAACGAGGAGGAATTGTAAAATGGCAACAAAATGGGTTTATATGTTTACAGAAGGTAATGCCGATATGAGAAACCTGCTTGGTGGAAAAGGCGCTAACCTTGCTGAAATGACAAACTTAGGTCTTCCAGTGCCACAGGGCTTCACAATCACAACAGAAGCTTGTACTCAGTATTATGAGGACGGAAGACAGATCAATGAAGAAATCATGGCTCAGATCATGGAAGCTATTACAAAGATGGAAGGAATCACAGGAAAGAAATTCGGTGATAAAGAGAATCCACTTCTTGTTTCCGTTCGTTCTGGTGCAAGAGCATCTATGCCTGGTATGATGGATACAATCCTGAACCTTGGTCTTAACGAAGACGTTGTCAATGTACTTGCTGAAAAATCAGGCAACCCACGTTGGGCTTGGGACTGCTACAGAAGATTTATTCAGATGTACTCTGACGTAGTTATGGAAGTAGGTAAAAAATACTTCGAAGAACTGATCGACAAGATGAAAGCTGAAAGAGGCGTTAAACAGGACGTTGAACTTACAGCAGAAGATCTTCACGAATTAGCTAACCAGTTCAAGGCAGAATATAAAGAAAAAATCGGTGCTGAATTCCCAACAGATCCAAAGGAACAGTTAATGGGAGCTATCAAAGCCGTATTCCGTTCATGGGACAACCCGAGAGCAAATGTATACCGTCGTGACAACGATATCCCGTATTCATGGGGAACTGCTGTTAACGTACAGATGATGGCATTTGGTAACATGGGTGATGACTGTGGTACAGGTGTTGCATTTACACGTGACCCAGCTACAGGAAATAACGGACTGTTCGGAGAATTCCTTACAAATGCTCAGGGAGAAGACGTAGTTGCAGGTGTTCGTACACCAATGCACATTTCAGAAATGGAACAGAAATTCCCAGAAGCATTCAAACAGTTCAAAGAAGTATGCAAGACTCTGGAAACACATTACAGAGATATGCAGGATATGGAGTTTACTGTAGAACATGGTAAACTGTACATGCTTCAGACACGTAATGGTAAGAGAACAGCTCAGGCTGCTCTTAAGATTGCTTGCGATCTCGTTGATGAAGGAATGAGAACCGAAGAAGAAGCAGTTGCTATGATCGATCCTCGTAACCTTGATACACTGCTTCATCCACAGTTCGATGCAGCTGCACTGAAAGCTGCTGTACCGATGGCTAAAGCACTTGGAGCATCTCCAGGAGCTGCTTGTGGTAAGATCGTCTTCACAGCTGATGATGCTGTAGAATGGGCTGCAAGAGGAGAAAAAGTTGTTCTTGTACGTCTTGAAACATCACCGGAAGATATCACAGGTATGAAGTCTGCTCAGGGTATCCTGACAGTTCGTGGTGGTATGACATCACACGCAGCCGTTGTTGCACGTGGTATGGGAACATGCTGTGTATCTGGTTGTGGTGACATCAACATGGATGAAGAAAACAAGAAATTCACACTTGGTGGAAAAGAATACCATGAAGGAGATGCAATCTCTCTTGATGGATCTACAGGTAACATTTATGACGGAATCATCCCGACTGTAGACGCTACAATCGCAGGTGAATTCGGAAGAATCATGGGATGGGCTGACAAGTACAGAACTATGAAAGTTCGTACAAATGCTGATACACCAGCTGATGCTAAGAAAGCTCGCGAACTTGGTGCTGAAGGTATCGGACTTTGCCGTACAGAGCATATGTTCTTCGAAGGCAACAGAATTGATGCATTCCGTGAAATGATCTGCTCTGAAACAGTAGAAGAAAGAGAAGCTGCACTTGCTAAGATCCTTCCGGAACAGCAGGGAGACTTCGAAAAACTTTATGAAGCACTGGAAGGAAATCCGGTTACTATCCGTTTCCTTGATCCACCGCTTCATGAATTCGTTCCAACAGAAGAAGAAGATATCAAGAAACTTGCTGATGCACAGGGCAAATCTGTTGACCAGATCAAAGCAATCATCAGCTCTCTGCACGAATTCAACCCAATGATGGGACATCGTGGATGCCGTCTTGCTGTAACTTATCCGGAAATCGCTAAGATGCAGACAAGCGCAGTTATCCGTGCTGCTATCAATGTTAAGAAAGCTCATCCGGATTGGAATGTTAAACCGGAAATCATGATCCCGCTGGTTGGCGATATCAAAGAGCTTAAATATGTTAAGAAGTTTGTAGTAGAAACAGCTGACGCTGAAATCGCTGCTGCAGGAAGCGACCTTGAGTACGAAGTTGGTACAATGATCGAAATTCCTAGAGCTGCTCTTACAGCTGATGACATCGCAAAAGAAGCTGACTTCTTCTGCTTCGGTACAAACGACCTTACACAGATGACATACGGATTCTCACGTGATGATGCTGGTAAGTTCCTTGACGCTTACTATGACGCTAAGATCTTCGAGAACGATCCATTTGCTAAACTTGACCAGACAGGTGTTGGTAAACTTATGAAGATGGCTATCGAACTCGGAAAACCGGTTAATCCGAAACTTCACGTTGGTATCTGTGGAGAACATGGTGGAGATCCAAGCTCTGTAGAATTCTGCAACAGCATTGGTCTTGATTATGTATCTTGCTCACCATTCCGTGTACCGATCGCTCGTCTGGCTGCTGCTCAGGCTGCAATCGCTCAGAAGAATGCAAAATAAGCATATTGCGTATAGCAAGAAATAAATAATAAGAGGGCGTGTGAAAAAACCTTTCGTTTTTTCACACGCTCTCTTATTTTATCTAGTTATAGATTAGAAATATTAAATTATGATTAAAATGAAAATTTTACTGTTCTTTTCAGAATATATATGATACACTGAATCCACCAAATCAAAAAATCTTTTATCAAATCATTTTTGCAAAGAGTAAATTGATTACAAATTATTACAAGCTAAAACAAATCAAGACAGTCTAATTAAATAGGTTGATTATAATTCCAAAAAAAATGAAAATAAATCAAGAAGTTTCCAGAAATGGATTGATTATAATTCCTGAAAATAAAAATAAATCAAGATAATTTCAGAAATAGATTGATTGCATACCGGAAAAATGAAAATAAATCAAGAAGATGATGTAAATAAATTGATTGTATTCTAAAAAACTCAAAGAAAATCAAAAAGATTACAGAAATGAGTTGATTGTAATTGACAAAACTCGAAATAAATCAAGAAGATTATAGGAATGAGTTGATTATAATTTTCAAAATTCGAAACAAATCAAGAAAATTCTCGAAATGAATTGATTAGGATTTGAAAAATAGAAAAGCAAAGGAGAAATGTATATATATATGTATGAATTAGAAAACATGCTTCTTCAGATGCAGGAACATTTGGAGAAAGTTGTTACGCAAGCTAAAGCTGATTTGAATACAACAGTACCAGAAGGACACCTCAGAATTTCAATAGATAAAAATAAGCCGCGCTATTATCAATGTATAGATGATAACAAAGGAGTCTACATTCCAAGAGATAATAAAGAATTGCCAAAGCGCCTGGCGCAAAAAGGTTATAATAAGGCAGTGGTAAAAAAGGGAGAAGCAAGGCTTAAACAAATAAAGAGAATAACAAAAAATTATTCGGATGATGAAATTGAGAAAATTTATACGTCTATGAATAAAGCGAGACAATTACTGGTAACTCCGATCGAACCAACATGGGATCAGCTGCTTACAAAATGGTATGAAGAAGAATATCAGGGGAAAGAGTTTAAGGAGGGAACACCATTAATTCTTACTGAGAAGGGAGAACGTGTCAGATCAAAGTCAGAGAAGATATTAGCAGATTATTTTTATAGAAAAAACATCCTTTACAAATATGAAAAACCACTTCATCTGAAAGGATACGGTACAGTGTATCCAGATTTTACATTTTTATCAAAAAAGACTTATCAAGAAATATACTGGGAACATGAGGGAATGATGGATAAACAGGATTATGCAAGAGCAGCTGTGCGAAAAATAGAATTGTATCAAATAAATCATATATATCCTGGCGATCGGTTGATTATAACTTTTGAGACAGAACAAAATGTATTGAATTCAAAGATAATAGAGAATCTGATAGAAAAATATTTGATATAAAAGGACTTATGATATAATTAGCTTGTTGGGGAGAAGGATACTCTGATGGAGAGATAGAGCTGTTTGGAAAAATCTTACACCGCGATGAACATTTGCTATACAAGTATGCAGAGAATGAAATGTTTAAAAAGAATAAAGTCTAGGACGGAGGAGAACTACATGGAATTAGTAAACGGAAAACCAACAGACACACAAGGCAGATTGGATAAGGAAATCCGCGTATATGATTTCCTGGATTCGCTAGGAGTCACCTACCAGAGAATCGACCATGAAGCCGCAATGACAATGGAAGCATGCGAGGAAATTGACCGGATGCTGGAGGCGACAATCTGTAAGAATCTGCTTTTATGCAACCGACAGGAGACACAATTTTATTTACTGATGCTTCCGGGGGATAAGGTGTTTAAAACAAAGGAGCTGTCAGCACAGATCGGTTCGTCCAGACTTTCTTTTGCAAAAGCGGAGTATATGGAACAATATCTGGACATCACGCCGGGATCTTTAAGTGTGCTTGGACTGATGAATGATAAGGACAGGATGGTACGGCTTCTGATCGATGAAGATGTGCTTACAGGAGAATATATAGGATGTCATCCATGCATCAATACATCGAGTCTCAGACTTCGGACAAAAGATCTGGTGGAGAAGATTATTCCGGCAATGGAACATGAGCCGACCATCGTGAAGCTGTAAATCCGCCAGAAAATGAAAAGGGTAGCAGAAACAGCAATATAGAAACAGAAAGATTTTTGACAGTGCAAATATAAAAACTGGATAATGAAAAATATAACAAAATCTATATAAAAAACAAAATAAATTCATGCAAAATTCATACAAAAAAGAAAGAAACACCTTGACGAAAAGAAAGATTTCTCTTAAAATATGAAAGGTTGTGCAAAAGAAGAACAACTGCCGTGCAGAATCATCTGGATACAGACAGATATGCGGCAGTTTTATTATGTGACATAGTATAGAATTGTACATATATTACAGTCTATATTTATGACACAGGCAATTTAGTGAAAATTATATTTTATCATGCAAATAAAAGGAGAGATATACGGATGAAGTATGATGTAATTATTATCGGTGCCGGACCAGGCGGAATTTTTGCTGCTTATGAGTTGATGAAAAAGAAACCAGACTGCAAGATCGCAGTATTTGAAGAAGGTTATCCGCTGGAAAAGAGAAAATGTCCGATTGATGGCGAAAAAGTAAAGAGCTGTATCAACTGCAAACGTTGCTCGATCATGTGCGGATTTGGCGGAGCCGGAGCATTTTCAGATGGAAAATACAATATCACCAATGATTTTGGCGGAACTTTATTTGAGTATATCGGTAAAAAACAGGCTGTTGAGCTGATGAAGTACGTCGATGAGATCAATATGGAAAATGGTGGAGAAGGGACAAAACTGTACTCCACAGCCGGAACAAAATTTAAAAAGCTTTGTCTTCAGAACAAGCTGAATCTTCTGGATGCATCTGTACGTCATCTGGGAACAGATATCAATTATGTCGTTCTTCAGAATCTTTATGATCAGATGAAGGATAAAATGGACTTCTTCTTTGATGCACCGGTTGAGACAATCGAGATCACTGATGGCGGATACCGCATTATATGTGAAAATGGCGCTTATGAATGTAAGAAATGTGTGGTTTCTGTCGGACGAAGCGGAAGCAAATGGATGGAAAAGGTCTGCAAGGATCTTGCAATCCCGACCAAATCAAACCGTGTGGATATTGGTGTCCGTGTAGAGCTTCCGGCAGTGATCTTCGCACACCTGACAGATGAGCTTTACGAGAGCAAGATCGTATACCGTACAGAAAAATTCGAGGACAATGTGCGTACTTTCTGTATGAATCCGAACGGTATTGTGGTAAATGAAAATACCAACGGTATCATCACAGTAAACGGACACAGCTATGAAGGAAATGAAAAAAAGACGGACAACACCAACTTTGCCCTTCTGGTTGCAAAGCATTTCTCTGAGCCATTTAAGGACAGTAACGGATATGGTGAAAGTATCGCAAGACTTTCCAATATGCTAGGTGGTGGTGTGATCGTACAGCGTTTTGGTGATCTGGTACGTGGAAGAAGAAGTACAGAAAAGCGTATTGAAGAAGGTCTGGTAACACCAACCTTATCAGCAACACCTGGTGATCTGAGTCTGGTTCTTCCAAAGCGAATCATGGATGGAATCATTGAGATGATCTATGCTCTGGATAAGGTAGCACCTGGTACAGCAAATGACGATACCCTTCTCTATGGTGTGGAAGTAAAATTCTACAATATGGAAGTAGAGATCGATAAGAATCTGGAAAGCTGCTATAAGGGACTGTATGTGATCGGTGACGGAAGTGGTGTTACACATTCTCTGTCCCATGCATCTGCAAGTGGTGTTTATGTTGCGAGACATATTATCAGCGAAGAAGAATAGTCTGCAAATAAAAAGTCGGACTGGGATGGAAAAGTAAAATAAAGAGAAAATTAAAAACCGTAAATCCGGAGATTTGCAGTATTGTAAAGAGCAAATCCGGATTTGCGGTTTTTTGTTGTATCGAAAAAGTAGTAGAATTTTTTGATGCAGATATGTCTAGTTTTTTATGGTTGCCCGCAGGTAAGTCATATAGGCGATCACAGCAGTTGCAAATTCGGTAATTCCGAATGCGTACCAGATCCCGGAAGCCCCGAAGATCCGGCTTAAGATAAATGCGGTCGGAATAATGATGATCGTATATCTGCACAGTGAGATGATCAGGGACGGTGTTCCCTTTCCAAGTCCTTCGAGTGCACCAGAGCTGGTGATGGACACGGAAGAAACTAAAAATCCGAGGCTGATAATCCGAAGTGCCATTCCTCCTGCATGAATGGTTTCCGGATTAGAACTGAACAGTGCAATCAGTGAATCCGGGAAGAGCTGGCAGAAAACGGTACCAAAGAGCATGATCCCAAGACTCAGATAAAGGGTATCGGCAAACAGTCTGTGGACACGCTTTGTCTCACCGGCACCGTAGTTGTATCCGATCAGCGGACGCATTCCCTGGATGATTCCATTTGCCGGAAGATACAGGAAGGTCTGAAGCTTGTAATAGATTCCGAGCACCACCACGTAAACCTGGGAGTAGGCGGAGAGAATCCCATTCAGTGCGGTGATAAGCAGGGATGGAAGTGCCATATTCAAAGTGGCAGGGATTCCAACCGCGTAAAGCCGTCCGGCCATGGCACGGTCTACGTGGCAGCTTTTATGAATCTTCACCGGAAGCGGTCTGGTAAAATAAAAGGCAAGGTACAGTACCAGTGTGACAACCTGACCAAGACCGGTTGCAAGTGCGGCTCCTTCAATTCCCATTTTCGGGAACGGTCCGATTCCGAAGATCAGAAGTGGATCCAGTACGATATTGAATATACATCCGCTCATCATGCAGATCATGGACACGCGCATCCGTCCGACTGCCTGAAAAATTTTTTCCCAGGTAATTTCAAGAGAGATTACAATGGAAAATCCAAATGCGATCCGGGAGTAGGCATTTCCCATCTGAATAACGGTCACGTCTTTTGTAAAAATCTGTAAAAATAGCGGCATTACGGCAATTGTGACTACGGTAAGAACAATACCGTGGATGACAGAGAGAAAAAGTCCCTGTGTGGCAGCTGCATCCGCTTTTTTCTGATCCTGGGCGCCAAGGAAAAAGGCAATGGCAGCATTGATCCCGATTCCAAAGCCGACACCGACTGAGGTGATAAAATTTTGGATCGGGTAGACTAAGGACAGAGCAGTCATTGCTTCTTCACTGATCCGTGCAACGAAATAGCTGTCAACAATATTATAAAGAGAGTTGACCATCATTGAGATCACCATTGGCAGAGCCATGGAAAGCAGAAGCGGCAGAATCGGTTTTTCTTTCATGTAAGTCTGGTTCATAAACATTCCTCCTGATAAATATAAAGCATAAGGTACAAAATCTGTAAAAAAGGGCAGAAGCCCGATACATAAAAAGCCACATAACTGCCGCTGTCTGCAACAAGTTATGTGGCGAAAAGTAGACATCTATTTTGATATCCAGAAAAATCCACAAAGATTTTGGTATAAAATTACACAGATAATTATTTTAAAAATTTTCCTCCCATTTGTCAATATCTTTTTGAAAAAATAAAAATTAAAATATTGACAAAAAAGTAAGTCTAATCTAACATGAGTGTATGAAACATAACATTACTACGATGCGAGTAACTAAAGGAAGGAGTAGAGGAATGTTTTTAGAGATTAAGGGGATCAAAAAATCGTTTGGAACAGGCGACAGCCGGGTAAATGTTCTGAAAGGACTTGATCTGGAAATTGAAAGAGGAGAATTTTGTGTGCTTCTGGGACCATCCGGTTCCGGAAAATCAACTCTTCTGAATATTATAGGCGGCATTGATGGGGCAGATGAAGGAAGTATTACGATTGACGGAGAACAGCTGGAGGATATGACAGAGAAGAAGCTGTCACTGTACCGGAGAAAGCATTTGGGTTACATTTTCCAGATGTACAATCTGATTCCGAACCTGACCCTCAGGGAAAATATTGAGGTTGGTGCTTATTTGAGTGACCGTCCGCTGGATGTGGATGAACTGATGCACACACTGGGAATTTATGAGCATCAGAACAAGCTGCCAAACCAACTTTCCGGAGGACAGCAGCAGAGGACAGCAATCGGGCGTGCAATCGTGAAAAATCCGGATATTCTGCTCTGTGATGAACCGACAGGTGCGCTGGATTATAATACTTCTAAGGAAATCCTGAAGCTGATCGAGACCGTTAACCAGAAATATGGAAATACGATCGTGATGGTTACACATAATGATGCGATCAAGGATATGGCGGACCGGGTAGTAAAGCTGCGTGACGGTATGATTCGCAAGAATTATTGTAATGAACACAAGCTATCAGCAAGTGAGCTGGAATGGTAAGGAGGACGCGGGTTATGAAGAGTCCGTTGAGAAAACGGCTTCCGAGAGAACTGAAGGGAGAAATTGGAAAATACCTGGTGGTTCTGATCCTTATGATTGCAACGATTGGGTTTGTATCCGGCTTTCTGGTTGCTGACGGAAGCATGATAAAAGCATATAATGAAGGCTTTGAGAAATACAAGATTGAAGATGGAAATTTCCGGGTAAAGAAAAAAATTACCAAAGCACAACAGGAAAACATCGAGAAAAATGGTGTGACGCTGTATGAAAACTTTTATCTGGAAGAGGCACTGGATAATGGAAGTACCATGCGTATTTTCAAAAACAGGGAAGAGATCAACCTGGTGTGCCTGATGGAAGGAAAGCTTCCTGAAAAAGCAGGAGAAATGGCAATTGACCGTATGTATGCGGACAATAATAAGATTTCTGTCGGAGATACACTGAAAAGTGGTTCACAAAAGTGGAAAGTCACAGGATTTGTGGCACTGTCTGACTATAGCTGCCTGTTCCAGAACAATAATGACAGCATGTTTGATGCAATCAAATTCGGGGTATCGGTTGTAACACCGGAAGAGTTTGAATCTCTGAATCAGGATAAGATTCAGTACAGTTATTCCTGGGTGTATGACAAAGAACCGAAAAATGAAAAACAGGAAAAAAAGATGTCGGAAGATCTGATGGAAGCATTAGGGGAAGAAGTCACTCTGGAGTCTTTTGTGCCACAGTATCTGAACCAGGCAATTACATTTACCGGTGATGATATGGGGAGTGACCGTGCAATGATCACAATGCTCCTCTATATGATCATTGTGATCATTGCGTTTGTATTTGGAATCACGATCAGCAATACGATCCGGAAAGAAGCAGGCGTGATCGGAACTCTGCGGGCTTCCGGGTATACAAGAAAAGAACTGATCGGACATTACATGGCACTTCCGGTGATTGTTACGCTGATCGGTGCGGTGGTCGGAAATATTCTGGGTTATACAGCACTGAAAAATGTATGTGCGGGGATGTATTATGGAAGCTATAGTCTGCCGACCTATGTGACGGTGTGGAATGCAGATGCTTTCTGGATGACAACGGTGGTTCCGGTGCTGATCATGCTGGTAGTCAACTATGGAATCCTTCGTTACAAGCTGAGGCTTTCACCGCTGAAATTCCTGAGAAGAGATCTTTCTGGAAGCAGGCGGAAAAGAGCAGTCCGGCTAAGTCCGAAGCTTGGAATCTTCCATCGGTTCCGACTTCGTGTGATCTTCCAGAATATGAGCAATTACATCGTACTTTTTATTGGAATCATATTTGCGAATCTGCTTTTGTTCTTTGGACTTTTGCTGCCGTCAGTACTTTCGCACTATCAGCAGGATATCCAGAGCAATATGCTTGCAAAATACCAGTATATGCTGGAGGTTCCGGTAAGTGCGATGAGCGGAAACAAACTGGACAGTATGCTGGAGATTTTACAGTTCTCTTATGGAACAAAGACGGAAAATGAAGATGCGGAAGCGTTCAGCGCTTACTCATTGGAAACATTGCCAAGCAAATATAAGACAGATGAAGTGATCCTGTATGGAATCAAGCCGGACAGTAAATATATCGATGCAGATCTGGAGGACGGTGACGGTGTCTATATTTCCAGTGCCTATGCAGAGAAGTTTCTGTTGAAGCCGGGAGACTCGATCACGTTGAAAGAAAAATATGAAAAGACAAAGTATACATTCAAGGTTAAAGGAATCTACAAATACAGCGGTGGAATCTGTGTCTTTATGCCACAGGAGCAGTTGAATGATACCTTTGATCTGGGAAACGATTATTTCAGTGGATATTTTTCCAATTCGAAGATCAAGGATATTGACGGGAAATACATCGGTTCGGTGCTTGATCTGGAAGCACTGACAAAGATTTCGAGACAGCTGGATGTATCTATGGGAAATATGATGGGGATGGTCAATGCTTTTGCAATCGGTATTTATATGGTTGTGATCTATCTGTTATCCAAGATCATTATTGAGAAAAATGCACAGGCTATTTCCATGACGAAGATCCTGGGATATACCAATGGAGAAATCAGCAGGCTTTATATCTGGTCGACAACGATCGTGGTGATCATCTGTCTGCTTCTCAGCCTGCCGATTGAGAAAGCAGTTATGAATGTGCTGTTCCGGGAAATGATGCTGACCAGTATTTCCGGCTGGATCGCACTTTGGATCGATCCGAAGATCTATGTGGAAATGTTCCTGATCGGAATCGGAACCTATGCAGTTGTGGCAATGTTAGAATATCGAAGGATTAAACATGTGCCGATGGATGAGGCACTGAAAAATGTAGAGTAAGGGGCAGAAAAGAAGAGAATTAAGGTACGGATCAGGGCAGACTAAGCTGCCCTGTAGATTGCCGGGACAATCTCGCGGAGGAGAGCAAGAAGCGCCTGAAACTGTGCATGATGATAAATGTTTTTCCGGTAGACGGCACAGATGTCCCTGGTGTCATGAAAGTGATCCGGGGTAAAGAAATGAATGTCCGGAAAGGAAGTAGTCCGTGCATAGATTTCAGGAAGAAAGGCAATCCCCATCCCTCGTCTTGCAAGAGAAAAGGCAGTATTACTGCTGGTGCAGATGCAGCGGATATTCGGATGGAAAGCGGCAGTCTCGCAGATCTTGCGGCTGATCTTTCCGAGATCGTGATCCTCTGAAAGCAGAATAAATGGAACTGCAGATAGCGCAGGAAGATGAATCTGAGGAGTGGCAGAAATGCCCTCCTCTTTTGGTGATGGATCGGAAAAAGGATACAGAGAGTCAGGGATTGCCAGGACAAAACTTTCCTTTACCAGAAGCTCACTCTCATAATTGATAGTGTCCGGGCTGGAAATATCGAGAATCAGATCCAGCTTGTCCTTTTCCAGCATCTGCCGCAGGATATAGGTCGGCTGCTCAATGATCTGGATATCACAGTTCTCATACATGGAATAAAAGCGTTCCAGAACCGGTGCCAGAAGCCGTTCACTTCGGTGGGGACTGAGACCCAGCCGGATCAGTGTCCGGGAGCCGGAAACGATATCACCAAGCTTCCATTCCAACTGGGTATGAGAGTGGAGGGTAGAAATTGCCCATTCATAGAAAAGGGAGCCTGCATAGGTAAGCTTCATCTCGCCACGGTTCCGCTCAAAAAGAGGGATTCCGGTTTCTTTTTCCAGAGCCTGAATGCTTAAGGAAAGGGAAGGCTGGGAAATATAAAGCTTCTGCGCCGCTTTGGTGATACTTTTTTCTTCGGCAATGGTGATGACATATTGCAGCTGATTCCAGTTCATAAAAAATCCTCCATAGGTTTAAACTATATTTTTAATAATAAAACATATATTTTACTAATGTCAATAGAGATGATAAAGTAAAGAAACAGGAGGAAGAAGAGATGAGTAAAGAGAGAATCAAAAATGGACTGATGCTGTTTGCATTTTTCTTTAAGATAGGATGTTTTACATTTGGAGGCGGATGGAGCATTCTGGCGCAGATGGAGCAGGAGTTTGTAGATAAACGAAAGCTGATCACAAAAGAGGAACTGCTGGATATGGTTGCAGTTGGAAAGTCAGTTCCCGGAATTATGATCACCAATATCAGTATGCTGTTTGGTTATTATGTAGGTGGCTGGTTCGGAGGTGTCTGTGCAGTACTCGGAATGACCTGTCCGGCGGTTCTGATCCTGTCGTTTGTTACTGCATTTTATAAGGTGCTGAAAAGTAATGTCTGGTGCTATGCGACACTTCGCGGAATCCGCTGTGCGGTAGTTCCGATTATGGGAAGTGCGGCACTTTCACTGGGGAAAGAAGCGTTCCGCAGAAAATCAGCAATCCCGATCTGTGCGTTAGCACTGGCGCTCTGTGTATTTACGGATATCAGTAATGTGGTGATGATCGTAGCGGGAGTGATACTGGCGCTTTCTATAAGAGCGGTGAAAAAGACAAGAGGAGGACAGACGGCATGATCTATCTCAGACTTTTTACAGCGTTTATGAAAATCGGATTTACCAGCTTTGGCGGAATGTCGATGATCCCGGTTATTATGCAGGAGATGAAGGTCAATCAGTGGATGACGGCGGAGGATCTGACTAACTTGATCGCTATCGCAGAAATGACACCGGGACCGCTTGGGATTAACTGTGCGACTTTTGCCGGGATGCAGACGGCAGGTGTTCTGGGTGGGATTGCAGCGGTTATGGGCGTGCTGATGCCAGCTTATACGCTGACGCTTGGCGTAGCGGTGTGCTTCGCAAAGTTCCGTGGCAATGATATTATGAGCTGTATGTTAAATGTGATCAAGCCAATCTGCATCGCAATGATCCTTGCGGTGATTCTGGATCTGATGCAGGAAAATTATTTTCCGGATGAGAGGATTGACTGGTTTGGGTGCGGGATCGGAGTGGTGATGTTCTATCTGATATTGAAGAAGAACTGGTCAGTACCGAAGGTGATCATTCTTGCGGCGGTGTTTGGAATAGTTGGATATGGTGTGCTGGGGATTGGATAGATTTATAGATAGAACAGGAGAGTTATTCTTTTGCAAATTTGAAGATTTGTAAGAGGGTAACTCTCTTTTTGTTTCATAGGAAATTCCGAAGAAACTTCCTATGAAACAAAAGGCACTGCGTGCCGGAGAGGCACAATCTTTTTTAATGCGATTTTACATAACTATGATCATGGGAAAGAAAAAATGATAGAAGAAAGAAAATTTAACCTAAACTTAACATAGATTTGATTGGAATTGCATAGACCACAGATAAAATGGAAAATGAGCTGAAAGGGAAAACATCATTGTAAAAAGTAAGTTTAAAAAATATTAACAAACACAGGGTAAATTGAGAGAGGAATTAACATGAACGAGAAAATTCAGATCATTTTCGGACTGCTTGGCGGTCTGGCAGTTTTTATCTATGGAATGAATATGATGAGTGAATGTCTGCAAAAGGCGGCGGGCGATAAAATGAAAAGCATTCTTGCACTTCTGACGAAGAATCCGCTTCTGGGTGTGCTTGCCGGTGCGCTTACAACCGCGGTACTCCAGAGCAGCAGTGCGACGACAGTTATGGCGATCGGTTTCGTAAGTGCGGGACTGATGAACCTGCCACAGGCAATTTCCATCATTTTTGGTGCAAATATTGGTACAACCATGACAGCGCAGATTATTGCGTTTAAGATCAGTGACTATATTTATGTGATTATTTTTATAGGATTTCTGATTTCATTTGTAACAAAATCAGAGAAAGTAAAAAGTATCGGCCAGACGATTTTTGCCTTTGGTCTTTTGTTCCTTGGAATTGAAACAATGGGAGATGTCATGAAACCATTGGCATCCAGTCCGGTATTCACAGACTTGATCGGACGGGTTGCACATATTCCGGTACTTGGTGTGGCAGTTGGTACATTTATGACGCTGGTTGTACAGAGCAGTAGTGCAACGATCGCAGTCTTGCAGAACTTCGCTTCCCAGCCGGGACCGGACGGGGTTACGAGTATACTTGGGCTTGCAGGAGCAATCCCGATTCTTTTAGGTGATAATATCGGTACAACGATCACAGCACTCCTTGCCAGTATCGGACAGTCAAAAGATGCGAAGAGAACCGCTGTGGCGCATTGCATTTTTAATATTTCCGGCTGCGTTTTGTTTATCTGGTTCGTAAAACCATTTGCGGCACTGATCCAGAACATTTCGCCGAAAGGTCCGGAGATTGAAGCGATTTCCAGACAGATTGCAAATGCACATACTGTATTTAACATCACAATGACACTGATCTGGGTATGCCTGATTAAACTGATGGTGAAGATTGTCATGACACTGATCCCAGATGGCAAAAAAGGTGTTGAAGATCCAGGCAGCCCGATTTATCTGGATGAAAATATCATCAGTCAGCCGGCAGCAGCGCTGCAGCTTGTGGCAAAAGAGATTTTCCGTATGAGTGACCAGGTAAGAGATATTCTGAAGAAAACGATTGAGCTTGTGAAAAATGAAGAAGTGAAATCCATTGACGGTCTGAAAGAAAACGGAGAACAGGTTGAACGTCTTGGAAAGTGTATTACCGAATATCTTGCAGCTTTGTTTTCTTCGGGTTCATTGACCGAGCAGCAGGCAGCGCAGACGGCGAGCCTCATGTGTGTACTCAGCGATGTGGAACGTATGGGAACCTTAAGTGTGGAAATGGCAGAATGTATGTTGGAAAGATCAGACCGGAAGTATAAATATACACCGGAAGCGATGGATGAGCTGCAGAAGAGTTTGAAGGTACTGAATAAGATGTTCTGTGATTCTCTGAAGGCACTGCAGGGAGATGATGGTATCGAACCAGGCAAGATGATGAAGCGAAAGGATAAGCTTCTGGATCTGGATATCAAGATGCGGAAAGCGCATATTGAGCGTGTCAATAAAGGAAAATGTAAGGCAAGCCTTACTGCTCCGTTTACCAATATCCTGCATCTGATCGACCGTATGGGAAACAGTTGTATCAATCTTGCGGATGTGGCGGAAAGCGGAACAAGTATGAAATACTTTATGCTGGAAGAAAAATAAGAAGATGAAAAAATCCACGGACTTTAGAAGATTCAAAGTCCGTGGATTTTTTTAATCATGATATACGATTTTCCCACCACAGATCGTATACTTCACTTTGCCATACATAGGCGTTCCGGTAAATGGTGAGTTGGATGAAAGGGATGCATACTCGGTTGGAGTCCAACATTCGTTTTCATCGAAGATCACAAGGTCAGCTGCCTTTCCTTCGGCGAGCTGTCCGTATGGAAGGTGGTAAAGCTTTGCCGGATTGATGGTCATCTTTTCCAGAAGCTGAATAAGAGATAAATGTCCCGGTCTTACAAGGCTTGTGATGCCAAGGGCAAGGGAAGTCTCCAGACCGATGATTCCGCTTGGAGCTTCGGTGATTGGTTTTGCTTTTTCTTCTTTGCTGTGCGGTGCATGGTCGGTGGCAATCAAGTCGATGGTTCCATCTGCAAGTCCCTGTATAATCGCCTGACGGTCCTTTTCGGTACGGAGCGGCGGATTCATTTTCGCAAGTGTTCCATGCTCAAGGACTGCGTCTTCCGTCAGTGTAAAATGATGCGGTGTGGCTTCGGCGTGAAGTTTTGCACCCATTTTCTTATAAGTACGAACCAGATCGACAGAGATACCGGAGCTGATATGCTGGATTACAACATCGGCACCGGATTTCAGTGCCAGCATGCAGTCTCTTGCAACCAGAGATTCTTCTGCAATGGAAGGAGAACCGTAGATGCCAAGCGCATCGGATACCTTTCCGTGGCTGATTCCGTTGTTGCGGATGAAAGAAGGATCTTCTTCGTGAAGGCTGACCGGTACGTTAAGCTTTGCCGCCTTTTCCATTGCGTGGAAGCAGAATTCTGCGTTTAGAAGTGGGATCCCGTCATCGGTAAATCCACATGCGCCTGCTTCTTTTAAGGCGTCCATATCGGTTTCTTCCTGCCCTTTCAGGTTGCAGGAAATCGAAGCAGCCTGGAAGATACGGATCTTTTCTTTGGAAGCACGCGAAAGGTTGTCTTTGAGAACCGGAACAGAGTCCACAGTCGGGGAAGTATTTGCCATGCAGATCACGGAAGTAAAACCGCCTTTTGCAGAGGCAAGTGCGCCGGTGTGGATGGTTTCTTTATAAGTAAATCCCGGATCACGGAAATGAACGTGGGTGTCAATCAGTCCCGGTGCAACCACAAGCCCGGCTGCGTCAAGGACTTCCTCTCCTTCTTTTGTAATCAGGGATGCCATTTCTTTGATGATGCCATCTTCAATCAGAAGATCCATTTTTTCGGAAAGTCCGGAAGCAGGATCGATGACAAGTCCGTTTTTGATAATCATAGTAGTTAAGCCTCCTTGTAGGATATTAGTCTGCTTCTAGTATACGGGATGGGAAAAAGGTTTGTCAATGCGACAGGAGAAGTTGAGAAAATAAGACTGGCTACAGAATCCAAAAGAGATTTCAGTTTTGATGTATCCGATCTGGTATGTATCAAAATTGAAATCTTTTTTCTTTTATGCATGTCTCATATTCTTTTCAAGAGCAACTCTCTTCTTCCCAGTTGCACGGTAGAATTCCACGTGTTTTCCAAGAAAACTCTGGATGGCGGAAACGGTTTTTCCAGTCAGGAATGCACAGAAGACAGTGCCGATTCCGATGCCGTAGAATCCGTGGAGGATTGTAAGGGAAAGAATCACAGTAGTCGTCAGACAGGTGAGATCGAAGGTTGTCTTAACGATTTTATAGTTCTTTTTTACAATACCGGACAGATCGCGAGGGAAGATATCTGTCGGGATGATTGGAAGCATACAGTTGTTGGCAAGGCAGATACCGAAGCACACCAGTAAGAATCCTGCCAGGAAATAAATCGTGTGAAGAGGCAGGGAGTTCGGCAGAGCCTGGATCCATGCGTTGTGTACGTCGATCATTTTTCCAAATCCGATCCCGACTACGAAAGAGAAAAGGTAGCCGGGGCAGAATGAACGCTTGAGGATCATCAGTGTAATGACAAGCAGTGTCTGGAAAATATAATTCCATGTTCCGAAACTGAACACCGGGAAGGCGATGTTAAATACAAGCGGCACTGAGGAGATCGTTGAGATCCCGAATCCGCTTTTTGACATCAGATCCACGCCGAGTGAATTGATCAGCAGGACGATGAGCAGAGCGACTTCTCCGGCCAGATGAAATTTTTTCTTATTCATAGGTACAAATCCTTCTTTCCTGATAGATAATAATTTACAAAAATTTTATATTTAAGCTGTTTCTCATTATAATGAAGAAAACTGATAAAAACAAATGATTATTTTGAATGAACTGATTCTAAAATAGAATGAAATATGCTAAGATAATGGCGAGTAAAGAGTTGATTTTGAAAAATAAGATGACTGCGGAAGATAAAAGAGGGAATATATGAATATCGAATATTTAAAATATTTTTCAGAGCTGGCAAAAATCCAGCATTACGGAAAGGCGGCAAAGGCACTGAATATTTCACAGCCGGGACTCAGTCATGCGATCAAGTCGCTGGAAGAAGAGTACGGAGTTCCGCTGTTTCAAAAAGAAGGGCGAAATGTGAGCCTGAGTCATTACGGCAAAGAGCTGATGAAGGATGTGGATGAAATTCTGGGAGCGTATCTTCGTCTGGAAGAGCGGGCGGTAGGACTTCGGACGGAAGAGAAAACGGTGCGGATCGGCAGTGTGTATCCTCTGGCACCGGGGACGATTCCACATATGCTGAAAGAGTTTGGGGCGACATTTCCATTTATCATCTACAATCGGATGACACCGGAGATTGCAGAAGGACTTTTGGATGGAAAATATGATATCGGCTTTTGTTCGGATCTTTTGAAATCGGATGAGATCGAATATTATCCGATTCGGGATTCATATATCGCAGTAGTGGTTCCGAAGGGACATCCGCTTGAAAATAGAGAACGGATCAGTCTGAAAGAGACAGCTGGATACCCACAGATCATGTTTTCCAAGACCAGCGGTTTCCGTACTCTGCAGGAGCAGATTTTTGCAGAAGAAGGAATTAAGGTAAAGCCGGTATGTGCTGCGGAAGAGATTGAAGTTATCACAGGACTTGTGGAGAATGGGTTCGGGATTTCCGTATTGCCGTATATGGATATCGTGCGGCTGCACAATGTGGTGACGATTCCGGTGAAGACTTCAGGGTGGAATTCCAAATTCTACATTGCGAGAAGAAAGTATGGAATCCGCTCAGAGCAGGAGGAGGCATTTTTTCAGTACTGGAAGAAAAAACATCATTAAAATTCATTAAGAATCCTTGCACTTACAGAGAAAAAAAGTCTATAATCTGTTTTATGAAATATCGTTGTGAAAATCAAATGGGAGGTTACACAGGATGATAGAACAGATTGTAGAGTATAATAAGAAATTCGTGGAAAATAAAGGCTATGAGCCGTACCTGACCAGCAAGTACCCGAACAAAAAGCTTGCCGTACTGACCTGTATGGATACCCGTCTGACAGAGCTTCTTCCGGCGGCGCTGGGACTGAAAAACGGAGATGCAAAGATCATCAAGAATGCAGGCGGAGTCATTACACATCCATACGGAAGTGTGGTCAGAAGCCTTCTGGTTGCCATTCTGGAGCTTGGTGTGGAGCAGGTTATGGTCATTGGACATACGGATTGCGGTGTGCAGGGAATGGATGGAAATGAACTGTTAGGAGAACTGGTAGAGCGCGGAATCGACAAAGAACATATTGATATTGTAAGACACAGTGGAATTGATCTGGAAAAATGGCTGGGTGGATTTGAATCGGTGGAGAAGTCGGTAGAAGAGACTGTGCATACACTGAAGACACATCCATTGATGCCGAAGGATATTGAGATCAAGGGATTCATTATGGATTCGGAGACCGGAGAGCTTACGGAAGTGTAAGGAAAACAAAGTTGCCTTGTAGGTCTTTGTTATGAGATTTTCAAGGGTAAATGGAAATAGCCGCCAACTACAATAGCTGACGGCTGTCATATAAATAGCTGTTACTATATAGGGGAGCCGCTTGCGGTTTCCCTTCTTTTCATTTCATAGGAAATTCCGAAGGAACTTCCTATTCATTTACAGTGGTATAATCTGAAGAATCACACCAATAACGATCATAATCACACTGATTGCCCAGTACCACGGAATACTGAACTTCATATGATCTTTCAGTTCAACATTGGCAAGACCGGTTGCCAGATAGGTGGCGGGAACCAGAGGGCTTACCATAAGAGCAAGATTTTTACCGATTACCATAGTAAGTGCAGTACTGAGTGCATCTACACCATAGCTCTGCCCAACTTCCTGATTTCGGGAATTCACATCGGAACGAATGGATACATTGTAGTCAAAGATGCAGAAGGAACGATCATCATGCATCCGAAGAAAGAACAGTGGGGAATTCCGGTTATTGCAGGAAGGAAGAAAATGTATCCGGATCTGGATTACTCCAGTCTGGAGAAGATGATTGAGGATCAGAAGAAGAGAAAAGAAGGTATTTCTCATTATTATTCGTATTGGTGGACAAATGAAGAACGTCCGAGAGTACAGAAAATCAGTGCATATTCTCCGGTTCAGATCGGAGACAGCTTCTGGGTAGTCAGTGCGGTGATCGACTACGATGATCTGTACGAACCGATAGCTGAAGGTTTCTTGAAAATGGTATGTATTTTTGTTGGTATTTTGTTGGCTGCCGGTATTGCGGTTGTCTTATTTGGCAGAGTGATGCGTGATATGAGAAGAGCTGTGCGGGAGATCAATGATCTGAAAGAACTGAATGAGCAGTTGGAAAAAATGCATCGGAGTGAGCAGAGTATCGCACATCAGCAAAGACTTCAGATCATGGGAACTATGACAGGTGGTATCGCACATGAATTCAATAATTTTCTGACTCCGATCATGGGATATGCAGAGCTTCTGATGATGGAACTTCCGGAAGGATCAGAAGAACAGGACAGTGCAAAAGAAATTTATGAGGCTTCGGAAAAAGCAAAGGATGTAGTGCGCCAGATTTCGTCCCTAAGTCGAAAGAATGTAGAGACCGTTTATAAAAATATTTCGATAAAGAAATTCATGACGCGTGCAGAAAGGATGATGGAATCTGTCTGCACGCCTCTGATCCATATGGAAAGTGAGTTTCGGGTAGATGATGAAATGATCCTTGGAAATGCGACACAGCTGAACCAGGTGCTTTTAAATGTCTGCGTTAATGCGGTGCATGCGATTGGAAAAAATCAAGGAAATATCAGAATATCCTGCCATTCAGAAGAAAAAGAAAAACTGGCTCAGGGAGTGATTGAAAAGCTTTCGGATGTATGGAAAAAGTATATCCATATCCAGGTGAAAGATAATGGGTGTGGAATGGATAAAGAGACGCTGCGTCAGATTTTTGATCCATTTTTTACAACGAAAAAAGGGGGAGAGGGTACCGGACTTGGACTGGCACTTGCGGAGCAGATTATTACTTCACATAAGGGATATATTTATGCAGAGAGCAAAAAAGGAGAAGGAAGTACCTTTCATATCTACCTTCCGGTACTGGATACAGAGCATATGCCACAGATTGTGCAGAATATTCCCAGAAAGGATTATCGGATCGTGGTGGCAGATGACAATGCAAAGGTATTGCAGCTGCTGAAAAAGAATTTTGAGAAGATCGGGATCCAGATTCAGACCTGTATGAAAAGAGAAGAACTGCAAAAATGTCTGGAACAGCAGGAGGCAGATGTGCTGGTAGTAGACGAGACGATGGAGGATTGCAGTGGAGTGGATTTCTGTATGTCGCTTGCAGGCAGATATCCGGACATGCTGAAGCTTATTATTATTGATGGAGTCAGCCGTGAGGTGGCAGAGGCCCGGCAGAAAGGAATCATTGACGGATATGTAGAAAAACCGGTATCGGATACCGCAATTCTCGAGGCAATTCGGAATTGTGCCAGCCAGCCGGTATAAGAAAAAAGACGCAGATATCTGTAAGGTGTAAGATAAGACAAACCCAACCTTAATACTTTTAAAGATTTACCTTAACAAAATGTAAGGAGGAATCTGTAAGAGTGTAAGGTTGGGTTTTTATAATGGAATCATCAAATAAATGGTACGAAAAAGTACCCGTACAAAAGGAAGGAGAAAATGCCATGAGTGAAGCAATGCTTGCCTTATTGGGATTTGCAACCATCATTATTGTGATTGCGTTGCTCTTAAGAAATGTAACGGTACCGGCTCTTGCATTTGTCAGTGTATCAACTGTAACAGGTGCGATCCTTGTAGCAACCGGAACATTTACGATTGAAGAAATGGGGGAATTTGTAACAGCCGGTGTAGCCGGAGTACATGGTACTGCATCGCTGTTTATCTTCTCTGTACTTTTCTTTGGAATTATGACAGATGTAGGAATGTTCGACAAGATCATCAATGCATTGATGAAGAAAGTCGGAAGTAATGTAGTCGGTGTTGCCATGATGACCTGTATCATTGCTATGATCGGACATCTGGATGGAGGCGGTGCCTCTACATTCCTGATCACAATTCCGGCAATGCTCCCGGTTTACAAACGTCTGAATATGAGACCGACAACTCTGATGCTCGTCTGTGTATCTGCAATGGGTGTAATGAACCTTCTGCCATGGGGCGGACCGACAATGCGTGCGGCTACTGTCCTTGGAATTGAACCAAATGCACTGTGGAAACAGATCATTCCAATGCAGGTTGTAGGTATTTTTATTGCACTTGGAACAGCATTTATCTGGGGAAATATCGAAAAGAAGAGAGGTGCGGGCACTTCTTCAGCAGAAAAGATCGAGTATGGCGGAATTGAAGATGAAGCCGTAACAGATGATGAAAAGAATGAGCTTGCAAGACCGAAACTCTTTGTATTCAATGTAATCGTAACACTGGTAGTGATCGTAAACCTGGTTCTTGCAAAGGTACCGTCTTACTATATCTTTATGGTAGGATGTGCAGTAGCACTTTTTGTAAACTACCCGGGTGCAAAAATGCAGGGTAAGATTATTAAATCCCATGCAGGTCCGGCACTTACCATGGCATCTACGATTCTTTGTGCAGGTGTATTCTTTGGAGTGATGCAGCAAACAGAGATCATGACTCATATGGCTAACGTACTTGCAAACGTAGTTCCACAGTCTATGGGAAGATTTTTACCGCTTATCGTAGGTCTGGTAGCTGTACCGCTTACACTGATGTTTGATACCGATTCCTTCTTCTTCGGAATGCTTCCGGTACTGATCGGAATCGGAAACGAATTCGGTGTAAATCCGGCACATATTGCCATTGCAATGGTTGTTTGCCGTAACTGTGCAACTTTCATCAGCCCGGTTGTTCCTGCTACTTTCCTTGGAACCGGACTTGCCGGTGTGGAGATCAAAGATCACATCAAGAACAGTTTCTTCTGGATCTGGGGTGTAAGTATTATCTGTCTGATCTCAGGTATAATTCTTGGAGTTATCAAATTCTAGTTAGATAAATAAAAAGATCCTGTATTTCATGTGATTTGTACATGGAGTACGGGATTTTTTTGGATATGCATATAAAATGGTCTGATGATTGAAATGCAACGAAAGTGCTCGAAAATGTTATGCAGGGTATAAGATTTCAGGAAAATGTGATAGAGTTATTTTACTTCGATTTATTTCTAAAATCGAAAAAGTATCTAATTAACCATAATCAGAAGGTATCTCATTTTCGGTGCTCAATTTTCGAGTAAACTCCCGACAATGAACAAAGCAAAAGAAAATATAGAAGTATGGGAGTTTGCCTTTACAAAGGATGACAGTATGTTAAAATATTTATAGTAGAAAAGTCAGAATGAAACTGGGATCATCCAGTGGATGCGATTTATGAGCGGAAAGAACAGAAAGGATTTTGCAAAGATGGCAGAGCAAAATGAATATATTAAAGAAGCTTATGAATGTCTGGAGAAGATGAGTGCAGATGAAAGAAAAAGAAGAGAATACGAAGAAAGACAAAAAATTTTGTGGGATCATAATTCGTTTATGAAAAGTGCAAAAATAATTGGGATACGAGAAGGTCGTGAAGAAGGACGTAAAGAAGGGTACAGGGAAGCATTAGTTTCAATTGTTATAAAAAAATTGCAAAAAGGGATGTCAGCAGAGGAAATTGCAGATTTTCTGGAAGAGGATGTCTTGACGATACAGAGAATCTATGATATTGCCAATACCTATGCACCGGAATATGATATAGAAAAAATAGTACAAAAGTTGGAAAACACATCAGGAATGAAACAAAAGTAAGAAAAGAGTAAGTCAAATCAGATAGATGAGTGATTTGACTTACTCTTTTTTCGCATGTAATTAGTTGTTGTTCACTTATAAAGCAAAACACCATATGAGGATGCCCTAAGGCATATGCCTTAGTATGAGGAATGTTTTACTTCAAAATCTTTCGCAGGATACAGGTAATGATTCCAACGACACAGAATGGAAAGTATGTCGGATAAAGGGAACCAAATACCAGGATACCGCCTCTGATACCGGTCAGTAACTGAACATCAGCAGGAATTGCAGCTGCGGCTAGACTGAAGAGGTAGGACAGAACATATACCAGGACAAAATAAGTAAGTCCGCGTCCGGTTCCGTGTCGGATGCCACTTAATGTGAAAAAGAACGTAGACAGCATCCAGATCAGCATAACCGCTCCGACAGCCAGATAAGCAATCAGAGTAAGATCTGGATTGGATGTCAGTGTATTGATATCTCCATAATCAGACAGCTGATTCCAGAATGAAAAAAAGGTAATCGCCAGGATGATGGCGGACATCAGAACCGGTGCCGGGCGAAGGATGAAAGTGGTCAGTTTCTCAGCGACAGTACTTCCGGTGCGGGCAATATTCCGAATTGGAGCTGCCAGTTCTTCGGAAGAGGAATCGGGACGTCTGCGGGAATTTCTCCGTTCTGTCCGTCTGGCTGGTCTTTGGCGGTCATAATAAGAATCCTCTTCTTCATAATCATCGTCATAATCAGGAGCAAGCCTGTCTGTTTCATCGTAGTAGTCGTCAGTTTCATAATCGTTAAGGTAGTCTGTGTCTTCATACCGGTCGTCATAATCATCCTGCCCCACAGGGATCGACGGGAGATCGCCTGTATAAGTTACTTCAAAGTTGTCATCAAAATAGTCGTCTATATTTTTTTTATTATTCATAAAACAAATACACCCTCCTTGTGCATAAGTGTATGGTAACTGTTTTGACAGTCTGTGTCAAATAAATAGTGAGATAATTGTGAAATCTGAGAAATTGAAAATGGGTTAATGTAGCAAAGATGGAAAGAGAAAGAGTGGTAGGGGACATCATTCTATGGTAGAATAAATCTGTATGAAAAAATAAATGAGGACAGAAAAATATGGCGATCAATATAGCAACAAAAGCAATCCTGAAAATCCTGTCTTTTGGAGGGATTGATGTAGAAGTATCAAGGCAGCTTGCGGATCTGAAAAGACTGGATCCGATGAAAATTTTTTATAAAAAAATGGATCTGCAGGTATATAACGGCGATTATGAAGTTCCGATCCGGGTATTTTTCCCGGATGAAGCATCGTGTATGAAAAAAGATCAGATCAAGGGACGAAAGATCATGCTTTTCCTTCACGGAGGAGGATGGGCGACTGAGCATGTGGAAAATTATGAGAGAGTATGTTCCCGGATGGCACAGGCGACGGGGCAGACTGTAGCAGCAGTAGAATACCGCCTGGCGCCTGAGCACAAGTTCCCGACCGGGCTTATGGACTGCTATGCCGTGGCAAGAGCATTGTATATGCATCCGGATACAAAGCCGGAGGATATTACTCTGATTGGAGACAGTGCAGGTGGCAATCTGGCAGCTGCATTGTCCATTATGGCACGGGACCGTGGCGAATTTATGCCAAAGAGACAGATTCTGATCTATCCGGCAGTCAACAATGATTATTCAGAGAAGAGTCTGTTCTCTTCTGTAAGGGAGAACGGGCAGGATTATCTTCTGACGGCAGGCAAATTAAAAGATTATATCAATCTTTATGCAGGTTCGGAAGAGGACAAGTTAAATCCATATTTTGCACCGATTCTGGAGAAAGATCTGTCAGGACAGCCGGATACACTGATCCTGACATCAGAATTTGATCCGCTCCGGGATGAGGGAGAAGCGTATGGAAGACGTCTTGCAGAGGCAGGTAACCGGGTGGAAGTACACCGGATCAAGGATGCACTTCACGGATATTTTGCACTGGGAATCCGGAGTCTGCATGTACAGGAAAGTTTTGAATATATCAATCATTTTCTGGAGGGGGAATAGAAAATGCCGCAAGCAAATGTAAAGCACTGGAGAAGGCTGGACAATGCAGCGAAGCTTTTTCCGGCGGCGAGCAGTAAAAGGGATACCCGTGTATTCCGGTTCTACTGTGAATTGAAAGAGGATATACAGCAGGAGATCCTGCAGAAGGCGGTAGACAGGACACTGGAAAAATATCCGATCTTTCTGTCCGTGCTGCGAAAGGGACTGTTCTGGCATTATCTGGAACAGAGTAATAAAAGACCGGTTGTAAGAGAAGAGTATAAGGAGCCGTGCAGCAGCCTTTATATCCGTGATAAGAGAGATCTGCTTTTTGAAGTGACTTATTACAAAAAGAGAATCAATTTTGAGGTCTTTCATGTGCTGACGGACGGAACCGGTGCCAGTGAATTTGTACGGGAGCTGGTGAAAAATTATCTGTATCTGGCACATCATGAGGATGGACTGGAGGATGTGGTTCTGTCAGAGTATTCGGAGAGCCTTTCCGATCAGGAAGCGGATGGATTTGAAAGATATTATTCCCGCCAGGCAGACCGCAAAAAGGAGAAAAAACCGGCAGCGCATCAGCTTCGCGGAAACCGGCGTGAGCTTGGAAGTCTGCAGACGACAGAGGCAGAAATTCCGGTCGAAGAACTGAAACGTCAGGCAAAGACTTATGGTGTGTCGATGACGGTATTTCTGACTGCGGTATATCTGTGTGCGATTCATCGGACAATGACAAGACGGCAGGAAAGCAAGCCGGTTGTACTGATGGTTCCGGTTAATCTGCGCAATTTCTTTCCGACCAATACAATGCTCAATTTTTTCAACTGGATCGAACCGGGATATCATTTTCAAGGTGGAAAAGAAGAGTTCGCAGATGTTGTGCAAAAAGTAAATGCATGCTTTAAAGAAGAACTGACAGCGGAAAGGATGGAGAAGCGGATGAATGATTACTTCGCCCTGCAGGTACACCCAATCCTGAAATTTGCGCCGCTGGAACTGAAAAATGTCTGTATCAATATCGGGGCGAGGACGGCCGAAAGTGATGTGACCGCTATTTTTTCCAACATGGGAATCATCCGGATGCCGGAGAGCTACGAGCCGTATATCGCGCATTTTGGCGTTTACACAAGTACGCCGAAAGTAGAGCTTTGTATGTGTTCTTTCCGGGATAAGATTTATCTGGGATTTACGTCCAGATATGACTGTGATGCAATCAAAGAGAATTTTTTCCAGATTCTGAAAGAGCAGGAAGTAAAGCCTGAGATCCTTGAAGTGGAGTATCCGGAAAGTGTGATGACAGAAGCGAAAGGAATGCAGATTTTCAAAATATTTACATTTCTTTGCATGATCGCGATTGTGGCGGCACTGGGAGTGGATTATAGCATTGATACGAATTTCCATCTGTCACTGTTTGTGTGCGGCGGTGCGTTCAGTATGTGGTTGGCGCTCGCAGTCGGTTTCTTCAAGCGGTACAATCTGCTGAAGAATGCCATGTGGCAGCTGATCATTGTGACAGTCGGCTGTATTATCTGGGACTGGCTGACCGGCTGGCATGGTTGGTCGATTGACTTTGTGCTTCCGGGAGTCAGTGGCTTGATTATGATTTCGATGCTGATCATATCGAGGGTGTATTACCGTCAGGCGAAGGACTATCTGGTGTACTTTGTGATGGCGGCGCTTTACGGAATGATCTTACCATTTATCTTTTTGCTGACTGGTAAGGTACGAATTGTATTTCCGTCTGTGATTTCAATTGGGATGGGCGTGCTGATGCTGATCGGACTGGTGCTTTTCAAGGGAAAAGAAATGCGTCAGGAAATGGAAAAGAATTTACATGTATAAATCGGTGGTGCCGCAAAATTATCTGGATTGATGATTTTGCGGCACCATATTTTTTGCATTTAAATATCTGACGAGTGCGGTGATCTGGATCAGAAGTTCTTCCTGATGCTTTGCATCGAGTTCTTTAAATAAAGAAAGAACTTGGAATTCAAAACGAAGCAAAGAAACAGAAGGATCCGGTTCACCAATTTCCAAAGCTTCATCTGCAGAGATGCCATACAGATTGGCAAGGGTTGCGAAAGTGGAGAGATCCGGCTCGGCAACGTTATTCTCATAACCGGACAGAGATTTTCTGTGGATACCGGTCAATTCCATCACTTGTTTCTGGGTATATTCTTTATTCTCACGGGCGTTTTTCAGAATTTTACCAATATCTTTCATGAAAATGTTCCCCCTTCAAACATAGTATAAGTTCATTATAAATGGTCAGAGCAGGAAAAAGCAATGACAATTTATTTTGATTTTTTATCGAGATAGTCTGCGAGAGATTGAAACTGAATCAAAAGCTCTTCCTGGTGGCTGGTGTCAAATTTTTGGAAAAGAGTAAGCATTTTTCATTCGCAGCGCGAAAGGGAAAAATGCGAGGGGGGGGGTAGAAGTCTTAATTCCTAATACTTCATCCGCAGAAAGTTGATATAAGCGGAGTAATCTGGCAAATGTGTCAAGATCTGGTTCAGCTACACTGTTCTCATAGCCGGACAGAGTCTTGCGGTTGATACCGGTCAGTTCCATTACTTTCTTCTGAGTATAAAAATTATCTTCACGTGCTGTCCGGAGAATTTCTCCTATATGTTCCATGGGCGATCGTCCTTTCGAAGATTTCATATATAATATAAGTGAAGTGGTATGTACTATTGCTATTATATAAGAAATAGACGTTAAAAAGAGTAGAATTCTTAGAAAAAGTACTAATAAATCAAAAAGTCTTAAAATTAAAGATACACATGTGCTATCATATTCAAACTTTAATCTCTAAACTTTAATTTTTCCGCCTATGATCTCTAACGAAATAGGAATTGTGAGACTTGCGGCGCCATATTTTTTGTATGCAAAAATCTGACAAGTGCGGTGATTTGAATCAGGAGTTCTTCCTGATGTTTGGGGTCAAGTTCTTTAAATAAAGAAAGAACCTGGAATTCACATTGAGGCAGAGAGTCGGAAGAAGCTTTTCCACCAATATCTAATACTTCATCGGCAGAAATACCATAGAGATTGGCAAGAGTCGCAAAGGTTGATAGATTTGGCTCGGCAACGTTGTTCTCTTAACCAGAAAGCGATTTCCTGTGGATGCCGGTTAATTCCATTACTTGTTTTGTGTATATTTTTATTCTCACGGGCATATTTCAGAATCTTGCCAATGTCTTTCATGAAAACGGTTTCCTTTCAAATTTACTACTTTCTTATTATAAAGCACAAAGATAAGAAGATGCAATTTTGAAAACTATGGTTTTTTATCGAATTATTTATAAAGAATTTACCTATTAAAATACTGAAAAATAGGGGAAATAACATTAAAAACCCACTATTATAGTGAAAGTGTTAATAAAACATTTAATTGTTTTGAAAAAGAAAAGAAAAAATAAAATGTTTTGAAAAAAGTATGTTAAAAAGACCAGGAAGTCCTAGAAAAAGAGATAATACTGTTGACTTCTTAAAAATTAAGACTTATAATAACCAAGATAGGATACGTATGCACAAAAGCATATAATTTTTTAAGATGAGAAAGAGAGGAAATTAGAGATGAAAAAGAGAAGAGTACTTCATCAGGCATGTGCGTTCTCTGTCGCAGTAATGCTCGTTGGAGTAAATGCTGTACCGGTTGTTGCGGCTGATAACAATAGTTCTGCTACAACTGTTGCTACAGATGAAAAAGCATTTAACATTACAGTAACTTTCAATTACTGGGATTATGCAGTGGGTGCAGACGGACAACACTTTTTAACTAAAGAGATGACGAGCGGTGATACTATCACGCCACCAACACTTACTGTTGAAGAGGGATATGAGCTCAAGGGATGGACAATTAATGATAAGTTTTTTGATGCTACTGCCCAAATGAGTTATGAGGATATTGTAAGAGCTGCTGGTACTTCAGAGTTTGTAGCTATTCAAGCAGTTATTAAACCAGTAGAGATAAAGAAAACTGCTCATGTTGCTTTCAATGTTGATCCTGAAAAAGGAAAATTTACAGACCCGGCTGGAGCTAAAGTAGTAACTTATGATTTAGATGAAACTGACGGAGACGCGCATCCTATTCCGAAAGTGGAAGCAAAAGAAGGATATGAATTTACTGGATGGCATGTTAGTGGAGCTAATGAAGCAGATTGGTTACCAGAGTCAGAAACATTTTATGTTTCAGGATTAGCATTCTATGAAAAAGACAAGAATGATGGATATGTGACATTCGAGGCGACATTCAAAGAAAAAGAAGCTGCAGTAGAGAAAAAAGATGCTGAATTACGTGTACATTACGTTGATGTAAATTCAGACAATTATATTAAAGATAATATCCAGACCATTAAAAAGAATGGTAAAGTTGGAGAAAGCGCTGAGTTTACTGCAAAAGATCTTACAATTCCAAAAGGATACGAACTTGCAGATGATAAGTGGAGTACTTCTGTAGAATATGGTAAGGATGCAGATGTTAATGTTAATGTAAAAGCTAAAGAAGAACCAGCTGAAGAAAAAACAGTAGAAGTATATTTCAATATTATTGATTCAGAAAAAGGATCATTCCCGGATTATGCACCATCAACAGTTGTTTCTTTCAAAGGTATTGCTGCAGACACAGACCAGCAGTTTGAAATTCCGGCAGTAAAAGCAAATGATGGATACAAGTTTACTGGATGGAAAGTTGAAGGCGCTGAAACACAGAATTGGGATGCAGATGCTAAAACATTTGGTGTGACAGGACTTGCACATTTCCCAGAAGGATCTAATGTTGGTTATGTAACAATTACACCTGAATTTGAAAAAGTTGAAGAAACACCGGCTGTAGCAGTAGCAAATGCAACAGTTGTAATCGATTCAAACGAAGGATCATTCGAAGGATACGAAGGAGCAACAGAACTTCATAACGAAAACCTTCAGGAAGCAGAATACAACCTTGGATTCCTTCCGACAGTAGTAGCAAAAGATGGATACACATTCAAAGGCTGGAAAGTAACAAACAAAGCTGGCGAAGAAATCTACAACCTTGATGCAAATGCAACATCAATTTCATTCCCATACGGAGTAGCTGATGACTACACAGTAACAGCTGTTCTTGAAAAGAATGAA
>OGDF01000353.1_pt1 | contig 75091 bp, 58 predicted proteins | sample 1570141 | NCBI WGS metagenome assembly OGDF01 (sample SAMEA4370581, study PRJEB24528) | human gut metagenome
GAGCATGCGGTTCATACCCGCAGTGTCAGTGGTTCAAATCCACTTACCGCTACCATACCGAGTGTCCTTATTGGACTTGAACCAATAAGGACATTCTTTTTTTGTGTTCATACGGCAAGCGCAGCATACTGAACATTTACGCCCTGACGTGTATGTACTGATACGTTATTTTCAGGTAATTTACTTAAATCAGGTATTTCAATAGCTCCGATACAGTTATAATGAATTTTAAGCCGCTGTACCTTTTTACCGTCTATTTTTTCAGCCTGATATACTTCTATCTTGTCAATCAATTCGTTTAACATTCTCGGTGTCAGTTTCCTTGCCCTTGTATATTTACGAACAGAAGATAAAAACATATCGCTTGTAACAGCTCTATTCTGTTCATTATCAAGCTCCGCTTGAAGTTCATTGATTTTTACTTCATTTTCTTTTTGTTCTGTTTCATATTTTACAGACAATTTTGAAAATCTGTCGTCGCTTATGCGTCCAAGAGTGTTATCCTCATAAATTTTTTCAAAAAGTAAGTCAAGCTCTTTATCACGCGCAAGCAAGGAGTTAAGTTCCTTTTGTTTGGAGCGTCGTTCCTGCTCTGCCGTTTTAATCGAATTTCCCATAACAATTTTAGCAAATTCATTTTCATATAGAGTGGCAAATTTCATTAAGCGTTTGATTTCACCGAGTACAACCTGCTCTAAAAAATCAGTACGGATATAATGTGTTGAGGTACATATTTTTCTGCTGCCCCTGTTATATCCCATACAATTAAAATAGGTTATATCGTGATTAGCCTGATTGAAATGATAACCGAGTTTGCTTCCGCAGTCCGCGCATACCAGCAATCCCGAAAACATATTCTTATCTTCGCCTGTTACTGGCTTTTTGCGTGTTCGTCTGCTTCGGCGTTCCTGTATCTTTTCCCAAACGGTACGGTCTATAATTGGTTCGTGAATATCTTTAAATATCGCCCAATTCTCTTTGTCATTCTCATAACGCTTTTTATTTTTGTATGACTTAGAATAGGTTTTAAAGTTTATCACATCACCGCAATACTCCTGTTTGGAAAGTATATTGATAATTGTTGAGTGGTGCCATTTATAAGGATATTCCTGAGAGCTTTTCAAGCCCGGACGGCTTATCCCTTTACTATACCAATAGTTTACAGGAGTAAGGATTTTTTCTTCCTCCAGCCTGCAAGCGATTTGGTCTGTACCTAAACCGCCAAGCGCCATATCATAAATATGTTTGACTACCTTTGCGGCTTCTTCATCAACAATCCAATTCTTTCCGTCAGGATTTCTGATATATCCATACGGGGGAAGTCCGAGCGGTTCGCCCGCATTACCCTTTATCTTGTTACTGATACGGCGTTTTTTTGAAATATCGCGCGCATACCATTCATTAAAAAGATTTTTTATTGGCGCAAGCTCATTTTCGCCCTCTTGTGTATCTATATTATCAGAAACAGCAACAAGCCGTATATCATATTCAGGGAAAAATTCTTCCGTAAGTCTGCCGACCTCAATATAATTACGTCCCAATCTTGAAAGGTCTTTTACAAAGACGGCTGAAATTTTATTGTTTTCTATCGCTTCAATCATAGCTTTATATCCGGGACGTTCCATTGTAACGCCCGAAATACCGTCGTCGCAAAATATCAATAAATTTGTATAGCCTTTTTCCTTTGCAATTTTGGTTAGTAATTTCTTTTGGTTGCCTATACTGTAACTATCGCCCTCTAAGTTATCATCACGGCTTAAACGAACATATAAAGCCGCTGTCATTTCTTTTTGTTTGTTATTTGACCGCTTCATTATTTCCTCCTTTCAGACAGTCAAATAAACAGTATTACATTTATATTATACCGCGCTTTTAACCGTCTGTCAGCCTGTTTTAAAAATTTTATTCGCTTGATGTCATAAGCCGTAATAAAACAGAGCCTAATGTTTCGAAAGATTTCTCTTTGAATATCGGTTGTACAACAAATGAGGTTCCATTGACTTGATATGTAATTTCAGCGTCAAGGGATTTTTTATTACAAATATTTTTGTGTTCTAAGTTTTGAGTAGTGTCATTCATAAATAGTGAACCTCCATAAATATTTTATGTTAAATCCACCTACCGAGAGTAATAACCCAATCACTCAAACAATCATCAAACTACTGATAGCTAATCAGTATCACGGGAATTTCACCCCTGCACGGTTCTCGTCCAGCCACCCAATGCAGTGACGCGTTCAAGGCGGGAGTATCATTATACTTTTCGTCAATCGTGGCCGTATCGGTTGCAAGCCGATAGTTATTGACGGTCTTATCGCTAAAATGTAAAACGTCCGTACTCGGCATACTGTTTGTATGGTAGAAGCTGTTACATTCATTACGGCGAGCCGCCGGCTCCTGCTCGGAAAGAAAGTATTTGATGATTGGATTATTCAGTTGTCAAAGAACAAAGGGGATTTTAGCCCATATAAGCGCATTAGAGATATAATGCGTTTATATCGGATAAATCGTGTACTTTACGGAGTGCTTAAAGCACCCCGCATTATTTTAAGACAAGATTTTAAACTTTTTTATAATACTATAAATTAGTTTACTTTCAAGTCTTGAACGCATATCATCATCTACATACATATATTCATTATTATTTTCATCACGGGCAACTCTCGTAGACAAACGAATTATGTAATTTCTATAATGAGCAAGTATGTAATCAATGGCTTCTATGTCTTCATTTATTGCTTTTTCGATTATTGAAAAAGGAATGTCTGATAAAGTTTTTTTCACTTAATGCCCTCCGTACTGATAATTGCCTTTAATCGTTTTAATGCGCGTATGCGCGCCCGAAAAACAATCCAATAGCTTAAATCAAGCTGTTTTGCTATTTCTATATCAGGCATATTTGCAAAGTATGATAGTAAAACAATATCTCTTAAATCACAAGGAAGTTTGTTTATAGCTTCTGCCAACATATTGTTAGATACTATGATACGAATATCACATACATTGAAAACATTATCGGTTACAAAATAGCAATCAAATGTATATAATTCTGCCTGTTCCTTGTCACTTAGGAAACTAAAATCCATTTCCAAATCTGCATAGTGTTTATATTCAGCTCTTATATTGTTTGCTTCATTTTTTAGGACGCTGCAACAAAAGGAACAAAATTGTTTTGATATGCGCTGCTTGTCCTGTTCTGAAAATTCTCTCATAGTTTTAACTCCTAACACCGAAAACTGATTTTTTATCCCTCATATGGGGAACAAATAATTAGATAAATTTCTGCTTGTTTTCAGAAAAAACATTTAATAAAAATTCTCTGTATTTTAGCAAAAAGTTTGTAAGAAAAATCAAGCATATCGGGCGGAGGTCTTATAAAAAAACATATCATTTTATTTATCGAAACAAAAAGATATAATTCATACACTTTTGATATAATAAAACAAAAAAACGATTTATAATATTGAATGAACGATTTTTCGTAAAGATACCCAAAAAAATTTTGATATATATTTAGCATTGCCGTATAAAAAGAAAAAAGCATAATACTATCTGTCATAAATACACATAATATTACGCTTTCTATATTATTTAGTCTTAAACGGTCATTTTTCGCATTAGAAACTAAAAAAGCCGAACCTATCAAACAAATTTTTTTGACAAGTCCGACTTTTTATTAGTCCCTATAATCCTATAATAGCGCATAAATTTTTGACAATCCACACATTGTGGCTGTACGCTGTTCACTCCTTATTACAAAAACATTATAAAAGTAACCATATTGTACCATATTATATTGATTTTGTAAATAAGTTATTCTGTATAAGAAAAATATTGAGGTTTTATCCTCAAAGTATTTTAAAGTCCAGAAACAAAATTACTTATAGTGTATGTATCTCTATCTTTATGAACTAATATATAACAAGCTCCTTTGTTATTCCCATTATTATTACTTGCGTTAGGAGTAAACTCCACATTATCGAAAGTGCAATTAAAAATCAATGTATCAGTAGACCAATCTGAACTTTCTTCTATATACTCAATTCCCGATAATGTGGCTGATTTCATACCATATACACCATTAGAAATATCATATTGAGAAAATGGCTCGCTAAGAACTTTTTTCATTTCAGTATAATTATTTTCTGCAAAATCATCAAAAAATGTTTTAATTACATCTTGAGCTTTCATAACTTCTTGATAGGAAAATGGTTGGCAGATTTCAACGGTTTTTGTTTCGTCATTCCAATCCACACGTTTTCCAAAGGCCTGTGAAATAGCTCTAATAGGGACATATGTTGTACCCTCATATATGAATGGTTCAACAATATTTCCGTCCGTATCTTTCGGAATGCACTCTTGTCCGAAAACTGATATTTTAATGTTATTATACGCAATCTCTATTGTGTCATTTATCTGTTTTGCATATATTGTGCCCGTCGATATAACTATACCAATTATTAAACCTAAAATTACCTTTTTCATAGTAAAACATTCCTTTCTCTTAACTTATCTTGTTATTATTGTTCATATGCAGCGTCATAAAAAATGTTTATAGTATCTCTGTCGCTTGTAGCGGTACAGCTTGCATTATCTCTGTCGTATGTCAGTAAATAATTTGTGGTAGATGAATTATTACCTGCGAAGCTGTACGCTGTACCTTTCCATAAAGATTGCTTATAAATTTTATTTTCACTCCAGATTACATTTTTTAAATATGCGCCGCATTTTATATCGCCTGCCGTCTGCGTTCCCGTACTATCGTAAATATCGGGAACTAATGACGTACCTGTCATAAGACAGATGTTAGGCGCTGATGTGTTAAATCTGTAATCGTCCACATATCCCTCTTGCGCTACTCCCGTTATTACATTCTGCACCTGACAATATACCGTTCCGTCGCCGTATGTATAGTATAAATATATATCATGCTTCGGTCTGTATTCGCCGTTTACTAATGTTGACTGCACAATGGGGGAACTGTAAAAGGTTTTCATTCCGGCTGATGATGTGGTATTGCTGTTATTATTGTTTCGGCTTGCTATCAGATACCAGCCACCGTTATTTGCAGGCGCACCTATCAAGCCTATGTCACAAGCAATCGCACCTGATGAATGATTACTGTTAGAGGACATATAGATATATGCGTTTGTAGGTGTATCGCTGTCAAATTTCAATTTTGCCTGAGAAAGCAGAACTTTTGAGGACATTGACTTGTAGCCGTCATAGCTTATTGACTTTTTATAAACATATGCGCCTGTATTACCCTCTAACGCCCACACTTCCGGCGCTCTTATCGCTGATGAATAAGAATGAGAATACGGCTGAGGCTCGCTTCTGCCGCTTGTATTGCTGCCGTAAACGCCGTCTGCTCTTACGGAATGGGAATATAAAGCATAAGAAGTCCAATCCTTAACCTCTGCGGCTGTTGTTGCCGTTCCGTAGAAATTGCCGAATTGAAACAAATAAAATTTACTTGTATTGTATGGCTCGTACTTAAATACCACCGTTCCGTCATTAGACTGCGCCACATACCAATTTGTTTTTCTGTTCTTTGACAGGTATTGAATAGCATAGAACGGTTCATTTGCTGTCAAATTATCCTGTTTTATACCGTTAGCGTTATAAACATAAAACTTTGTTGATGATGTGGTTGTCGATTGGCGGCTGCCTGCGTCCGTGTACGGAACAGGATTATATTCTGCGCCCTGACTGTCCGCTAAGACAATATCCATAGGAGGCTCAACATTTTTGTTGTATTCCTGTTTTGCGTCATTCACTGTTTCAGGAATATTATCGTCAACAATAATTGAACCCGAACGGCTAAGGCTGTTCTTCATAACTCTGTCGCGCTGAATTTCAGATTGAAAAGTAGGTATGCCTGTTTCGGAAAAATCAATCTGCAATGCCGAATATTCGTCTTTTGTTTCATTACGGAACAGTAAAACAACAAGGTTTCCGTTTTCATAGTCAACATTATTAAAAGTCATTGTCAAAACATTGTTATTATCAAATGACATATCGGCATTGTCAAAATTGACAATGCTGAATTCGTCGTTGTCGTTCCACTCCGAATTGATTTCTGACGCTGCTATTTCCGTTTTCCACGCATTGCTTGACGGAATGGCAATACTGAGTGGCGTATTGTCATTTAGATAGTCTAATGGTTCATATATTCCATTACGCTGTTCAGCAAGAACTATGGTAGAGTTTAACAATATAAATATCAATGAATAAATAATAAGTATTTTTGTTGCTTTCATCAAAATCAAATAATCCTTTCTATAAAATTTAGAGAACATATATTTAATTAAAATGGAGTATGCTCTTTACAAGCATACTCCATAAACTGTTGTATTATTTTGAAATAGTATATGCGTAATATGAGGCATTACCTGCGGTGTAGTATGTGCTTACTCTAAAGTAATAATCCCCGTCACTTCCTGTACCATCAAGTGTACCCTCGCTGCTCTTAGGGACATCTTCAGCTACTGCCAAGCAAACATTTTTTGAATTGTATAATGCTACATTGTATTTAGGACCGCCTTCCCATATTGAAAGTCCAAATTTTACAATGCTATTGCCGTCAGCAGAGAAAGAGTTTGTCTTATTTCCTACTCCTGTTTGGATATTAGGAATATAAACTCTTCCGCTCGCATTAGCTAATGCGATTTCCGGCTCTTCTTTTTCTGCAAAATCAAGCGATATATTAGGGTCATAAATCGTGATTTTTATTCCGTCTTCGGTACGATAGGTTACTGGGTTATCCGCTGATGCAGCTTTTGTGTCCACTTCAGAACGCATAGGAATGTTTGCCGCAAATGCCGAAATGCTCATAGCCGATACTGCCATAATAGCAGCCAAACCCATTGTAATAATCTTTCTCAATTTCATAATAAATCGTCCTTTCTTGTCATAACGCCAATTCGCCTGCTTTCATAAAACAAGCTCTTATACATCACTTGACAAATCAAAGGAATTTGTATATACTGAGGTAATAAGAGAGGTACTCTATTTATCTTTAATCAGGCTTGCGTGCGTAGATTTAAGATTGAGGGTATCTCTTGTTTTATGTCTAACATAAAATCAGCATTATATTTGTTTTTTTGTTTTTGAAACTTTGCATTATCCATACAGAAAATCCATAAGACCGTCCTATGCCGATACGCGTATCATTTTGCCGGCTTGATATATGCTTTTCTGCAACATCAAAATATCGGGTTTGCCCCTATGTGATAAGCTCACTAAACTAACATTGAGAAATAGCATTTATCGCGCATATTCAGATTTTACAAACTGTCCGTATCAGACAATGCACCGTTTCGTATGTACTCAATCCCTGTTTATAAATCATAAACAATTTACCATATATCCCATAGTATTGAATACTATATTGTGATTGGTTGTGAGGGGATATATAATAAGCTGTTTTGCTTATATCTGCATTATACGGCAGGAAAATTTTGATGTCAATAGCTTTTGCCTAAGCGGTCGTATATTTGCCCCAGCGGTTAAAATTTGACAAAAAATTACCCTTATCCTTTTTTGGATAAGGGTAATTCTTAATTGTGTTTTCGTACAGTTAAATACATTTTACCGGCTATAACAAACACAGCAACACTTATAATACTAAGCGATATGATTTTAGATAATATAAGCTGACGAAAGACTATGGCTGTTACACTCCAGCATACCGCACTTATGATTATTAAAATTCTCGCCGTTATTCCGAATATCCGCTGTTCTTTTTCGTCAAGCGGCTTGTTCGCCGCTTCAACAGGTGAAAGAATAGAAAGTATTATCAGCGCTGTTAAGGTAAGCAAGCCCCATACGGTCATACTGTACGGAACATACCTTACAACTGCCAATACAACCGGACACATAATGCAAGATGATAAATAACATTTCAGCGATGTTGAGAAATGATACCCTCCGCAATATTTACGCAAGATTTTATATACGAGCCAGAATAAAATACATTCCCATATCATACCCATAGCAAGTCCTATAATTATCATAGTAATATCTGTAATCAATATATTTAAGATAATTTCAAGGGCATATACATATTCGTCATATTGTTCCTGTTTTATGTAGTTATTGAGGATTGCATACATAATTGCTTTCTCTGAAATTTTATGTATCATAGCTTAAAACTTTCTGTACTTTTTTATGCTGTTCGGCGGCGTCGGCTGACCGTTTACAATACAGCAGGTTGAGTTTGTGTGAAAAAGAAGAAATGCAGGTACAATAACAGGCAATGCCTTGATTGCAAATGACGCTCCTTTTTGACACAACTTTTTTACTCTACTTAATAGCATAGTAAATTCCTCCTTCTCTTTTGATGAAATTATTTTAGCAAATAATGTTATTTAAGTCAACCCAAATTGCCTAAGCGGTCGTATATTTGCCTAAGCGGTTAAATTTTGTATTATTATCGTTGTGGAAAATATCTTTTGTTCTTTGTTATATTTCCAATCCAAAGAACCATTATAAGCTGATAATGCTCTGCTGATACTGTTCATTCCTATACCGTGCAGCTTCGCATTATCCTTGTGAGTTTTTAGTCTGCCGTTTATTACAATAGGCTCTATATCTGATGTATTTTCTATCTTTATAACTATAAAATTTTGATTTTCAGTATGTATATTCAAATAAATTTTTTTCTCTGATGAATGGGCGCAGCTTTCCATAGCATTATTTATTAAATTAGAAAATATAGTTACAATATCCATATCGTTAAAAAACGACAGCTCGGCTCGTATGGGATCTATCAAAAATTGTATATTTTGATTTTCACATTCTTCTTTCTTCTTAGATAAAAGCACATTTAAGATTTTATTATCTGAATATTCAATAAATTTAGGCTGAGAAAATTTGCCGCAAATAGATTTTATATATTCCTGAGCGGTTTCATTATCAGCTCCGATTAAAGAGCTTAAAGCACCTATATGTTCTTTGAAATCGTGATTAAGTATTGAGGCTTGCTGATTATTTTCTTTTAACATCATATATTCGTCATAATCAAATTTTTCTTTTAATTGCTGAGCTTCCAACTCTGCTTTCTCTGTTTCCATTATCATCAATTTTTGATTTATTGCAAAAATAATAATATTCATTATTATTAGTATGAAGCACACCAATGACAATAAGTGTGATGTTGTATTGACTTTCATCACAAGCATAATTATAATAACAGTCAAAATAGGAATAGATAAAAGTCCAAGAGAGGTAGCTTGTACATTTTTCTGTTTTTTGCAGAATACGCGGCTTATTATCATTATTCCAATTAAATATAAGAGTTTGCTTGCAAATGTCAATATAAGCGACTGTGAAGATGTCATTGCTATGGTATTGTCAGGTATAATTCTAATATATGGAATAAATATAACTAAAAATTCACACGCCGAAGTTATAGCCGCGAGTAAAATACTTTGAAACAATGCGCTTTTCCAGCTAATGCGATAACATACGCCAAAAATAACAAGGTGTATTACAACAAAAGTTAAAGTATTTACAACTATCTTTCCGCGTGCACATATAAACAAATCAGCAATATAAACTAATGCAATTATTGCATAACAAAGATACTTATTTCTTTTTCTGTAAAATAAAGTGTCAGCATAATAAATAAAAATTATATATTCAAATATTATTGCTAATACCATTCCTAAATCAATCCGCATTATTTTTCTCCAATCCATTTAGCAAAGTTTTTTTGAAAATCCTCTTGCTTACGCCGCGACAAATATATTTCATATTCTGTCTCCCTATATCCGCAATAGATTTTATCTTTGCCATATCTTTTTATATAACTGAAATTTATACAATATCCCCTAAAAGGCTCAAAAAAATTTGTGTAATCTTTTACTTGTTCAAAAACCGTCTGATACGGAATACTTACAATAATTTCACCTTTGGTCGTTATAATATATGTTTTCTTGTTTTGAACATATATGTAAATAATATTACTGATAAATATTTGTATGTTTTCCGAATTTACCATTACATTGATGAATTGATTATTTTTGTATAGCTCCTGTATAGCTGAGTCAATTCCATAGACCAAGCGGCGCCTGTCTATTGGTTTTGTCCAAAATCTGAACGGTCGCACATTAGACGCATTATCAAAATATGCTTCGTAATTGGTTACAAAAAAGAATAAACAGCTTTTATTTGTTATACTTATTTTTTCAGCTAAACTAATACCGTCCATTTCAGCCATTTCAATGTCTAAAAATATAATATCATAGACAGTGTCGGACTGTAACAACTTTTGCGGTGAACTAAAAATGTCGATTGAGTGTTTTATTTTCTTTTCATTTAAAACATCTTTTATAAGCCTTAACTCATTATTTAAGGCTATTTTATCATCATCACATAAAGCTATACACAGTGTCATTATTTCATCTCACTTTCAATGTAAATTAAAAATATTTTTCAGTAAATTCGTAATATCTTTATGTATATTACAACACAATCACAATAAATAAATTTTATTATAAAAGCTATAAATTGTCAAGATTTTTACACTGTTTTGCTATATTTTCATTAAAGATGTGCAGAAAAACTTATTTTTATTTGTTACCCATATATAAGGGGTTTTTGCTACCAGCAAGCAAAGCCGCCGGGTACCCGAACGGCGATTTTTTGTTTGTCTATGCCTTGCAAAAGTCACAAAAAATATTTTGGGAACAAATCCCAAACCCAGATAAAAAACGGAGGTAAATATATGGAAAAGCGAAAAAGAAATATTCAAATCAAATTCAGAGTAACAGAAGAAGAAAAACAGTTAATTGAGCAGAAAATGGCGCAGCTACCGACACGACAGATAGGCGCGTATTTACGGAAAATGGCGATTGACGGTTTAATTATTTATACTGACACAACCAACATTAAGGAAATGAACAAGGAATTACATTCTATCGGCGTTAATATAAATCAAATTGCAAAGCGCGTAAATGAAACTGGCTCCATTTATGAGGAAGATATAAAGGAAATTCAAGAAAGGTTAAATAAAATATGGCAATTACAACGAACCATACTATTGACACTACCCTAAGAAAAGCCATTGACTATATTTTAAATCCCGATAAGACAGACGCAAAGCTGCTTGTTCACGCATACGCCTGTACTCCTGAAATTGCAGATATTGAATTTGATTGCACAAGAGAACACGCATATAATAAGGGAGAACATCTCGCGCGTCATATCATACAGGCATTTTCGCCGGGTGAAACCACACCCGAACAGGCTCACGAAATCGGAAAGCGTTTCGCTGATGAACTGCTGGGCGGTAAATTTGAATACATTTTGACAACGCATATTGACAAGGGACATATTCATAATCATATAATTTGTAATGACGTCAGTTTTGTTGATTACAAGCATATCCACATCAATGAAAAGTGGTATAACCATTCACGCCGCATAAATGACAGACTATGCAAGGAATACGGATTATCCGTTGTCGAACCAAACGCTGAAAGGAAAAATAAAAATACCAAGTATGAGAATAAACCGACAAGCTGGAGGGCGAAACTGAAAACCGAGATTGACAAGATAATTCCGCAAGTAAAAGATTTTGAGGATTTTTTGCGTCTTATGGAATTACAGGGCTATGAGATAAAACGAGGTCAATATATATCTGTCCGCGCCAAAGGGCAGGAACGGTTTATACGTCTGAAAGCTCAAACGCTGGGCGAAAGATACAGTGTTGAGGGAATTACAAAACGGATTGAAAAATCGCGCAAACGCAAGCCGATTATTCGTGATAACCGTATCAGCCTTATTATTGATATTCAGAATTGCATTAAGGCGCAAGAAAGCAAGGGCTACGAGCATTGGGCTAAAATCAATAATCTTAAACAGGCTTCAAAGACGCTTAATTATTTGACCGAGCATAATATAAACAGCTATTCGGAATTGGAAAGCCGTATTGATGAAACGTGCAAACAGTTTGACGATACCGCCGACAAGTTCAAATCAGTTGAACGGAATTTGAACGACATAAATATTTTACGAAAGCATATAAGCACATATAAGGCGCTCCGTCCTGTATATGATAAATATGTCAAGTCGAATAACAAGGCAAAGTTTGAAAAGGAACACCAACGGGAAATTATTTTATTTAAGGCTTCTCATAAATATTTATCGCAGGAGCAGACCGATAGAAAATTACCGACGCTTGAAAGCGTAAATGTTCAGCGTATGGAATTAGAGGAGCAGCGGCAGAAATTATATACCGATTACAGAAAAGCGAAAAAAGAGGTGTCCGAAATTGATATTGTAAAAGCTAATGTTGACGCTATGCTGCACACTCCGCAAAGGAGCGAACCGACAAGAGAAAATCAGATAGAATAGTCATTCGGCGTTTTATACAGGCTGATGTTAAAACCTTGTGCGCTTTTCCGGCTGGGCGCGGCATATAGTAAGTGATATAATTAGTATAGAGAAAATATATTTTAATTTCAGGAGGTTTTCACTATGAAAAAGAAAATTATTACACTAACACTAATCGCTGCATTATCAGCGACAGCGACAACAGCGTTTGCCGCCCCGATTCCAAGAGAAAGCGCGCCGCTTAATGCGACAGAAGCACAAATCCAAATCACTGAAAATATTGTAGGTGATATTCTTGATGAAGTGCAGACGGGCAAGCTCGGTTACACATTAGCTGCCGGATATGCTAATACAAAAATCCGCAAGGCTGTAATGGCAAATCAGACAGACGGTAACGGTTACGGTATCTTATCGCCAATCGCGCAGAACGCAATCCGCGTTATGAGGGATAAACAGTTAAGACCTGACGCATACGCAAAAGCGGAGGAAGAATTAAAGGTATTGATTGCAGATGTGATTACAGCGGTTCAGAACGGTATGGATATTGACACTGCAACAAAAACGGCTTATGAGAAAATCTATCAATCAGCAGACACGTCATTTAATTATGACGAGCAATTTTCACTTGATACCTGTTATCGAGATATTCCCGCTGTCGGAATGGAAATGTTTACAGTCGCAAGGAAATTGTTATTGGAGGCTGCCGTAAAATGAAAATTGAAGAAATAGATAATTGTGATGATTTAGACGATATAAAGGTTTTCGCAATATTGGTTACTGATGTTCCAAGCAAATATGTAGCCCAAGCAAAGAAAATAGACGGAAAGTATTATAAAGAGGATTGTTTTGGAATAGAGATTTCATATCACGCTGACGAGGACAAATATGTTATATCGTCCGAATATGATAAACAACTGTATTATGTGGATTTTAACGGTAATTGGCATTGGTTGGATTATACTTTTACACAAGCAGAAAAAGACGCAGCAATAGAGTTATGCAAAAAGGATTTACAAAAGGAAGCATAACCAAAGCGGTTATGCTTCCTTTTTCTCTTTGACTATATAATATTCTTTTCTAACAACTCGGTAACTTCTCTTACGCTACGTCCTTGTGAATGTATGGCATTGAGCAAATTTTGGATTTCTTCGTTTGTTGGCTTTTGTACACTATTCTTCGTTTTAGGAGTATGGTCATTTATATATTTTTGAATAAGTAATACTAATTCGTTAATCCCAATTTCACCCAAATTCTTTATTCCCCATATTTGCGGCAAAGTCAAATTTAGTAGTTTTTCTAAATCAATAATATTTTTAAATCGTATAATAGCAGACACGACTCTTGCAGACAAACAAAGTTGTGAGAGCGGAATGTTTTTGTAGATTTCGGATTTTACATTAAAAATTTCTGCTAATGTATAATCAGATGTTTTATATTTATTCGTTAATTCTTTTATGTTTTGTTTATCTTGTTCTGATAATTTTTGATATAGGGTAGATTTTAAATCCATATGTAACAACTCTTTTCATTAAATAAAATTGCATAATAAAAGTGCGTCGCTTCAATAGAGGCAACGCACAAAAAATGCGATACTCTATTGTCTGCGAAAACAATTTTTATACTTTCCAATATACGTTGTAACATATGGCACAAAGTATTAAAAAGAGTACGCATTTTTATCATATGATAAAAATGTTTTTCTTCGTGCCAAAAAAAATTGTATGCAAAAAAAGCTATAAATATAAAAATTGTTTTCGCATTTATAAATATATCATAAATTACTATTATTGTAAATACCTTTTTACATCAAAAAAATAAGACAGGAATAACGGCTAATATAACAGTTATTCCTATCTATATTTAATATAAAATGTCCGCGTTTTCAATCCTATTTTAAGGGTATTTGATATGCTATCATTACTTTATCAATTTTAGGCTTTGAAACACTTGATTTTATGCGGTTTTATTCCCTTAAAATGCGGACATAGACCGCTTATTTCTTTTCCGTTCAGCGTCTTTACGCAATCGTATCTTTCGGCGGCATTTATCACAATATTTTGAATTGCGCCCTGTCGGCGTATATTCATTACCGCAAACCGTACATTTTTTCCTGTTCTTCGGCTTCATCAGCTTTATGTACAATTCCTTATCATTCGGCAAAACCGCTGTTCTGAACCATTTACAATTAAGTGAATATGAAATACTTTGAGGGCAGACGCAAGGCTCGCCGTCATCAAGTAAAATACAATTCCCGTTGTCATAATTACAGCATTGATTTTTTATCAATGCTCGGCTCCGCCGCGCCTGTTCGGGCGTCATTCGTATAATATCACTCATAGCGTTTCCTCACGCGGCTTTTTCTGCGGCTGCGGCTTATCAGTATTGTTTTGTTCCTTTTGCAATCTGTCTAACTTTGCTTTAATTGAGGGCTTGACCTCGACCGCCGTTATTTTTCCGTTAATTCTCATAAACATTTCAGGTTTAGCAAAACGCTCTGAAAACTGCTTTATCTGGTCTTTATCAAGGCTGCCGAAGTTGTCGCCAGATAATCCTGCTAATACAAATGTTCCTGCGATAATATCGTACATATTATCCTCTGCGTCATAAAGCGCACGGTTTAATTCCATTCTCTCATTTTTGCCCTCGTCATTACAAATAAGACCGACAGGCTCCGCAAACGGATATACAACTTCAATTCTGCCGCCAACCTCTTTCTGGAGGGCTTCAAGACCTGTCGAAATTTCCTTTATATAAGGCTCCTGCATAGGCGGCACAATTAGAACGGTCATTTTTTGCGGCTCCGTAGGTACGGTAACGCGATATTCGTCAGGTATGTTTTTACCGTCATACACTTTGTCAAACTCCGTCCAGCCTGTTTCTAAGACAATACCGTCAAGCAAATATCCGCCATGATCGTATGCGTGATGTTTGCCGTATTCTTCATAATTCATATTTCTTTCATCAAGCATATCTCGGTGTGCAATATACTTTCCGTAATCTGCCCAATTAGATATATTGTCAACAATATTATAATACTCCATATTGTATGTAATATTTATTGCGTCCGTTATATTTTTACATTCGCCGGCTTTAAGCGCGGTTTGAAAAACGGTCATTTCAGTATCTTCCAATTCCGATATACGCATAGCAAAATAATTTAGCGCGTCAACGCTTTCATACATAGTTAAACACTTTTTTAAATCATCATTGCCGCAAGCGTAATCATCAAAAAAGTATGTATCAGGGCTTGCGTTTTCAGGTAAGCCTATTTCTGCAAATGTCCGCTTTACCGTTTCCGCGTCTGTCGGGAAAGACAGTTCCGTACCGCTTGTTTCTCTGTTTCCGTTGTCATATTCGGAACGGTTGACGATAAAAGCTGCAAATTTATAGTCATTCATATTTTTTAACACTCCTTTTTCATTTTTTTGTTTTTCGGCTGTCTGTTCAATATTACGGTTGTAATCGGGATAATTGAACGGTTCACCATTAAAGGTTATTTCCCGTATGGGCTCAAATTTTGATAATACACCTTTTTGCAATTCCGCAAATTCCTGATAATCACTTTTTGTAAAAGCTCCGTTTTCTATCATTTCAGATTGAGATAATACCCAGCCAGAACCGCATAGGAAAGAGAACATTTTTTTATTATCGGAAATAAAGGTTAAGGAATTATCCGAATTGTTATAAAACGGCAATGATTTTTTTTCGGAATTATATAGATTGCGTTCACTTTTTCCCAAATAAACATTACCGTCTTTTCCGAGAAAAGCCGTCAGACCTTTATAATTATTTAATGCCGCCGATGTTATATGAACCCCTGTAAATTCGGGAGCTTCTGTATATTCCTTTAATCCTTTGAAATATGCCTTTTGTTGACCGTCATAATTTATGACGATAATATCCCTTAAATCAGGCTGATAAACAGCAGCGCCGGCGGCTTTATTTATCATTAAGCCTACGTCTATTTCCATAGGCGTTTTATACTGTTCAAGCGGTTCGGAACGAACAATCTCATACATATCCTTATTTATATAATTTCCTTTTTCTCTTTCAGACTTTAAGCTATATCCGCATTTTTTGTCATAATCCGATTTCAGATGATAGACAGAATATTGATTTTTTCTAAATTCCGTTTCATAAGCATTAAGGCGGTTCATCAGTGCGTCGCCCTCGTGTCCCAATACGGAAGATATGAGATGTTTAATATAAAATGTGTCGCTTTCTAACATTTTATCCGCAAGTATTTCACGCTGCCTTTGTTCCATAGGAAATTTTGTCCTGTATTTCAAATTATGCGCTCTTAAAAATGCGTCTATTTCAAAAGCAAGTTCAAATACTTCGTCTAATTCGTAATCCTGAGTAGCACCGTCCGGCTCTCTAAAATCTTTTTCATCTGCCATAGGCTAATCCTCCATATCAATATCAGGTTCAAGCTCCAGCTTAGAAAATTCATCATTCGTCATACGCTCCAGCTTGTCAATAACCGTTTCCGTAATTTCCTTTAATTCCGTATCTTCAATGTACGGAACAGAAAAACGGAGCTCTTTTAAAAGCTCCGTCTTATCAGATGTATCATAAATACACATCAAATTTATTTCGTCCTGTGAAAATGTCATAGTAAAATATCCTCCTTTTGTTGTTGTGTTTTTGATTTCATCGGTTCGGATTTACCCTTGTTTTCCGCAAGCTGCTTTTTGATTGATGGCTTTTTCGCTGTCCGTTCTGCAATTATGGCATTGTATAAATCAATATCTGCCTGCGTTAGTAAATCTGCTTCGCCAAAATCTTTGCTTAATTCGACGTGGGTTATAATATCCTCCTTTTCAGCTTCCGTCATTTTATCAAGCTGCGCCTTGATTTTCTTTTTTGACAAATCCGCAATATGATTGTCAATATTGCCGCATTTCAGCTTTTCAAGTCGTTTATGCTCGCACGATAGAGTAAATTTTAATTCTTCATCAGCGGAAACACTATCGGCACACACCGAAACATTTATAACGTGTTTAAAATGCTTCGGATAATCTAATTCATAAAGATTGCCCTTGATGACTTCATTTTCAAAACCCGTTATTTTAATAGCATAGGCAATAATATTGTCGTGTGCCTGTTCGCCATAGTATGTCCAAGTATTATATGCTGATGTATCTTTTGTAAAGACGTCCGTTTCACAATAACAGTATGTACCGTTCAGACGCGACATAAAAAGTAAATACTTATCTTCTGCACTGTCGCTTAACGCTGCCGTATGTATTGTATCAACATCAAGAAAAAAATCATTTTTGTAATGCTCTGTATTTATGTTCATTATTCGGCGCAGCGAATTTATAATATCCACATTTTCAAACTTACGCATAGCTTAAACCTCCAAAGCCGCATTTTTGACCTTTTCGGATTTTTGCGGCTGTTTATCTGCCTGCGCCTTTGCTTCCGCCAACTGCTTTTTGATTGACGGCTTTTTCTTAGATGTCTCATTTTTGGAAGGCGTTTTGCCTTTCTTAACTTTTTCCGCTTCATTTGCCGCGATAATATCCATAATAGCGACAGGTTCGCCATTCTTCGCCTTTGCTTCAAGCTCGTCAATGGTAGGTGTGTCTTTGGAATTGTCCTCCGGCTCAAATACTTTTGCGCCGTCTGCCGCGTCTGCGTCCGACAATTCAGAAAATCCGTCCTGTTCGGCTATCTTCGCCGGTTCCTCGTTTCGTTTCTGAAATTCAGACGGTAATGTACCGTCTAATGGTCTGATATACTCCACCTTGTCAGCAGCGTTAAGGACTTCGCCTGTTAATGGCTGCTGCCACGCTTTTATTTTCGGCTCCCAATGAAAACCGTTTGCCTTTAATTCGGCGCGGATATTATCGTCCGGCTTTTCATTAAAAAATACTTGCAGATAATTAGCGTCTGTATTGATTGCAGCGTATCCGCCGTTAAAATCCCAGCCCGTAAATTGTGTATAATCCGTTTCCTGTTCGGTCTGCTCAATATCCTTTGCAAGCTCTTTATAATACTCGTCAATGCCTAATATAATTTCATTCGCCGTTTTTTGTATTGTGTCAAGGGAAGCGTTTAACTCCGGTAATTCCTTATCTTTGCTCCAACCCGCAACATATCCGAAAGAATAATCGGAAGTGTCAATCCCATATCGCTGACAAACGGTATAGGCGACGCTTTCAGCTTCAACCTCCATTGTACGATTGTTCTTTTGTTCTTCGGGCGTCAATTCCGTTGATTTTTCTTTGAGAATATTGTGTAGTTTAGCGTGTGCAATTTCGTGTATCAGCGTTTTTAACTGCTGAACCTCGCTCATACCGTTTTTTACGGCTATTCGCTGTTCTTCAAAATTACAATATCCCTTTGCTCCCGTATCTATATCCTCATACCCAATAGGCATAGGCGATATTTTTTCAAGTGCGGCATAAAACTTTTTGAAATCCGCAACATTGCCCGTAAGCTCGTCAACTCCCAAACTCGGCAGCGGTTCGCCCTCCGTCTGCGACAAGTCAAATACGGTAGCAACTCGGAAAGTGGGGATAGTTACTTCTTTTTCCTCTGTAAGCGGTTTACCGTCCCAGCCTATAATCGGCTTGTTTGTTGCCGGATTTATTTTCTCAATCTGCTTTTTTGTTTTGTATGAGGACGGCGCGATTATTTTAATACCGCGTTCACCTCGTTTTACTGTGCGTTTGTGATTATCGCGCCATGCGCCAAATCCCGCCACCATAGAAGCGTCGGGCTTTTGCATTAAAATCAAAAGCGAATTTCTAAAACTGTAATTATGGAATTTTGACATACACGCAAGATATTCCGCATATTTATCGCCGTTAAATATGTCTTTCACTCCGTCCTCCAGCTTTTTCAAAATCTCGCTCAATTTTTCATAGGGCGTTTCGCCGGATAATTCTATCGCCTGTACAGAAGCCCTTGACGGCTCCGATTTTTCAGGCGCTTTTGTTGCTTGTGCTTTTGCCATTAGCTCAACCTCTCTTTCAGTTATAATATTTTCCAAAGGCTGCGGCTTCGTATTGCCGAACCCTCTTATTTCTGTTTTCATATTTGCGTTATTTCTGTAAAACATAATAAGCGTATCAAGCGCTTTATTAAAAATAGATTTTGCGGCAGTCGGAACGGAGGGCGTAAAATCTATTACGCCCGTTTTACCGCTTCCAACCCAGCCACTCACAAACTCGTTGAAATTTGACCTTATACCTATACGCCGATATTCCGTAACCTTTTTATAAAAGAAATCGTTGCATTGTGTTTGTATTCCCAAAATCAACGTGCCTGTCTGCGGATTATACATAAAACGGCGGTTTTGGATTTTCTGAATATCAAATGTTTCCGTATTAGTATCAATCCGCATAATTCCGTTTGTTATGTCAATACGTTTCATCAGATACCAAACCTCATAGGCTCAAATCGTTTTTTTGCCTTAACGGTACGGATTGCGTCTTTTCGGATTTTGACTTATTTTCCGCAAGCTGCTGACGAATTGACGGCTTTTTTTCTTCTGTTTTTACAGCGTCTTTCTGTTCAGCTTCAATATCGGGTATAGAGCTTATACGGTATTCGTCAGGAATATCATCACGGCTGCCGTTGTATATCTCTTTAAAATCACTTTGATTACACACAACATAACCGTAATCCGTAAATACACCGTTTTCATTCAGCGCAGTATCATCTCCATACTCCTTATAATCAATGTAATTTTCCAATGCTTTCAGTGTGTTCATATCATAACAGCCCAATTCATTGATAAGGTAATATCCCAAATCATACTCGTCTGTAATATCTGGATATATTTCGTAGCAATCAAGATTTTCAGTTAGATTTATCAAATCCTGTACACTGTCTGAATGTTCGCCCATTTTAACGATAGCCTTAAAATGCTGTACTTCCGCGTCCGACATTTCATCTAATTTGTCTGCGAGATAATTTAATTCGTCAAGGCTCTCATATTCGCTCAACATATCATATATCCCGTCAATATAACAATCATAGTCTGTAATAAACCATTCCTCATACGGCGAACCGAATACATCTTTTCCGCCTATACCTATACGCCTAAATACATCTTGCATTTCATCAGGAGTAACAGGGAACTTCACCCATTCGCCTACTAAATATCCCTCGTTATATTTTCCAAGATTGGTAACATAAGCGGCCAAGTGAAAATCTGGTGTGCCTTCTGTATCTGCCATATATCAACCTCACTTTCCGTCAAAATCCAGCCTGAAATGTACATACTTATCGTTGCTGTCGATTAAAACCACGTCCGCGTCATAGGTCTTATCCTTTTTCTCGGAATACAAGCCTTTTACCTTTGTTCTGCCTTTTGCGAGCAAATCAGACGCCATTTTCTTTGTAATCTCTTTTCGCTTGCTTGTGAAAAACCTGTCATTTTTCCACATAACGAATTTACAGCTTTTATTAGCGCAATAAAAGTTATTTTTGCTTTCGTGTACGTCCGAACCGCAGCGGGGACATATACCGATAACCTCACGCGGCGCGCGGAATATCGCTCTGTCCTCGTCTGTGATGAATGAATATGTGGTTACAAGCTCCCTTGTCAAATCCTCAATTCCTTTCATAAACTGCTCCGGCGGATAATTGCCCTTTGCAATCTCGGCAAGGTTATTTTCCCAATCGGACGTTAGAATAGGTGATGTGAGCTTTTCGGGAAGAACGCTGACAAGACTTATACCGTTATGAGTTGCAACAATAGACTTGCCCTTACGCTCTGCAAAACCTGTCTGTACCAGCTTTTCTATAATTGCCGCTCTTGTCGCCGGCGTTCCCAAGCCCTTGCGTTCCGCTTCGTCCGTTGTTTCGGCGGCTCCTGCCGTTTCCATTGATGATAATAGAGTGTCCTCCGTAAACGCTTTCGGCGGTGAGGTATAACCCTCTTTGACTTCTGATGAAACGGTAACGGTTTCGCCTTTTGTAATACAAAATACATCTTCGGCGCGGTCTGTGTCCGAATGAATATATCTTTTAAAAAGCTGTTCGATATTTTTCCAGCCCTCAAATAAAATGATTTTACCCTTTGCCGTAAACTGTACGCCGCCGCACTCCAAAACTGCGGTAATCGTTTCATACTCATACGGGGAATTAACCGCACATAACAGCTTGCACATAATAAGGTGAAGTATATTACTTTCGCCGTTTGGTATTTCCGCCAAGCTGATATTTTCAATTTCTGCCGTCGGAATAATAGCGTGGTGGTCTGATACCTTTTCATTATTGAATAAGCAGAATGTATCAGGCTTAAAATCCGTACAGTTTGAGAACGGCGCGAATTTTGACGCTATATGAACGATTTTAATAACAGTATTGTGCATATCGTCCGTTAAATATCGGCTGTCGGTTCTCGGATATGTAATCAGCTTCTTTTCATAAAGCGATTGAGCATAGTCAAGCGTCTGTTTCGCCGTATATCCGAATATTCGGTTTGCTTCGCGCTGTAATGTTGTGAGGTCAAACAGTTTCGGCGCGCCTGTTTTCTTTTTCTCTTTAACAGCGGAAATACAAACGGCCTGCCTTTCGTGGCAAGCCGCTTGTAAATTCTGCGCTTCGTCTTTGTCGGAAATCTTATCGCTTACAGCCTTAATATTGCCGCCGTCAATTTCAACGGTATAATATTTTTCTTTCCTGAACATTGAAATTTTGCTGTCCCGTTCTGCTATCATAGCAAGGGTAGGCGTCTGAACGCGTCCTATATTCAAATGCTTTCTATACAGTGATGTAAACAGTCTTGTTGCGTTTATACCGATAATCCAATCAGCTTTTGCGCGGCATAACGCGGAATTATAAAGATTATCATACTCGCGTCCGTCTTTGAGGTTATTAAATCCCTCGCGGATTGCGCTTTCTTCCATTGAGGAAATCCATAAACGGAAGTACGGCTTTTTGCAGCCACACATATTATATACAAATCTGAAAATCAATTCGCCCTCGCGTCCTGCGTCGCACCCGTTTATAATCTCGGTTATGTCGTTTCGGTTCATTAAACCGCTGACAACCTTATACTGATTTTCCTTGCCCTTGTTTATGGCAAACTGCCATTTTTCAGGTAGGATAGGTAAATCCTCATATTTCCATACCGCGTATTTTTCATCATACGCCGCTGCGTCCGCCAAGCCTGCAAGATGTCCGATACACCAAGTAATGATATATCCGTTTCCCTCAAAATATCCGCTTTTCTTAGCGGTTATGTTCAAAGCCTTTGCGTAGCTCTGGGCTGCCGACGGCTTTTCCGCAATTACTAATTTCATTTATTTAATCATTCCTCCTTTATTTTTACATACAAAAACAGCACCCAACAATGAGTGCTGTTTTTGTGGTTGTATATTATCCTTTATAAAACAGTTATAATATCCTCTGAAATACCGTATTTTTTTGCAACTGCTTTTACTAACGCTCTTTCTGAATGGTATTCCGTATTATCCACTAATGTTTGGTCGTCATATAATTCCTCATCATCTTCATCAAATAACATTATATGCTCAACTCGATATATGCCAATTAAGTTTTCTGGCATTTCTATGGATAATTCAACACGTCCTATTTCTCCTATTACATCAGGTAGTCCGCTATCATCTACCGCCCAAACTTCACCATCACTAACTACAATCATTCCATTACCTGTATATTCATCAACCTTACTCATATACAATCTCCTTTCTACTTGTTAGTAAGTATAAAATTTCTTGAATAAATATTATATCATAAACAAAGTAATATTGCAATATATTTTATTCATCTTCTGTATATGTATCGTCCTCGTTTTCGGTTTCCTCGTCCTCGCCGTCGGTAAATTCAAAATCTTCCAAATCGGGGGCGTTTTCCATATTCTTTTTTGGAAGATAAACCTTGAAATAGTACGCGCCAAGACCGCCTATACCTATAATCGCAATCAGAATAAGCATTATACTTGAATTGCCTGACTTTGATTTATCGGTTTTCGGCGCGGTTTTCGTCTTACCGTCCGGCTCCGCCGACGGCGACGCCTGCGCCTGCGGTGTAGGGCTTGCTTTTACTGCTGCGGGTACTGCCGCGCTGTTTTCCTTTGCAAGCGCTTCAAGGTCGGATATATCAACCTTATTCAAGAAATACACATTATCGTTTACATTCTGCTTGTCGATAACGATAAAAAATACGCTGCCGTCCTTTGCGGTTACGCTTATAAACTGCAATTTATCACTGTCGGAAATGTTGTCTACAACGTGCCCCGCGCCCGCTGTTGATATGGTACGCGCCGGCTTCGGCGTTTCCGTTGCCGCCGGCGCTGCTGCTGTACTGTCATAGTTTGCGTGTGCGGTTATTCCGCACATTCCGCCAAAGCATAATAAAGCTGCTGATAATATCGCAATAATTTTATTCTTCATTCGTGCCGTCCTCCTGCTGCTCGTTTTCCTCAATAGCCTTTAATTCCTCCTCGTACTCGTCGGGAAGAAGAACATCACCCTTTGCATACGCGCTTAAAAGTACGGTAAGCTGGGGAGTGCTAAGTTTAACAGCCTTAACGAGATTTACAATCTGCAAATTCTCGGCTTCGACTTTCTGCGCTTCAAGATTGCGTAATTTTTGCTGATACTCGCTTATCTTTGCTTTTGTCCTTATAATATCCTTTTCGATTTTTTCAAGTGTTGCCATAATTAAAATACCTCCATAAAATTAAATTTTTTGTTTTGCGATAAATTCATCAATCTTTTTATCGACTTCGGAAAATGTATTCCCATATTTGAACTTTTGACTTGCAAGGTTTTTGTCCTTTGATAATATTTCAAGCTCATTCCATAGGTCAGGGTGGTATTGCTTCAAATATGCAAACTCGCCGTAAGTCGCGTTAGGACAGAACCAACAACCGCCCCTTTTGTGATACTTATATATTGGGGACAGCAAATCATACTTGCTGCATAAATCATAAGCCATTTGTTCAGTATAGCCATATTCGGCAAGTAATGATATTTTATTTGTACCGTCAAGCCTTGTAAGCCTCGCCGGTTCGTCTGCGGCTATTCCGACATATTGTACAAATCCGCCATTTACATTTTTCAAATAATCCTGAATTGCTTTTATTTTTATACGGCTGTTAATTGTACACATTCCACCTATCGGAAAACCGCTTTTTCTTCCATTTCTTAACGGATTTTTAGATTTTGTGATTATCTGATGAAAACAATCTAAATAATCTTTTGTCGCGTGTAATATTTCAACCGTATAACCCCATTCTTCAAAAACGGGAATAGCTCTGTTTTTGATAAAGTCTATATGTTCGGGTAATTCGCCTGAAATACCGCGTTTCTTATCAAACATTACCTCGCTGAAAATGACGGTTGACGGCGGCAAGTTATGAATATGACTAAGTATTATTGCCGCCGTACTGTCCTTGCCACCGCTCCAACTGTAAAGATAACGCATATCAACCGCCCCCAAGTCTGCCAAAGGCGTAAAAATGCGAACTCCAATAGGAACTATCAATACTCGCGTACTGAATAGGGTTGCCGCAATGTATCATCATACCGTTACCGACAAATATTCCGACGTGGGTTACAGGCTCGCCCGCGTTATATGTGCCTGTAAAAAATATAATGTCGCCGGGTTTTGCGTCCGCTCTTGACACAACCGCGCATTGATTAAAAATACCCTGCGCTGTTGTACGGGATAGAGGATATACGCCTGACGCCTGATATACCCAGCATACAAAACCGCTGCAATCAAAACTCGTTGACGGTGAAGAACCGCCCCATACATACGGATAACCTAAGTATTTTTCGGCTTCCGTTATAAGACGTCGGAATGTAGCGTCGTTTAATGCTTCGCCGGGTATGGTATAACTCGGCGGCGCTGCCGGATTAGAATAAATATCGTCCGCAAATAAATAATCGCGGTTGCCCTTGCTTTCAAGATATATACCGTATAATTCCCGCTGGTCGTCCGTAAGGTTCGTATTTGTAAGCATAGTAATATTCTTGTTTACAAGCGTAACATTGAGTATTTTATATTCCTTGTCGTTGCCCTCGTCGTCCGTCCTTGTTTCCGTCTGAGATGTAAGCGTTAATATATACTGCTGTTCAAACAAATCATCAAGCGGCTGTTTTACATCATCAAAAGTGAAATCCATATACAACGCCGTGAGGTAGGAAATGAGCTCATACGGATTATGGCCTATCTGCGCCAAATCGTAATTGTATTCGTCATAACCTCCGTAATCGCGTTCAATATTGTTTATCTCACTTTGTAAACCGCTTTCAAGGTCTTTGTAATAGTTTTCCGCCGCGTATATATCTTCGTCCTCCGCAAAGTATGACGATACCATAATTGAGTTAAAGCCCGTTGTACCCATAACCGCGCAAGATGAAATTGTAGTTGCTATCCAAGCAATTATTAAAGCAATAGCAAGAATGACGCCGAATACCTTTTTATGACGCTTTATAAATTCAACAACGTACACCGTAACGTCCTTTGTGGTCTTTGCGGCTCGTTTTGCCTTTTTAGCGTTCTGTTCGGCGCGCTTCGCCTGCTGGTATTTTTTCTTAATCTGCTTTTTCTGAAAAAATTTCCTCAAAGCTGATTTTTTCTTGAAATCGGGATTATCCGCAAGTGTTTTTTGAACAAAGGCCTTTGCTTCCGCTTTCTCTGCTCTGAATTGCAGACGCGCCGCTTTTTTATACGGCGCGTTTTTGCGGTTTTGTATAATCATACGCCCTGTACGGTTTCCAAACCGTAAAATGCTTTCGGCTTTCTGTTCTGTCTTATGCGCGGCTTCAATTCCTGTATTTTCGTGTTCTGTTTCGCTCACTTTTGAATGTGCCTTGTTTAATACGGTCATACCTGCCATATCCGCCGCATTTTTTACAGGGGAACGGTGGTATATATCGGATTGAGGCTTAATCTCTTTTTCAAATTTCAGACGGGTTTTAGCTTTCTTTTTCTTTTCATCATAAACACGCTGCTTTTTAACCTTGCGCTTATGAGGTAATTTGTTTTGTGCTTTTTCCGCCTTGCCTTTGAGCTTATCGGCTTTCGCCTGCGCCTTTTCCGCTCGCTTAAACTGAAAATCGCCCTTTTCGGGAATATCTAAAACAGTATCGGCGTTTTCCGCCGACTCTGTTTTGGATTGCTTTTCCTGATATAAGCGGTTTTTGCTTCCGGCTGTCTGTTTTTCGGTTTTATCCTCTGACGGACGGAATGAAAATTCCGTCTTGCTTTCCCGCGTTTCAAAAACAAAATCCTCTTTTTCCGTTACTCTGTCAAAAACCGTATCGCCTGCGTCAACCGCTTCTTTGATGTTGTACTCTGCTGTTTTTTCGGTCTTGACGCGCTTTTTCTGATAGGCTCGGTTTTTATCCGGCTGCTTCGGATTGCCGTCTGCGGAATCCTTTTCGGAATCCGCGCCGAGCTGAAAATCCGAATTGCCGTTTACACGGTCAAACGCTTCATCAGGATTATGTGTTTGCTCGGTAAAGTCATAATTTCCGTTATCTTTTAAGGCTTCGGCACTATCCGGCTGCGTTTCTTCCGCCGTACTATCTGCGGAATGTTCAGTAATATCAACATCAAATTTCTTTTGATTAAATTTGCGCTGATACCGTTTATTTCTTGCCGCCGTAGTTACGGCATTAGAAAAACCGCCACTTTTGGGCGGCTCGTTTGTCGGCGGGGAATATGGTATATCCGGCTGACTATCAAGGTTAATATTCTCTAAGTCCTCTTGCTGTTCTGTATTATTTTCGGTAGGCTTTAATATTTCCTGACTGTCTGACGGATTTTGTACGGTAGAAGTATCAAGCGGCTTTTCGGTATCTAAAAATTTCTGCTGATACCTATTATGTTCTGAAGAAGTAAAGGGCTTCGCGCTGCCTTTTGCGCTCTGCCGTCCGAGAACGGTATCGGCTTCAACCTTTTTTGAAAAATCCGTGTCCTTATTCCGCGCCTTAAATTCATTGTCTTTCATTCATTACCTCCGCTGTTAAAGTTCGAGATTATCGCGCTTTTTTGTCTGCGTCGGCTTCGGCACGCTTTTCTCTGCCGCCTTAATGGAATTTAACTCCTTGCGGATTGACGGCTTTTTATCTGCGCTTCGGCTGATATTTTCCGTCTTTGCCGCTTCCTGAGCTTTTTGCATTTTCTCTGTAACATATCCGGGTAGAAGATGTTCGTGTACCATAAAGGATTTTTCATATTCTTTCGGAATGGGCGGGGAAATTTCCGTGAATAAATGTGAATAGGCTTTTATTCTGCCTTGTATATATTTTTCCGCTTCCGCCTTATCCTTAAATGAGCGTTCTTGTTCTGCAATACAGTTATTATGACCAACTGGACTATTTGTGCCAATAGACCATTTCACTTCCCAGCGTCTTGTTTTTTCTGAACGCCAGCTTGTGTAATCATACATACGGTATGTCATTTTATATACCATATTACTGATAGATGTACAATCGTAGTTATAACAATCTCTGTCGTTTACCCATTTATTTGAAGAATGCGAAACCTCCGGTACTTGCAAATACTCAATAGCCCTGTCAAATTGTCTTGTAATTGCCGCTTTTTTTTCCCAATCCCGCGCTGACTGCCGTACTTTTTCAAAGGCGGCTGTTTCTTTTTTGACGTTATTATCACGCATAGCCTGTATTTTTTCAAGCGGTTGTGAAATCAAATTCAATATATCGGTTTCATTAACGATTATGGTATGCTCAACTTTAAGTGTGGCGCCGGCTGATAAATCGTCATTTTCATAAGTACGGTAATTATCGTAATCTTTGTACATATATACCTCCTGACATTTTTTATTCTAATTCCTTTAATCGGATAGGGCTTACAATCTCATAGCCGCGTCTTGCGGCAAGCTCGGCAATATCGGCAATCAGCTTTTTGCGTTCCGCGCGCTCTATATTCCTGATTGCTTCATACGCCGTAAAATCCTTGCACCCGCTGCCGTTAAGAAAATCCTTGTTTTCTCTGCTTATATCTGCTCACCTCCAAACTCACAATATTTCTTACATCTTCCCGTTTCAATATCTGAAATGAATTTAAGTATAGGGAACACCTGCGGAGGACATACGGCATTACCTAAGGCTTTTAGCCTGTCGGCTCTGCCGTCCGTCCTGTCCGTTATACGCGGAACGCCGACAGGTTCCCGTTCCCACAACTTAAATCCGTCCATTGCTTCGGGAACCCCATTAACCATTCCACCCAATCGGGATTGAGCGCCGCCGTCTCCGACTGCGGCTGTTCCTCTAATATCACCTGCGCCGCAAGGTTCGCCCCGTCCTTGCTTTTCCTCATTACCTCCGGCGGAAATTTTGACCTTATCCCGTCCGACGCTACCGGCGTCATATAGAACACCGCCGCCGACAGCGGAAGGCTCCAGATTGCGCCGTTTTTGTTCTTCTTCCGAAATATCCCGTTGTCTGAAAGATACACATTCATATTTACAGCCGCCGTCTGCTTTTTGTTGTTGTCGGAGGCAAGCGGAGTGGGAAACATCAACGCCGACGATAAAAGTTCTTGTGCGCTGATGCCACGCGCCGACACCGCAAGCTGGTAATACGAATGTTTGAACAGTGTAGCCCGCTTTTTCCAAGTCAAAAATCGTTTTGTCGAGCCCCATATTGATGAACCCAGCAACATTTTCGCCAAGCACCCAGCGGGGCTTGAGCTCTGTAATGACGCGGCACATTTCAGGCCACAAGTAGCGGGTATCTTCAAACCCTTTTTGTTTCCCCGCGCTTGAAAACGGCTGACAGGGAAATCCGCCGCTAATGAGGGTAACGCTGTTTCGTCCTGTTTTTTCAAAAAATACCTCCTTTGTTAGAGTTGTAATATCACGAAATCGGGGCACGCGAGGCCACCGCTTTTCAAGTATGGAAGTCTGGAAATCCGCCCATTCACATTGGCAGACGGTTTTAAACCCCGCTGCTTCTGCGGCGAGGTCTATTCCGCCTATACCTGTAAACAGGCTTAAATGCGTTAAATCATTCATCTTTCTGTATTTCCTCCGGCTTCGTCGTCATATACGAATACAGCTTCAAGTCTTTCGGGAAACGGTCTACAAACGGAATGATTACATTTCCGTAAAATAAAAGTCCCTCGCCCTCGCCCGACTGCGTTACATACGATAATTGGTGAGGGGATATATTAAGCTGCTTCGCTAAAATCTGTCTGTCGCCGCCTGCCTGATTGAGCATATAGATAAAATCGGAATTTTCAAAAATATTCTCAATCTCTCTTGACGATAACAGGTCTTTGACATTCTGCGTTATGCCTGTCGGAATACCGCCCCATTTACGAAAGCGTTTCCAAATCTCAACCGAATATGCCGCCGTCTGTTCCTCCTTTAACAGTAAATGAAATTCGTCTACATAATACCGCGTCGCCTTATGCTCCGCGCGGTTAATTGTTACTCTGTTCCATACCTGATCCTGAACAATCAGCATACCCAGCTTTTTAAGCTGCTTGCCGAGCTCTTTAATGTCATAGCAGACAATACGGTTATTTACATTTACATTTGTACGGTGATTAAACACGTTTAATGAACCGTTTACATACAAATCAAGCGCCGACGCGATACGCTGCGCTTCCGGCTCCGGCATAGCTTTAAGCTCGTTATATAAATCTTCCAAAATCGGCATTTTAGACGGTTCGGGATTAGCGAGGTACGGACGGTATATATTTATAACCGCTCTGTCAATCACGCTTTTTTCAATCGGTTCAAGTCCGTTCTTGCCGCCGACAATAAGCTCACACAATGAAAGTATAAAATCTGATTTTAATTGTACGGGATTTTCGTCCTCGCTGTAATTGAGGTTAATGTCCATTGGATTGATATAATCGTGCGAGTTCGGGGAAATCCGTATAATCTGACCGTTAAGCCTTGACACAAGCGGCGCGTACTCCGCTTCCGGATCGCATATAATTATATCGTCCTGCGTTACAAGGAAAGCGTTAGCAATCTCTCTTTTCGCGCTGAATGATTTACCACTGCCGGGTGTGCCTAAAATTAAGCCATTCGGATTTTTGAGCTTCTTTCGGTCAACAAGTATCATATTATTTGATAATGCGTTTAAACCGTAATATAACGCTTCATCGCCGGCTTGAAAAAGCTCCTGCGTAGTAAAGGGTACAAAAATAGCGGTTGACGAGGTAGTCAATCCGCGTTGTATCTCTATTTGATTTAATCCGATAGGCACGCTTGACATTAGCGCCTGTTCCTGCTGGAAGTCAAGACGCTTTAATGCACAGTTATATTTTTGAGCGATACCCTGCGCCGCGAAAAACATATTATCAAGTTTTTGTTTGTTATCCGCCGTATTCATCACAAGAACAGTAACAAGGAACATTCTTTCATTTCTGCTCTGCAACTGCTCTAATAAATTCTTTGCTTCACCGCCGAATGTCGCAAGGTCTGACGGTATAATATCCATATCATAACCGCTTCTGACCGCCTTTTTCTGTTCCTCAATCTTCATCTTGTCAAGGTCGGTTATTTTCCGCTTGACCGTCTTTATAGCTTCCGACTGGTCGATAGACTTAATATGAATATTTACGCCTATTCCCATATCGAGGTCGAGGAAATCCGCAAGCATACGGTCTGTTAATTCAGGCGCGAGTATCTGTAAAAATGATACAGTTCCAATTCTGCCGCCCATTCCAAACGTGCGGCTGTCGCGGAAATCAAACGAGGTAGGCGCAATAAAATCCTTTGAGGAAAGCCCCGTCTTATGTACCAAATCCCAATGAAAGCCGAATTTGTCTTTTTCGCCCTCATTGAAAGTACAGTGTAAAAGCTCTAAACGCTCTAATCCGTTAAGCGGTCTTGCCTGTACGCCAAGAGCCTTGAAGTTGCCGAGTATATCTGTTTCGATACGCTCTAACTTCTGCTTAGCCGCCTTTAAGTTATCCGCTTCAATTCCGAATGTGATAAATTTGCGCTTTATAATACCGTTGTTTCCGCGCGACAACTGATTTTTGAGCATACCCATATACTCAATGCGTATGTCATTAAAATTGTCTGCCTGTTCGGGAATATGTACGGCTTTTTCATACTCCGCCATATCGACAGTCTGATTGAGGAAAGAAAACTGTACAGAAATTGACTGGTCGAAATAGTTAAGAAAATCGCAGTAGTTTTCAAATATCTCGTTTTTATCCTCATTCCTTGCAAGCTGATAATTTATATCGAAAAACTGAATTGTTTTTGTAAAATAATTATCCTTGACTTTACATATCCCGTCCGGGTACATTTCCTTATATGGAATAGTCTGCTGTGCTGACGCTGCGCGCCTGCCCTGCATTTGCGCTTTTCTGATAGCTGCCGCAATAGCCTTTTTCTGTCGTGCTGAAAGCGGCTTATTCGCTGATATTATGTGCTTTTTCTTTTGTTTTGGTCTTGTGTTTGTATTCTGCTTCGGCAATTATTTTGACCTCCTTATCAAGTTTAATTTGGTTCATAATTGCCGAATACATATTATTTGTTTTATACGGTCTGACTCTCGGCGTCAAAAATCTTGACCGTATATAATTTCTTAAAATCTTTTCTGCCGGCTGTCCGTCCTTTTCGTACATAGCGAGGAAGAAGAACGGCAAGGCCGCGATTACAAGCGTCATAACCGCGCCGGTTGTGCCAAGCGCGCCGCGCGTAAGAAAGTATGTCGGAACAGCGACAGCGGCCGCAAGTCCAAAGCATATAAGCTGACGCTTCGTAAGGTTAAAAGCTACCTTTGTTTTTACGGTAGTTAAATCTTTTGGTACGGGAACATAAGGAATAAAAATTCCCCCTTTCATTTTTTTATTTTTAATGTGCGTTAAATATTGACTTTGACAGATTACCTGTCTTGAACAGGGAAAAGCATAGTACAACCGTATATGCCGCAATCGTAAATATGGTAGTATGCAGATTATTGGTTACAACAAAACCGTTTACCAACGCCGCATAAATGCCTACGCATACCATAATGAAAAATCCCTGAAAGCCTAATGCCACAAGTCCGCGCAAATAGTTATTTCCCATTTGCCCCCATTCGCGATTAGTCATTGTCGCAAACGGGATAGCTCCAACCGAGCAATATAAATAAATCTCTATCATACGTCCGAATATTACGACGGTAATACAAACGGATAGAATTTTCATACATAAACTAACAAGCGAGGTTTCCAAAACTAATAGGAACAGTTCGCCCATTCCCATAGCTTCAAGAGTAGTTCGTATGTCGGCAAGCGCGGAAGATATATCAATGTTCGTGTTCGCACCGATTACCCCCGCGCTGTTCGTTACAATATGCTGCGCAACGTCAAATACCGCCATAGTAATGTCAAAGGTGTGGGTAACAATATAAATTGCTACCCCAGCCTTTAAGAAATATTTGAAGAACATAAACGTGTCTATATCGTGCATATTGTTCTTTTCCGTAATCATAGTTATTAGCTCATAGCATAAGACAAAGGCTATAATAAGCCCCGCAATCGGCAGAATAACCGTCTGAGAAATATTCTGTATCAAAGAAAATATGCTTGCGTTCCAGCCCTGCGGCGTCTGTCCGACGTCCGCCGCAATCGTGGCGACTTTCTCGTTTACGTCATTAAACATTGTTGATAAACTACCCTCAATAAGCGAAATCAGAAAATCGCAAATCGCTTGTGTAATTTTATCAATTATTGAGTTCATCAGCTAAACAGCCCTGAGAGCAAGGGAACAAGTGTAGTTCCAATCAGCACGACGCCGCCGCCCGCCATAAGCTGTTTAATTCCCTGCGACTTTGCGCCGGGATTATCGTTGCCGTATCCCTCCAAGAGATTGACAACACCCCAAACCGCGAGGCCTGCGCCTAACGCGATTACAAGAGTTTTTAAAACATTGACCGCTTCTGTGAAAAATTGCATAAATAAAATCCTCCTAAATTTTAATCTGTCTTTTTTTCTTCGTCCGGCACATCTACATTGTAAAGGTCGAATTGTTCATTTTCCTTTACAACCGCCGGTCTGCGGTTCAAAAATCGTTCAATGTCAAACTCGTTTTTCTTGTCTGCGTCTGATAAATACTTATAGCGCGGGTGCGCCGTTATATCGTACTTTTCAGACAAAAACGGACGGACGCCCCTTAATTGCAAAATGCACTTGCCGCCGTCCATTACCGATAATTCGTCCTGCGTCATCAGCTCCTTTCCTAATTTTTGATAATTAAGTCCGTAAGATTTTTGATTACTTCGCGTTTCGGAAGTATTGTACATATCAATCGTTTCTTTGCCGAGCGTTTCGGAAATCTCTTTAAGAGTAGTTTTCTCTTTACCTCCGAGAAATAGGGTAGTATCGCAATTACCTATAATCGTGTCGGCGTTATCCTTGTAAATAGCTTTTAGCTGACTTTGCGCCTGCAAGATTATTGACGCCGATATTTCTCGGCTTCTTATTGTGGCAATCAGCTTTTCAAATTTTGGTATTTGTCCGATATTCGCCATTTCATCAAGCAGAAATCTAACGTGTACGGGAAGTCTGCCGCCGTAAACGTCGTCCGCCTTATCACAAAGCAGATTGAATAACTGCGTGTACATCATAGCGACTATGAAATTAAAAGTATCGTCCGTATCGGAAATGATAACGAACAACGCCGTTTTCCTGTCGCCGATTTTGTCGAGCTCCAATTCGTCATATTCCATTAAGTCCCTGAGTTCCTTAATGTCAAACGGCGCTAATCTCGCGCCGCACGAAATCAAAATACTTTTAGCAGTCTTGCCGGCTGCCATTTTGTATTTCTTATACTGCTTTACTGCGAAATGCTCCGGTTCCTTTTCTTCCAGACGGTCAAAGAGTAAATCAACGGGGCTTTTATAATTCTCGTCGTCCTCTTTTGCTTCCGACGCGTTTATCATATCCAAAAGAGTTATGATGTTCTTTTCCTCGTCGGGCGCTTCGTACCAAATATAGCCTATGAGGGCGCAATAATACAGGCGTTCAGCCTTAACCCAGAAATCCTCACTTGACTTTTCGCCCTCGCCTTTGGTATTCGCAATAAGGGTATTAACGAGCTTCAAAATATCCTTTTCGCTGCGTATGTACTCAAACGGATTATATTTCATACTCTTTTTGAAATTTATCGTATTAAATGTTTTTATGATATATCCGCCTTTTTGTAACAGCTTCCCGCACTCAATTAAAACCGTACCTTTCGGATCGGTTACAACATAGCTGCTGTGCATTTGCATTAAATTCGGTTTTATGAAAAACCTTGTCTTACCGCTGCCGCTGCCGCCGATTACAAGAACATTCTTATTTCTTGCGTACTTCGGCAGCTTCGGGCGGCTGTCCATTGTAAGCCGTTCCGTATTCGTGAGAAGAACATTATTATAGAAATTCTGTCCGTCAATATACGGGGCTATGTCTGACGCCGTACCCAAGCGCGCCGAACCGTATTCAATGCCGTTTCGGTATTTCTTAGCATTTTTACCCCTGACATAAACTGCGCACTTAATCAGAAGCGCGGCTATTACTCCGATTGATATATCGATTATGTGGAACGAAAAAAGCGGAGCTTTGTAAAACTCCGCAATTCCCTGAACCAACGCTATTATTTTATTACCCTCTGTTATCCTGTATATATAGCATATCTTATCAGCAATCCAAAAGAACAGAAGATACGGGATATTTAAAAGAATAAACCTTTTGTCTATCCTCATATATCGCGCTCCTGTTCTTTGCGGCGGGCGCGGTCTTTCGGATTGATAGTCTTTGCAAGCTCGCGCATTTGAGATAACATTTTACGGATTGACGGTTTTTCCCGTAACAGCTTTTGCGAATACTCCTGAAACGCCATATTTATGACATCAATATCCTTACCCTTGAAGAATACGAGGTACTTCGGCGGTTTCGTGGAATTATCCTTTTTCAAAGCATAGTCAAGTCCGTACTTTTTCGCCACCGGCTCAAAAGATTTTATATTTTTATTCGTTATCTCAATATTTGAAAGCGCCGCGCCTGACTCTACAAGCTGCTTAATCGTCTGTTTACCCTGATAGCCCTTGTTTTTATTTTTCTGCTGCTGTCTTAGGTATTCACGAATTGCCGCCTGCAATACGCGCCCCGTCATTTTGGAAGCGCTTATAACTAACGCAACTGTTTTTTTATTTATTTCTTCCTGTATAGACATCACTCCTTGCAACAAAAAAGCGGCTGTTTATTTTCAAACAACCGCTTATTGCTTAATATTCTCTGTATCTGATTTATGGATTATTTCTTCCGCCTTATCCAAACCGTTTATAATCCACTCGTCAAATTCAGTCTGTACCGTATTTGTCGGTTCTATGCGTTCCTCCACCGTTTACACCCCTTATGTATAATCCAATTATAATACCAATGCTTTTTTAGGACAGAAATTTGAACATTTACCGCACCCTATACACTTGTCATAATCTATTATCGGTGCTTCAAAATCTTTCTGACTTAACGCTCCAACAGGACAAACATTGACAGCGGGGCATTTATGATTTTGGGGACAGTTTTCTATAATTATTTTTAATTTTTTATCCATAATATTCTTTCCTTTCGATATAAAATATTATAAAGATTATATCATATCCGGTCAACAAACACAATACACAAATCAGACAATTATTTTACCCAAGTTTCGCCGCTCTTTCCGTCAACGGTATTATGCGTATTGCTTGCTTCAAGGATTTCATAAAACGCCCAATATGACTTGTCTTTGAGGTCTGTAAATTTATTTACGGCTGACATATTCTTATTGATGTATTCCGTATCGGCGGCGCGTCCTGTTACGCGGTTTACAATCGTTACAACCTCCGCGCGTGTGATGTTGCTGTCCGGCTTAAATGTGCTGTCGCTGTATCCGTTTATCCAGCCCATACCAACAGCGCTGTAAATATAACCTGACGCCCAATGTGATTTTGGTACATCATTAAAAATATTCTTCTTTGCCGCCACTGTCTTAGCGTCCAGCGCATAGAACCTCATACACATTGTTACAAATTCGGCTCTTGTAATATGTTCGTCCGGCTTAAATGTCTTATCGTCATAGCCGGATATTACCTTGTACTTTTCAAGATAGGCGATATAGTTATTAAACCAATCCTTGCTTGATACGTCCTTAAATGATGATTTACGGCTTGAAATATTTTCGCCCTTACGCTCTGCAATATTACGGGCGAATATGGCAGCTGCTTCTGCTCTTGTCATATTATTTTCAGGCTTAAAGGCTCCGTCCTCATATCCGACTACATAAGAATTATGCGTGTTTGTCGGCATAATAAGCTGACCGTTTGCGTCGGTTGCGCCGCTGACGGAATTATTCTTGTCTTTGAGCGTAACATCAATACCCGCCGTTGTCTTGCCCTTGTTATCCGTTACGGTAATTGTATAATAATTATCGTCAAGAGTTTTGCCGCTCGGAAGCGTCAAAGTGATTTTATCGTCCTTGACGGTCTTATTGACATTGACGGTCTTTCCGTCCTTATCGACAACCTTTACAGTGTATGACGGCTTGACATATCCGCTACTGCCGCCGCTTCCTCCTGAAGAAGAACCGCCGCCACCGCCTGTTGAAGTCTTGACGGGTACAGTGATTTTACCGTTTGCGTCGGTTGATTTTGTCGCTGTCTTATTATCCTTATCGGTAACAGTTACGGAAATATCCTTGACCGCTGTATTATCCTTGCCGCTGACGGTTACAGTGGTTTGATTATCTGTATTGAGCTTGTTTCCGTCGGGAAGAATAACGCTGATTTTACCGTCCTTAACCTCAACGGCGGCATTTTCGATTTTTGCCTTTGTGTCCTCGACAATGACATTGTATGTCTTTTCTCCCTCAACAACCTGTGCATAGCCGTTTTTGTCTGTACGGTCTGTACTTGTCGGGGGAACAATCGCAATGCCCTCACTGTTTGTAAGGTCTTTTGCTTCCGTTCCGTCCTTTGCAATTACGGTAACAGGTACGCCGTTTACAGCTTTTCCGTCCTTGTCTGTAATTCCGATAATAATTCTGTTATCGGGAGTGATACCCTTTTCATCAGGGAGCTTAACCGTAACGCTGCCGTTGTCTTTATCAACACTGACGATTGCGCCGTTTACAGCGCCGTCATTGTCATTTACAGATACCTTATACGAATAATCGGGAGTAACAACCTCGCTTCCATTATCGGGATTTACGGTAGGCTTCGGCTTTTCCGTTTCGCTCGGCTGCTCTGTCGCGTCCGGCTTTTCTGTTTCTGACGGTTTATCCGTTGCGCTCGGTTCGTCTGTTGCGTCCGGCTTCTCTGACGGTTCGGGAGTTTCAAGTCCGGGTTTTGTTGTCAGAGTAGGCTCCGGCGTCGGTTTATTCTCGATTATATTTTCATTCAGCGGAGGAACAGTGATTTTTCCGTCCTTGTCTGTTATCTCGGTTCTGTCGCCGCCTGCATTGTCATAGACATTTACGCTTACGCCCTCAACCGCTTTTCCGTCATTCGTCTTTACAATTACAGATGTACGGTTATGGTAATCAATCTTTTTACCGTCGGGGAGGCATACCATAACGCCGTTATCGTCAACGGTTACAAGCGCCATATATACCGGTTCCGTTTCATCTTCGACAAGTACGATATATCCGTTTACATTCGCCGTACCGTTTTTGTCCGTGTACGCCTGATTTTTATTCGGTAATGTAGCCTGACCGTTTGCGTTTGTAACGCCCTTTTCTATATAGTCGCTGTCGCCTATGACAATCACGTTTACATTTTCCTTTGCTTCGCCGTTCTGGTCTTTGACCGTAACAGTAACGCGGTTGTCGCTGTTCATAGCCGTACCGTCGGGAAGTTTTACGACAATATCGTGGTTATCGCCTATGTGAATTTCACAATCGGGAATGACGGTATCGTTTTTGTCTGTAACGGTAACAACATAAGTATATTTTGTTTCGCCGTTATCGCCGCCGATAGTGCCGTTTTCATTACCCGTTGAGCTCTGATTATTCGGAACAATAAGCTGACCGCCTGCGTCCGTCTGACCTGTTGCGGCGTTGCCGCTCTTGTCTGAAATATTGATATTCAAGCCCTCTGCCGCTGCCTTTGTATCTGTACGAACAACCGTAATTGTCGTTCTGTCCTCATAGTCAAGCAATCTGCCCTCCGGCAGCTTAATTGTGATGTTATCGTCCTTGTCAATGCTGATTTCTGAATTGAAAACAGGCTTGCTGTCCTTATCGGTAATCAGAATACTATAATCACCGACTTTTGAATATCCGTCCTCGTCCGAATTGTCCTTATCGGTAAGCTGGGGGATTTCCTCAATTTTTAAAACTGTACCGCAATCCGTACATTCAATATGCCTGCTGCCCTCATTCTCAATCGTAGCGGGAACGTCAATAATCCAATCTGACATCTTGTGTCCTTTTGCCGATACCTCGTCGGCTCTATATGTTTCGCCGCAGTTTTTACAGGTGTATGTTGTATAGCCCAATTCTGTACAGGTAGGCGCGGTTACTGTTGTTTCGTAATCGTGAGCGGTCTTTGCCTGCTCGTTTCCGATATATGAAATTCCGCAGTCCTTACAAGTAAAGGTTGTATATCCTATACCCGTACAAGTGGAAGTTGTGATTTTTTCCTCATAGTTATGGCCTTTCGCGTCCGTGTAATCCGCGACATACGATTTTCCGCAATCCTCGCAAGTAAAAGTTGTATATCCCATTTCCGTACAAGTCGGCGCGGTTACAGTGGGAATATATTTATGCTCTGTCGGCTCCTGCTCGTCGCCGATATATTCCTTGCCGCAATCGGGGCAAGTGTAAATTGTATAGCCCTGTGATGTGCAAGTAGGCTTAATCGTCTGCTTATTGTAATTATGAGGAAGAACCTCCGTATAATCAGATTTATAGCTGTCGCCGCAATCCTCGCAAGTATATGTTGTATATCCCATTTCCGTACAAGTCGGGGAAGTTACAACAGCATTATATTTATGCTCTGTTTTATCCGTATAATCTGAAATGTAGCTGTCGCCGCAATCCTCGCAAGTATATGTTGTATATCCCATTTCCGTACAGGTCGGGGGAGTTACAACTGAATTATACTTGTGTTCGGTCTTATCCGTATAATTACCGATATATGAATGGTCGCAATTCTCACAATTATATGTGGTAAATCCCATAGCTGTACAAGTCGGCTCCGTTACTGTTTCGGAATAGGTGTGTCCTGTCGGCAGTTCAAGAATAGCGCCGCAGCTTTCGCACTTTTGCGGTTCGGTACAGGTAGCAGCCTTTCCGGGTGTATGTCCTGTCGCTGAAATTGCCTGTATCATCTTTTCATCACAATGTTTACAGTGGTATTCCATAACGCCCTCGCTCTCGCAGGTCGAATTAGTTACAGTGTGTCCCTCGTCCCATTTATGACCGCGCGGCTCGGTGTAATCGCCGACATAGGTATCATCACAATTTCTGCACTTGTATGTGGTAAAGCCTTTTGTTTTACAAGTGGGCGCGGTTACTGTCGGTCTGTAATCGTGTTTTGCAAGTGGCGTTAAATCCGTAATGTACTTATATCCGCAGTCGATACAAATATGTTCTGTATATCCGTTCTTTGTACAAGTGGAGGCAACAATATTTGTTTCATAACGGTGTCCCGTCATTGAGGTACTTTCTGTATAATAGCTGCCGCACTTTGTACAGGAATGTAATTCTAAACCGCCTTGCTGACAACTCGGCTCACGAATTACAACAGTATTGTAATCGTGCCCGCTTGCGGGAGTATAATTCGTTTTCTGCAAGGCTCCGCACTCGGCACACTGGAAACGGTCAAAACCTAACTCTGTACAAGTGGGGCGCACTGTTTCCAAAAATCTGAAATCGTGAGTATGAATACTGTTTGTATTTGAGGGCGGATTATCGCTTAAAAGCCATACATAGCTTACGCCGTTTTCCGTCATACTCTCGCCGCCGTAGGTATATTCTATCTCATAATATACGGGATAATAGCCCTCGTCGGTATAATTCGGCGCGCTTGTCTTGTTACACTTTTTCGCTTCCGTTCCGTAACGAATACTTGTATTTACGCCATTCTCCGATAAGTCATTGACGGTTACGGTATGAGGTTTTCCGTCAACCTTGCCATAATAGCTTTGTACAACAGACTTTGCCGCCGCGTATTCGTTTTTCTTATATCCGCAGTCCTCACAATCCGCTGTAATGTGAAAACGCTGATTTCCCAATTCGCCGTTTACATTTTCGGTGAAGTTGTGGTTTTCCTGTTTGTCCTGCACCCGCTCTTTCGTGCCTTTGCAGAATTGACAATACTTGCCCTTTTTTGCTTTTACCGTATGCGTCCTGCTGTTGTACGGTATGTATTCCGTACTGTCAAAATCCAAGAAAAAGTTGCTGTCGCAGGGGTTAAGGGAATATACATCTTTACCGCACGAATACGCGTTAATTCCGTCAACGGAATTTACCGTACCGCAATTCTGACAAACTGATTTTGTCCAATGATACCCCGTATAGAACGCGTCAACGCCGGGTGTTCCGTCGTCAAGATTGCCTTTGCCTTTTCCGTCAATAAGCGTACCGTCCGAATAGTAGACGCCGCGATTATATGCGGTTTCGCCAGTTCGTGTGTATTCGGGTACGCGGTAGGAAATGTTGCTTGTCGGCATATCGCAGACGGGGCAGAACATTGTACCCGTAGTTACTGTTGCATTGATGTCAAACTCGCTTGTGCGCCCGTTTGCTTCAATCCATACGTCCGCCGGATCGACATATTCGTTACTCTGCGCCGCATAAGTGGTGATTGAGGGAATAACGCTCAAAGTCATTCCCGCCGCCATTACAGCGGCTAAAATTCTTTTTATTTTGTTTCTCATTTCTAAAAATCCTCCTTGTCAAGATTTAAAATTTTGTATTAAAAAACACGCTCGCATAGGCGGGGCGCGTGATTTTGGGTTGTATGTAATTTTAATTACCTCCGTACATATCGTGATTTACTTTCAAGGTGTAATAGCTGTCAATAGTGGAGGGGGCATTGAATAACGCCGCAAGTAAATATTTTCTTGTATCGTGTACGTCTGTTGTGTTATTCTTCATACAGTCTATGACATATTCGATATGCTCGCTGTTTAGTTTCAGAAGTTTGGATTTTACCGTTTCCGCATTTCGTTCCTCGCTTGCAACGGTTAAGTATTCTCTTGTTGTACATACCGTTTCAGTGATAATATCAACAATTTCATTCAGAATACCGATATTGCCGTTTAGCTTTTGACATAAAATATCATACTCAATATTTTGTTTTATAAGCTGTCTGTATGCTAAAATCTTATCCATTCCTATCCGTTCAGGCTGTTGTGGTTTTACAGGTTCGCCGTTTTCCTCCGGCTCCGTAGAATTGATTGGATAAGTATTTAATAAATCAGTATTTGATATTTCAGTATTTGATTTATTAGTATTTAATTGCGTGGACTTGCCCTGTTCAGGTTCAGCCTGTACAGGATTATCCAATGTTGGATTTTCCAATGTAGGCTCGGTCTGTTTTGGTTCGGGCGATATAGGCAATTCGTGTATGATATATTCATTTTCGCCAAGCTGCCCTTTTTCGTTTCTGACGCGGGAACGCTCAATATATCCAAACGCTTCAAGCTCATTGATTGCCGAGCGTATGGCGTCAATGCCCTCTTTATTTAAAGTTGCTAAGCCTTTAAGGGAATAATCCCAATCTTCAGGCAAGCTAAGCATAAACGATAAAAGCCCTTTTGACCGCAGGGACAAATCTTTATTTTTTAAATGATGATTAGACATCACTGTAAAATCTTTTGTTTTCTGAACTCTGAATACTGTTGCCATAGCTGATATGCTCCTTTCCTAAATATCGACATCAAAAAAAGACATTGAGTGTTCCCAATGCCTTATATATAAAATATTCTGTTTTACTTCGGCAAAATAAAAATTTTGTCGTTCTTTTGTTTTTTAATTGACCGCCTTATGTATTTATGATATACTATCTGAGAATGTAAAGGTCGGTCTTTGGTGCAAAAGGGAAATAAAAAATACCGTAAATATGCAATTCACGATATTTTTTAAACATAAAATTATTTTATTTTAAGGTTAATACTGTTTATTGACCGCTCAAAACCCTTGTGTTTATGCGATTTTTCCATAAGTCCAATAAGGACAGTCGCACCATAAACTCAGATTTCTATGAAATCTGAGTTTTTTTGTGCTTTTTAGAGTTTAAGTGACATTTCATTTAATGTTATTGGTTTAAATAAGCTGACAGTGAGATTTAATGCGTTAAAGACAATAGTGCTGTACTATGTATTTAATATAGTAAAATATAGGTATCATCTTGCTTGAAAAATCTGTGTTACTATGGCATAATTAAAACAAGATTTATATGTTTTAACATAATTGGAGAAAATGCTGATTAAGGAGGCAAATACATGAATGAAAATATTGTAGTTGTTCTATCAGCATGTATTACTGCAGCTGTAACAATTATTTACATATTTCTTGAATAAGAGGAATTTTAAATCTGAAATTGATAGAGAAAAAATTAATATTAATTTGGATAAAATTGCTGATTTACCATATAAGATTCAAGAGTTAATGAATACTATTTTAAATCAGGGCGCTAATGCAAAAAACAATAAGTGATTTTAAAGAGTTAATGTCTTTGATTTTTGCATATGGATCTAAAGAAGCTATTATGCTTATGACAAATATGCAACAATTAAATTATAGAATAGCAGACCATTCTGCTGATGCAGATAATATGGAATTAATTCCATATTCCATACTACTACTGTGTCAAATGAAATATAATTTAACAGGAATAAAAATAAATCCGGAGTATTGGTTTAGAATGAGATTGAGTGATTGTTCATCAATGGAGAAATATTAAAAAAAAGCAACTAATAGAATAGTAGAAGAACTAACGCTGGATATATTTTTAAAAATCAAACGATAAAAGGTAGTTATTATATGCTGGGAGGGTCTTATGAAACTTACGGATTTTATTTTTACTTTTAGATATGAGCGGAATATGGGTATTTGACGTGTAAGGTTGTCTGGTATGGCAAACTGGTAAGAGAGTGATTTTTAATGTTGAGGGTACTGTATGAGCCAACAAAAATGGAAAGAGGATTATATAAAGGTACAAGAGTATCTTAAAGGAAATACAGAATCGTGGGATATGTTGTACAATGAGGCTTATCCTATTGTATATAATTATGTCAATAGAATATCTATAAAAGATTATATAGGAAATAGTATGATAGATGACATAGTAAGTGAGTCGTTTGAAAGATGTTATAATAAGTTGGAAGTTTTTAAGGGGAGAAGTAAGTTTTCAACATGGGTATGTGCTTTTTCAAGATATGTACTTTTATCACAATACAGTAAAGAAAAAACAAGAAATATTCTTAATAATAAGTTAAAATATATTTCATCGATAGTATCAGAAATAGAATCGCCGGAATTAATCGTGATAAAAAAAGAACAATATAGATGTTTAAATACTGCATTTAAAGCCCTATCATCTAAACATAAATTGCTTATTAAATGTTACATATTAAAAATCATACCACCTAATACAGTTATAAAATACACTCATCTAAAATATAGTGATAGAATGATAGAACTTCAAATTGCTATTAATGTACTGCGTAGATATTATCTATTTTTATATGAGAAAGGCTAATATGGTAAAATCGTAACACTCTACAAAACTCAGATTTCTATGGAATCTGAGTTTTTTTGTATAATGAAAATCCCAAGATATTATGTAGGTTCAGTACGGCTTTAGTGATGAAAAAATAAAACTCCTTTTTATATAATATTATTATGATTGCCAGAAACAATAATAATTATATAAAAGGAGAATTAAACGATATGAATAATAAATGATATATACAGTTTATTATATAATTGATATGTTTTTTGTTTTGTATTCTACCAAATGACACAAAACATTTTCTATTGTATTATAAAATGTGAAAGTAGACAAAATATTGCATATCTTGATGAATTATGGTATTATATTTTTGAATAATCTTTAATTTGTGGAGGGGAGTATTATGCTAAATCGTATTTCTGCTACAGAACTTGATAATTGGTCAAGAAATAATCCAAGACAAGCTCAAGAAATTTTGCCGGAATTAGTAATTAGACTTGTACTTGCTACATCAGATAAAATAATTCGGCATAATTTTTCGATAGAAAAAGGAATACAATATGCAGGTTATGATGGAGTTCTTGAGTCTGAAGAAAAATCCAACTTTTTTCCGAAAGGAAAATCGGTTTGGGAATGTGGAACTGATGAAAATTTAATACAAAAATTTGATGATGATATTAAAAAAAGAACTCAAAATCCATTGGGTGTTGATATTGTATCCACTACGTTTATATTTGTTACACTGAAATTATGGAATCATAGAAAATCTATCGAAGAAAAAATAAATGAAAGTAAAAGTAAATATCATTGGAGCGATATTCAGATATTTGATGCATCTAAAATGTGTTTATGGATTGAAAAATGTCCGGCTGTTTCAAATTGGATGTTTTCTGTTATGGGAAAAAGTATAAATGGCGTTTATACGGTAGAGCAATTTTGGGAAGAATATGCAACCAGTACAATACCATTTCTAAAAGAAGAGTTTTTCTTGATTGGCAGAGATAAAGAAAAAGAAATAATATCTTCTTGGTTGACAGAAAAAAATGGATGCCATGTTTTGAAAGCAGAATCAGATTTAGAGGCAATAATGTTTTTAATTGCTACAATTTATAATTTTGAAAGTAAGGAAGAAGTGATAAATAGAGCATTAGTAGTTAAAAATACAGAAGCATGGAATAGTCTTATAAAAACACATGATAATAAAACACTATTAATTCCTCTCTTTAATTTAACAGACGAAATTAAAATTCCGAGTTATTTATTTATAATTATTCCAGTAAGTTATTTTTCGCCTATTTCAAAAATTGAGCGTGGTGACAAGAGTGTTTCTCTTATCAAACGGTATAAAAATGATTATCACAAAGCATTAGAAACTCTCGGATTGGATAGTGAAAGAATCAGTCTACTTGAACGTAATACAAAGAGGTCCTTTATATATTTGTATAGAGAAATTACTAATGAGATAAGTAAGAAACAGCCTAGTTGGCTTTCAAAAACAAATGTAGAAATCTTAATTCCGGCGTTGCTTGCAGGTGCGTGGGACGGTGACTTTAAGGGGGATAAAAAGTTAATCGAGCTGCTTAGCGGTGAAAAATATGATATTTATATATCAAAACTGACAGAGTGGATTAATATGGAAGAATCTCCTGTTTTCAGAGTGAGAAATACTTTTCAAATAATTTCTATACCTAATCTATGGATGTTTATGCTTGATAAAGTAACTGAAGAATATATGAGAAGGTTTGAAGAAAGTGCTCTAATTATATTTGGATATGTGTCTCCCAAATTTGAATTAGCTGAAGATGAACAGGCTTTTGGCGAACTGTGGGGAAAGAAATCTGAATATTCATTTTATATAAAAAACGGACTTGCAATTAGTTTAATAATATTCAACGAAAAATGCGAGGAATTAAGTAATATAAATGGCATATCGGCAAAAAACTTTGTATATTCATTGATAAAAAAAATACTTAATAACGTTATGGAGTGGCAACAATGGAGTTCAATTGCACCTCTTTTACCTACTTTTGCTGAAGCAGCTCCGGAGGCGGTGTTAGAAAAAATTGAAAATGAAGTGAAAATTGAAAATAGTCAACTATGGCATTTGTTTACTCCTTCAAAAGATATTTTGCTTGGAAGAAATTATTACACTTATATTCTCTGGACCTTGGAACAATTAGTGTGGTATGATGAATTTGCTGTACGTGCAATATTATTATTAGTAACCATAAATGAAAAAAATTTAGAATATAAAATAGAAAATTCACCGGAAACATCACTCTACGAAATTTTTTGTTTGTGGTGTCCACAGGGATGTTTAAATTCAAAAGATAAAATTGCTCTTTTAAAGAAAATAATTGTAGAATATCCTAAAACAGGATGGACTATTGCTAACTCTATTTTACCGGGGAATAAACAAATCTGTATGAATATCGCAAAACCAAAGTGGCATAGTTTTGAAACTGATTTTGCAACATCTGTTACAATTATCGAATATAATAATACTATTGATAAACTTTTAAATATAATGATAGACAATCTTGATAATAATATTGAACATTGGGAAATTATTATCAGTAAAATCGAATTATTCAAAAAATATTTTGAAAAATTAAATAAGATGTGTGTTGCTTATACAAAGAAGGCATCTAAACAAGATTGTTTGAGATTGTGTGATAAATTAAGAAGTAAAATAAGTCATAACAGGAGATATAGTTATGATGATATGCAAATTCCCAAAGAATATATTTCAAAGTTAGAAGAATTATATAATAAAATACTTCCTGATGAGCTTGACAAGTATAAGTATTTGTTTAAATGGAGTCCTGATATTTTGTCGCCAATTCCATATGATAAAAAAACTTTTGATTATTATAAAGAAACAGAATATTTATTTAATATACGAAAAGAAACTTTAGATAGAATGTTTGAAAAATATTCTTTAGACGAAATTATAGAATTTTGTGGCAATGCTGAAGATGTTAGGGATTTAGCAGTTATTTTGTATAAAAAACTTTTTGAGAGCACTTTGGATTTGGATCTCCTTATGAAATTCAAAAACAAAAATTTAAACTTGTATTCGGAAATTGCAAATGAAATATTCAGGAACATAGGCTTTGATGAAATGATTCGTAAATTGAAAAAAAGTCATCTGTCTGAAGAAGAAAAAGCAAATATCTTATGTCAAACAACAATTTCTGTTGAAAATATAGAAATTATTGATACGCTTAAAGAGAATATAAAAAATTATTATTGGTCATATATAAATGTCTATCTTGTAAAAAGTTTTGAGGAAAGAAATTTGATTGAAAAAGTGACCGCAAAATTGATAGAATACAAGCGCCCATTTTCTGCAATTAAATTATTGTCGCGATCAAAAAATATAAGAACAGAATTGATTATTTTAACGCTTGAAAAAAGTATTGAATTATTTGATAGTGTTGAAAATAATGGAATGACAATAAAACATATAGTGAATTATGACGTGACGGAATTATTCGAAAGAATATATAACGATGAAAATGTGGACACAATGACAGTTGCAAAATTAGAATGCTGGTATTTACCATTGATAAAAGATCGTATCAAACCAAAGTGTATAATCAAGGTATTGACAGAGAATCCGTCGGAATATGTTAATTTAGTTTCAAAAGTGTTTAAAAGTGATAAAGAAATAGAAGAAAATTTGTCAAAGAGGCATGATAAGAAGTATGATTCAGTAACCAATTTATCAAGAGATTTGTTATATCTTTTCAAAGATATACCGGGGTGTAATTGCGAAATTAAATCACAAGAAATTTTTGATACTTGGATTGCCAATGTAAAAAAAGCGGCCGAAGATGCCGGTTATAAAAAAGCAATAGAATTATGTATAGGAAAACTTTTGAGTTATTCTCCTGTAGGTGAAGACGGGATTTTTCCTCATGAAATTGTTAGAAACTATTTTGAAAAAATTTTTATAAAAACGGAAATTGATGAATTTATAATTGGTAAATATAATCAACGAGGAGCGCATGTATTAAGCGGTGGGATAAACGAAAAGAAAATAGGAGATAAGTATAATGAAGATGCAAAAAAACTGCGGATATCTTATCCAAACACTTCACTGATCTTAAGGAGAATGAGCGAAAATTACAATAAAGAGTCGGCATTTGATCGTGATTTAGAACTTAGTGATTTGTGGGAATAAAAATTTATCGGAACTACATTGTTTTGAAAAATTCATTCTTGAATTTTTTTGATAGACATAAACTTTTGAGAGGATTACTATGTGTACATATAGAAGTTTTCTTCGGATTTATAGTTCGAAATGTGAAAGATAGACGTATATATAAGTAATCAGTTAAAAGAGGACAGACTGAATGGTCAATTAACATTTGAAGATGTAAAGTCATTCAAGAAATAAAGCCAAGTTTACTGGCAGCGAGTAACAAACCCTTAGCAAGAGTCAGTCGTACTAACGCACTTTCGTGCGTGGGGATGTGACCGTTGATGAACATCCCATGGCTATGTCAGGGGGATATTTACTTGTGCTTAAAATCACTAAATGATAATATAGTTAAATAAAATCATTAATAAGCGAATATAGTCATAGAAAATATATCTTTATTAATATATAATTAAATTAACAAATATATTATGGAGGAAAGGTATATGAAAAAGTTTATTTCAGCACTTATTGTGACGGCAATGATGATGCCGACAGTCGTACCTATGACGGCATTGGCAGACAATACGGTAAACAATTCCGTATCGGGTTACATTTCTGCCGACACAGGTGTTAAGCTTATCGGAAAAGACAAGCAAGCTAAAATTTATGTTGACAGCAATGATTATGAGAGTGTAATTCGTGCTGTGGGAGATATGAAAGACGATTTATCGGACGTATCGGGGCAGACTGTTACGATTAATGCAGATATTCAGTCAATGTCAGATGAAGTGAAAATTTCTGGTATTAATATTTCATCGGCAAGTATGTCTGTTGACGGTTACAAGTCGCTTACGGAAAACGGCAGAGGCATTATTGCGGTGTACAACACTGACGGAACGATAGAAAAGGTGCTTATATCGGAGGACAGCATAAACAGTACAAACGGAACGGCACATTTTAAAGAACTTCCGAGTTTTGACGGTAAAACGGTAAAAGCATTTGTGTGGAAAACAGAAAATGACAAATTGACTGTTACACCGATTGCAAACAGCTATACATATACCGAAACACCGAAAGCGACTATGCCGGCAGATACCGATTGGAGCGATGCAAATATTATAGTCGGTACACTCGGAAACAGTAAGGCGATAGATTCACTTGCGGAAATGGGAGCGATTGACGTTTCAGAAATAAAAGATAAATGGGAAAGTTTTACCGTTCAAGAAAACGGCGGTAATCTTATTATTGCTGGTTCGGATAAACGCGGTACGATTTACGGCATATATGATTTCTGTGAAAAAATCGGTGTGTCACCATGGAAATGGTGGGCGGACGTAAAGCCCGAAAAAGCGGACGAATTATATATCAATCTTCCTAAAGAGGGATATACGGAAGATGAGCCGAGTGTTCAGTATCGAGGAATTTTCCTAAATGATGAATACAACTTAAACCAATGGTCAACCTCAATGGGTGACGGAAATATGAATAAGGAAACGTATGAAAAGATATACGAGCTTATTCTTCGTTTAAAGGCTAACACTCTATGGCCTGCGATGCACCAGTATTCAAACGCATTCCATTTGGACGCCGAAAATGCGGTGCTTGCCGATAAATACGGTATAGTTATGGGATCCTCACACGCTGAGCCACTTTTGAGAAATAACCTTGGTGAACTTTATCCGTATCAGCAACAATGGCTTGCGGATCACCCTGACAAAAAGCTGTACATCAATACAAAGGACGACAGCGGCAGATCGGTTTCATATATGTGGACTGATCATGACAGTGATGGTAATGCGGTTGATAATAAGGAGTTTTTGGCTGATTACTGGCGTGACAGTGTAAAGACAAACGGCAGTTACGAAAATATCTATACACTTGGTATGCGTGGTGTTCATGACGGTTCATTCTCAACAAATATGGACACAACAACCGCATTAAACGAAATTATTGCGACACAAAGAAAAATTCTTGAAGAAGAACTTTGCACAGACGGTCGTAAAATCGAGGATATACCTCAAATATTCATTCCGTATAAAGACGTACAAGCGATATACAACACAGGAGCGTTAAAAATTCCCGATGATGTAACAATTATGTGGACAGATGACAACTACGGATATGTACGTCAAAATGCGGACGATGCGGAACGTGCAAGAGCAGGTAAAACAGGTATCTACTATCATATTTCTTATTACGGTTATCCTACGAGTTATCTGTGGCTTTCAAGCACACAGCCGGGACTTATTCGTGAAGAACTTAAAAAGTCATATGATATGGGTGCAAATAAGGTTTGGATATTAAACGTAGGTGACTTGAAACCGGCTGAAAAAGAAATTGAATACTTTGCCGATTTGGCTAAAAACGTATGGTCAACATCAAATACAGAAATATCTTCAATATATGAGCAGAACGCAAAACGTGATTTTAATATGAATGAAACGGACGCAAAAGAATATGCTGATATAATGGATAAGTATTATGAAATTGCAAACGCAAAGCGACCTGAATTTTTAAGAACAGGTGATTTCTCGATGACTGCATACGGTGATGAGGGTGAAAGATATATAAACGAATATAAAGATATTTGCGCAAGAGCGGAAAAGCTATACGAAAAACTTCCGACAGATAAGCAAGCGTCATTCTTTGAACTTGCATTGTACCCTATACGTACCGCAACAAATATGGCTATCGACTATGTACAGACCGACAGAGCAAATCTGTATGTAAGCCAAAACAGAGGTGCGGCGGCTAATAAGTATGCTGAAGAAGCTGATAATGCGGTTAAGCAAATCAATACGGATATGGCTTATTACAACTCTATGCTGGACGGCAAGTGGAATAACATTATGAATAACAATCCGTCAAAATTGCAAGGTTGTGACGCGCATATAACAACAGAACTTAACGCACCGAAAGTATCATCGCTTGATTATACCGAACTTGCGGTAATGACCGATTCACAGACTGATTATTCGGATAATCCGACTATGACAGTTTCAACTTATGATACATATGATAAATTTATTGACGTAATTAACAAAGGTTACGGCGGACTTGACTATGAAATTACGTCAGACTCAAATGCACTTGTATTTGACAAGACAAGCGGAAAGTCATACGGCAGTGACAGAGTGCATATAAGTGTTGATAAATCAAAGGCGGCAGACGGAGTAAGCAATGCAACGGTTACCGTTGAGCAAAAAATAGGTGATAATGTTGTTGATACAAAGCAGATTGCCGTAACAATCGAAAATCCGACAGAACAAATTTCTGAAAAAACATATGTTGAGGCAGGCGGCGTTGTTTCGATAGAAGCTGAACACTACACAGATAAATTTGATGTAAACGGCTATGAATGGAAAGAAGAGAAAGACTTCGGCAGAAGCGGAAACACAATGAAAGCTTATCCTGAAACAGCCTCAAATGCAAAGGAAAGTGATTTGACCAATTCAGCGGCATATATGGAGTACAAGGTTTACTTCACAAATGCAGGTTCATACACATTGGACGTTTATCGTATGCCTACTCTCAATGAACGCGGAACTATGCGTTTGGCGGTAGCGACAGATGACGGTACTCCTACCGTGTTAAGCGGGACTAATAAATACAGCGGAAGCAGAAGCAAGACGGACGCATGGTCAAAAGGCGTATTATGCAACAGTGAAAAGCTTACAACAAAGATTAATGTTTCTGAGGCGGGGTATCATACTGTAAGAGTGTACAATGTGTCAACAGGCGTAGTCATAGACAAAATGGTGCTTTCTAAGAATAATATAAATTCGTATTTCGGCGCACCTGAAAGCTACAACACAACATATAACACAACAAAAGAAACATCAACCGTAACGGAAGATACGGAAGTCAGCGGTATTGACAAGACATATGAGCCAAAGGCAGTTGTAGGTAATGTGTCAGTGGAAAATAATACTGTAAAGACTGTTGATTTAATCGGCTTAACCGAAAATACACAAAATGCGGTTGTATTTACTGTCGGCTATGATAAGGACGGCAATGCGGTATCAACAGCTATGAATAAAGCTGAAATAAACGGCAAAACAACGGTAAATGTCAATTTGGCTTTGGCAGATAATACAACAGCATATGCGATATATGTAGTAGATAATTTAACCGATATGCAGCCGATTGCACCGTTTAAAACGTTCGGTAAGATTAAGTCAGAGGCAGAGGACAACTATATAACTCTAAAAACAGATTTCAGTTCTTTATACGGTAAAAAGTCTGTTGTATTGGCAGCTGATTGCGAAATATCGGAGGATATTACGGCGGATAATATTAAGTATGTATACGGCGAAACACTTGACAGTGACAGCTACAAATACATTCCGTGGAACGAAGAAGAAGGAAAATACTATATTCGTGTCGGAGTGGATAAGGACAGTACTTATGATGAAACAAAGAATACTGTAAAAAATATAACTCCTGATACTCAAGGCGAAGAAACACAAGTAAGCCTGTGGAAATTTGATACCGACTTAAACGATACTAACGGTGCAAATGCGTTTACATTGACAGGTGATACGGTAAACAATAACGGTCAGATTTTGATGAACAATTCAACAAAAGGTACTTCAACGGGAAGTGCGTCAATGCAGTATGCAAACCCTGTAGTAACTTCACAAGGCGAAACATTGACGGTTGAATTTGATATTACATTCGGTAAGCACAACGGTAAAACAATGTCATACAGCCTTACAGACGCAAACGGTAAAGCAATCGTATCAACACAAATTTGTGCATATGATTTATCCGGTAATACGAATGTTAAAATAGGCGGTAATGATGTTCTTGATGATTATTCAAAATTGTCGGTGGCAATATCAAGAGGAAATAACAGTTCATCATCAAATAAACCGACTCACTTTAAAAATGTAATTGATTTCGGTTCAAATAAGGCATATGTAACCGTATCATATGACGGCGGACAGACTGCTGAATTTACAGGAAAAATCGGCGACAGCACAGGAAGTATTGGCGGTATAAATTTCAGCTCAAGTCATGGATATACCGACAGATCGTGTATTGTTGATAATGTAAGCATCGGCAAAGTCAGCGGACCGCAGTATAAAATGACATTCGGTGCGGTTGATTCGAAGAGTGAGGAAAGTGTTGACGCGAATATTGTTGTTAAAGACGGTATAAGCGGTGCAGTGCTTACACCTAATTCAAACGGTGAATATTTGCTTTGCGAGGGTGATTATTTAATCAGTGCAACAGCAGACGGCTACCGTGACGCAGGACAAAAACTTGAACTTTCACAGGCAACCGAATCGAAAAATATCACTGTACCAATGGTTTCTGTAATGGATTTAACAAAGGCGGATATTGCGATTGAATTTAAAGACAATCAAGGTAATGATATTATGGAAAGCGTAACGGAAACAGGCGATTTCTATGTCGGAGATAAGTATACCGTTTCGGCTGATTACCGTAAAGACCAAGTTGTTAAACGTGACGGTAAGGTGTACACATATAAGTATAATGCCGAAAAGTCGGTATATACTGAAGATAAACTTGAGGAGAATAACATATTTACTCTTGTATATGATGTAGGTGGCGAATATGATTTCTATGCTGATTTTGAAAATTATACTATTGATGACAGTGTGTTGACATACGGCGGCGGAAGTCCTAAATTGACTGTTGCAAAGGATAATGAAAACAGTTATTTAAGCTATGCGTCAACGGGTTCGACGGTAGGTGTATGGCAGAAACTTGATACTATAGATTGTACAAATAAAACGGTTACGGTAAATGCCGATATTAAATTTGCACCAAAGGGAACTGCGGGTAACAGTCAATTCTCAATCGGCGATACATCTCCGAAATTTGACAGTAATAACGTGAATTACGGCTTTGTAAACAAAAGTAAAAAATATAACGGACATATAATTGCGGTTGAATACAATTCCGGAAGTACATTGTTTGTAAACGGTCAAACAGTGTCAAGCGATTTTGTCGGTTCATGGATACACCTAAATGCTGAAATTAATTTCGCTACAAAGAAGATTAATGTGACTTTGAAAAATGATAACGACATAACAGCCGAACTTAGTGATTTGGATTTCTACAGTTCAAATGATATAACGAAAATAGGCTCATTCTACTTTAGAGCCGCAAAGTCTAACGGAACGGTAGGTCTTGATAATCTTACAATGGTTTGTGAATAAAATGGTTATAACATGAAATCAGGTCGGTACAATACCGACCTGATTTTATATATTTGAGTGCTTTTTCTTAAATTGTTCGGGGGACATATCGGTGTATTTTTTAAACACACGATAAAAAGTGGTATAGTCACTGAAACCGCATTTATAAAAAATATTCATTGCATTTTCGCCTGCAAGCAACAGATTTTTTGCCATCATAACGCGACGCATATTTATATAAACGGATATTGTAAGACCTGTTTCGCTTTTAAAAAGACGGCTGATATATGACTTATTTAAAAACGTATGTTCCGCAATATCATCAATATTCAAATTGTGTGTGAAATTTTGTTCAATGTAGTTTTGGATTTCTTTGATATGCTTGTTTTTAGAGGAAGTGTCGTTTACAAGAAATTCTTTTTTAAGAATTTCACTAAGCTTCACGACAAGTTGTGCGGCATATGTGGAAACCATAAAATCAGTATCAGCTGTTGGATTTGCCGAGTAATGTTCAACGCCTTTGAAAATATCTCCGAGATTGTATTTATTGAATATTTCGGACGGTATTCTGTTGTTTGTTCCGAATTTTCGGGCATTTAAAGTGTCTAAAATATGAGGATTCATTGATGAAACAAAGCTGCTGTGTATCTGCAAAAACTGACGATGATAAACGCTGTTTTTCGGAAAAGTAATAAAGTGAAATTCGTTTGGATTGGTGATTAATAAATCGCCCGAAGAAATTTTGTATTCCGTTCCTTCAACGTTGTAAAGCGCATTGCCCTCAATCAGTTGCAAAAATTCATAATATATGTGCATATGATTGCCGAGAATTGGTCCTTCGGACATACCTGTTCTGTAAGTATATGTATAAGATTTGTCATACATAACGCGTCGTATCGTCTTTTCCAATCAAACTCACCTCAAAATAATTTTAGCATAATTTTTGTGTGCGGTCAATTCAAAAATGAGTTGCGTTTGTATGAAAATGTGATATAATAAATGTTAAGCAAGATTTGTAAGATTTGAGCTGAATTAAAGCAAAATATATGTGGCTCAAATTCTGTTTTGAGTATATAATAAGAATATAAAATAATACTGTGAGGTAATGGTAATGAAAAAGTTTATGGACGATAATTTTATGTTGAATAATGAAACGGCGGCAAAGCTGTTTAATGACTATGCAAAGGATATGCCGATTTTTGATTATCACTGTCATTTAAGCCCTCAAATGATGTATGAGGACAAGCCGTTTGAAAATATTACTCAGATTTTCTTGGGCGGTGACCATTATAAGTGGAGATATATGCGTTCAAACGGTATTGACGAGAGTTACATAACCGGTGACAAGAGCGACTATGATAAATTTAAAGCGTTCTGTGGTTGCCTGCAGTATGCGATAGGCAATCCACTTTATCATTGGACACACCTTGAATTAAAGAGATATTTTAATGTTGATGAAGTTGTCACGGCGGAAAATTGCGATACAATATGGGAAAAGTGCAACAAGGTTATAAAAGAAACAAAAATGAGCCCGTCAACACTTATAAATCAATCAAATGTTGCGGTACTTTGCACAACCGATGACCCTATTGATTCGCTTGAATATCACAAATTAATTGCCGAAAAGGGACATATAAAAGCAAAAGTTTTACCTGCGTTTAGACCTGACAGATTAATTAATATCGAAAAGACCGATTTTACGGATTATATCAAAGCACTTGGAAACGTATGCGGTATGAACATAAAAAATTATGACGAACTTATAACTGCAGTCAATGAAAGAATTGATTATTTTCATAATGCAGGTTGTCGTATAAGCGACCATGCTCTTGACGGTGTACCGTTTAACAGAGATTATAGTGCAGACGATGTTTTTGTAAAGAAAATGAACGGTGAAAATTTAAGTGCCGATGAAATAAATGCATTTAAGTGTGAAACACTTATAAGACTTGCGAAAAAGTACAGTGAACTTGATTGGGCAATGCAGTTACATATCGGTGCTTTGAGAAACAATAATTCTGCTATGTTCAAAAAACTCGGCGCAGATGTCGGTTTTGACTCAATCGCAGATTATGAAATTGCGGCAGACCTTTCGACTTTGCTTGACGCAATGGAATGTAACGACGGACTGCCGAAAACGATTCTTTATACATTAAATCCAAAGGATAATTATGTTCTTGCGACAATGCTCGGTAACTTCCAATCAGCCGAAACGGCAGGAAAAATGCAGTTTGGTTCGGCATGGTGGTTTAATGACCAACGTGACGGAATGGTTGAACAAATGAAAGCACTTGCGAATTTGGGTGCATTGAATAAGTTTGTAGGTATGCTTACTGATTCGAGAAGTTTTATTTCATACACACGTCACGAATATTTCAGGCGTATTCTTTGCAATATGCTTGGTGAGTGGGTTGAAAACGGCGAATTTCCGGATGATTTTGATACACTTGGAAAGATAGTTGAGGATATTTGCTTTAACAATGCAAAAAGATATTTTAATGTTGAAATGTAATTGTAAACAGATAAAATCGTTATTACGATTTTGTCTGTTTTTTTGTTGCATATAGTTATTAATTTAACGGTCTTTAACTATTAAAAAGTATTGAAAATGTAATAAATATGTGATATAATTATAGTAAATTGATATTACTATAATTAAGTGAGGGAAGAGTATGAGAACCTTTAATACAACAAACATTCCTATGACTGACAGAATTAAAAAGCTAAAGGAAGAATTGTATCGCAAAATGCCTGAAATCGAGGTAGACAGAGCGGTACTTATTACGGAAAGTTATCAGCAGACTGAACAACTTCCGACTGTAAAGAGAAGAGCTTTGGCTTTTGAACATATACTTAACAATATTCCTATTACAATCAGAGATAACGAACTTATTGTCGGAAGTTCGACAAAAGCACCGAGGAGCTGTCAGGTGTTCCCTGAGTTTTCGTATGAATGGCTTGAAAGCGAGCTTGATACTATCGAATTTCGTGAGGCGGATCCATTCCATATTTCAGAGGAAAACAAGGCTGTACTTAGAAAGATTTTTCCTTATTGGAAGAACAAGACAAACAGCGATTTAGCACTTTCATATATGGCGCCTGAGGCTGCTGCGGCGATTGAACACAACATTTTTACACCGGGTAACTATTTCTATAACGGTATCGGACACGTTACAGTTGACTACGGTAAAGTTATGAGAATAGGTTACAAGGGGATTATTGCGGAAGTTCAGGAAGAATTGAATAAGTGCAACGTGTATGATGCTGATTATGCCAAAAGACACGAATTTCTTGAATCAATTATAATTTCATGTAATGCGGTTATAAATTATGCAAGACGTTACGCAAATCTTGCTTATGAAATGGCTCAAAAGTGTACAAATCCGACAAGGAAACAAGAATTGCTTGTAATTGCAAACAACTGTGCAAACGTGCCTGAAAATCCTGCAAGAAACTTCTATGAGGCTTGTCAGACATTTTGGTTTATACAGATGTTACTTCAAATTGAATCAAGCGGTCACTCAATTTCTGCCGGACGTTTTGACCAATATTTGTATCCGTATTATAAGAACAGCATTGACAACGGTTCGCTTACACGCGAATTTGCACAGGAAATACTTGACTGTATTTGGGTTAAGTTTAACGACCTTAATAAAGCAAGGGATGAGGCATCGTCATACGGCTTTGCCGGATACAGCTTGTTCCAAAATTTGACGGCGGGCGGACAAAACGCTGAAGGAATTGACGCAACAAATGACTTGTCATTCCTATGTATTCAAGCGTCAATGCACACTCAATTACCTGCTCCGTCATTCTCGGTCAGAATATGGAACGGCACGCCAAATGAATTTTTGATTAAATGTGCAGAGCTTACAAGAACGGGTGTAGGCTTGCCTGCGTACTACAACGATGAAGTCATCATTCCTGCACTTATGAGCAGAGGTGTTACTCTTGCAGATGCAAGGGAATACGGCATTATCGGTTGTGTTGAACCGCAGAAACCGTTTAAGACAGACGGTTGGCATGACGCGGCATTCTTTAATATGTGTCGTCCGCTTGAACTTGTGTTCTCAAACGGTGTTGATAAGGGTGCTCAAATCAGTATCAAGACAGGTAATGTTGAAGATATGACGACATTTGAAGAATTCTACAACGCATATAAAGCACAGGAAACTTATATGATTGGTCTTATGGTTAATGCTATTAATGCGATAGATACCGCACATTCGGAAAGAGTTCCTCTACCGTTCCTGTCATGTATGGTTGAAGATTGTGTTAAAGAGGGTAAGACTGTACAAGAGGGCGGTGCTCATTATAACTTCACAGGTCCGCAAGGCTTCGGTATTGCGAATATGGCAGACGGACTTTGGGCAGTTAAGACTCTTGTATTTGATGAAAAGAAAGTCACAATGGCGGAACTTAAAGACACACTTATCCATAATTACGGACAAGGTTTAAGTCCTAAGGCGGCTAAAAATGCGACTCAAGAAGTTGTTATAAATCTTGCTAAAGCAGGCAAGAGCGTTAATGAAAGCCAAGTTGCCGATATTTGCAGAATGTTCCTTACAGGTGAACAGGATCCGACAAAGAGAAAGCGTTATGAAGAAATACTTGATATGATAAATGAACTTCCGAAGTACGGAAACGACATTGAAGAAATTGACATGTTAGCCCGTGATGTGGCTAATATATACGCAAAAGAACTTGAAAAACATAAAAATCCTCGCGGAGGTATGTTCCAGGCAGGATTGTATCCTGTATCGGCTAACGTTCCTCTTGGTGAGCAGACAGGTGCGACACCTGACGGCAGACTTGCCAATACACCGATTGCGGACGGTGTAGGTCCAAGACAGGGCGCTGATACAAAAGGTCCTACGGCTGCGGCAAACTCAGTTGCAAAACTTGAACATGGCAGAGCATCAAACGGTACACTTTACAATCAGAAGTTCCACCCGTCGGCATTGAGCGGAAATGCAGGACTTCAGAACTTTGCGTCATACATAAGAGCATTCTTTGACCAAAAGGGAATGCATATGCAGTTTAATGTTGTAAGTAAGGAAACACTTCTTGACGCACAAAAACATCCGGAAAATTATAAATCACTTGTAGTTCGTGTTGCAGGTTACAGTGCTTTGTTTACATCACTTTCAAAGGCACTTCAGGACGATATTATCAGCAGAACAGAACAAGCATTTAACGCATAAGGAATAATTAATATGGAAAATTATATGAAAGCGAAAGGCAGAATATTTGACATACAGAAATATTCTATCCACGACGGACCCGGAATACGAACAATAGTATTCCTAAAGGGTTGTGCTTTGCGTTGCAGATGGTGTTGTAATCCTGAATCACAGGAATTTGATATACAGACCATGATGTTTGAGGGCAAAGAAAAAGTTATGGGATATGATGTGACTGTTGAAGATGTTATGCCGGCTATTTTACAGGATACATTTTATTATAACCGCAGCGGCGGCGGTGTGACTTTGTCAGGCGGTGAAGCTCTGTTGCAACCGAATTTCGGACCGCATCTTTTACACGCCTGTAAGGATTACGGTATAAATACTGCTATCGAAACAACGGGCTTTGCACGTTGGGAGTTTATAGAAAAGTATTTGCCGTATCTTGATTATGTGCTTATGGATATTAAGCATATGAACAGTGCAAAGCACAAGGAATTTACCACTCAGCCCAATGAACTTATTCACGAAAACGCAAAAAGAATTGCGGAGTCGGGAATGGTTGATTTGACAATAAGAGTGCCTGTTATACCGACATTTAACGCAACACCGGAAGAAATTTATGACATTGCAATGTTTGCTGCAAGTTTGAAAGGTGTTAAGAAACTTCATTTACTTCCATACCACAGACTCGGACAAGGCAAATATGACGGATTGGGTAGAGAATACAAACTTGACGGAATTGATTTAATTCCTAACGAGTATATGCAAGAACTTCTTGAAGTTGCTAAAAAATCGGGACTTGAATGTCAGATAGGCGGTTAAAATGAAAATTGAAATAATGAATGAAAATCACAGAGATAAAGTGCTTGAATTATCAAAAGCATTTTATTGCAGTGATGCACTTGATCACGAAGTGCCTATGAATATTATCGAAACAAATATTGATGCGGCAATAAGCGGGGATAAAGGCTTAATTGGTTTTGTATTTTGTGAAGATAATGAGGTTGTCGGATTTTCTTACGTGACGACTTATTATGAAACTGAAGTAGGCGGTATATGCGTACAGATTATTGATTTGTATGTAAATGAAAATGCTCGTGGAAAAGGTGTGGCGACACAGTATTTTAATTATTTATTCGACAAATACAGTGGTGCAAAGCGTTTCAGACTTGAAGTCGTTAAAGATAATGTAAAAGCAATATCGCTGTATAAGAAAATGGGATTTACAGACGTATCATACGGACAAATGAAAATTGATAAGATATAAAAAATAACGCTGTTTATCAGCGTTATTTTTTTGTATTCCTGTTTGGTAATGTTATAGCAATAAAAAATGGTTGGTTCAAAATGAACCAACCATTTATAATATTTAAAATTATTCGCCTTGAGCAAGCTTAACAAGATGTGCATACTTTTCTTCTGCATTCTTCTTAGCCTTTGCAAATAGTTCCTTAGCTCTTTCAGGGTTTGAACGAGCAAGTGAATTATAACGAACTTCACCCATGATGAAGTCTTCATAATCCATTGTAGGAGCTTTTGAGTCAAGCTGGAACGGATTTTTGCCGTCCAAAGCAAGTCTTGGGTCAAATCTGAACAAGTGCCAGTAACCTGCGTCAACGGCTTTCTTTTCTTCTGTTTGAGCAATACTCATACCGCCCTTGATACCATGATTGATACATGGAGCATAAGCGATGATTAGAGAAGGACCGTGATAGCTTTCAGCCTCAAGCAGAGCTTTAAGAAGTTGAGCTTGGTTAGCACCTTGAGCAACTTGTGCAACGTATACATAACCGTAACTCATAGCGATAGCTGCAAGGTCTTTCTTCTTAACTTCCTTACCTGCGGCAGCAAATTGAGCAATAGCACCTGTCGGTGTAGCTTTTGATGACTGACCGCCTGTATTTGAATAAACTTCTGTATCGAATACAAGAATGTTTACATCTTCACCTGATGCAAGTACGTGGTCAACACCGCCGAAACCGATGTCATAAGCCCAACCGTCACCACCGAATATCCAGCAAGATTTCTTTGATAGGTATTCTTTATCGGCAAGTACGTCCTTAGCCTCTTTAGAATTGATATTAGCAATAGCCTTTAGAAGTTCGTCAGTAGCAACCTTGTTTGCGGCAGCGTCATTCTTTGTTTCAATGAACTTGTCAACAACAGGCTTAACATCTGCATTTTCTTCAGCTATCTTTTCAAGCTTAGCGATGTTTGTATTTCTCAATGTATCTTGAGCGATGAACATACCAAGACCGTATTCGGCGTTATCCTCAAATAATGAGTTAGCCCAAGCAGGACCGTGGCCGTTTACGTCTATTGTGTATGGTGTAGATGGTGAAGAACCACCCCAAATTGATGAACAACCTGTAGCATTTGCAATGTACATTCTGTCACCGAATAGCTGTGTAACAAGTTTTGCGTATGGTGTTTCACCACAACCTGCACAAGCACCTGAGAATTCAAGGTAAGGCTTTCTGAATTGGCTGCCTTTAACTGTTGAAATCTTGAACTTGTCAAGAACTTCCTGCTTTTCTGCAAGCTGAACAAGGTAATCATACTTTTCCTGTTCCTTAGCTGTTTCATCATCGAATGATGTCATAACAAGGGCAGGGGCTTTTTTGCCGGCATTGTTTACAGGGCAAACATTAGCACAGCTTCCGCAACCTGTACAGTCATAAACTGAAATAGCCATAGCATAGTAATAGCCGTCAAGCTGCATTGCATTTTGGTATCTGATACCTTCAGGAGCATTGTCAAGTTCTTCTTTTGTAAGAATTACAGGACGGATACAAGCGTGAGGACATACATATGAACAGTTACCGCATTCGATACAAGTTTCGTTATTCCAAACAGGAACGTCGATAGCAATACCTCTCTTTTCAAATGCTGATGAACCAAGAGGAACTTCACCTGTCTGATAAGCCTCGAATGTAGAAACAGGTAATTGCATACCTCTGAATTGGTTGATAGGAACAAGTACATCGTTTACATAGTCGATTAGCTTGCCTTCACCGTCATGCTTAACTGAAAGATCTTCGCTTTGAGCGTTCTTCCAGCTTTCAGGAACTTCAACCTTAACGATTTGCTGAGCACCGGCATCAATAGCGTCGTGATTCATCTTAACGATTGCGTCACCCTTCTTTGAATATGATGCAGTTGCGGCGTCCTTCATATACTTAATAGCGTCTTCTTCAGGAAGAATCTTTGAAAGTTTAAAGAATGCTGATTGAAGAACAGTATTAATTCTGTTGCCAAGACCGATTTCCTTACCAATCTTAACACCGTCGATTGTATAGAATTGAATATTGTTGTCAGCGATATACTTCTTAACCTGACCAGGAAGATGTTCTTCAAGTTCTTCTGCATTCCATGAACAGTTAAGTAGGAATACACCGCCCGGCTTAACGTCCTCAACCATATTGTATTGTCTGATATATGATGCCTTGTGACAAGCAACAAAGTCAGCCTTGTTGATTAGATATGTTGAAGTAATCTTAGCATTACCAAAACGTAAGTGAGATACTGTAAGACCGCCCGACTTCTTAGAGTCATAGTCAAAGTAAGCTTGTACGTTCATATCTGTGTGGTCACCGATAATCTTAGTAGAGTTCTTGTTAGCACCGACTGTACCGTCTGCACCAAGACCCCAGAACTTACAGCTTGTGATACCTGCCGGAGTTGTGTCAGGGTTTTCATCAAGAGCAAGTGATAGGTTAGTAACATCATCGTTGATACCGATTGTAAATCTCTTCTTTTCTGTGTTTTTGAATACGGCAATGATTTGAGCAGGAGTTGTATCCTTTGAACCAAGACCGTAACGACCTGTGTATACAGGAACATTGGCAAATTCTGTGTCACGAAGTGCCGCAACAACATCAAGATATAGAGGTTCACCGATTGAACCCGGTTCTTTTGTTCTGTCAAGAACAGAAATCTTCTTAACTGTTGAAGGAATAGCTGCAACCAAGTGCTTAACACTGAAAGGTCTGTAAAGTCTAACCTTAACAAGACCAACCTTGCGGCCGTTTGCGTTTAGGTAATCAACAGTTTCCGAGATTGTATCACAGACACTGCCCATAGCGATAATAACTTCATCAGCGTCTTCTGCACCGTAGTAGTTGAATAGCTTATAATCGCTGCCGATTTTTTCGTTTACTTTATTCATGTATTCTTCAACAACTTCAGGAATTGCATCGTAAGCTTTGTTAGAAGCCTCTTTAGCCTGGAAGAATACGTCAGGGTTTTGAGCTGTACCTCTCTGAGCAGGATGTTCAGGATTTAGTGACTTACGTCTGAAGTCGTTTAGTGCATCCCAATCAAGCATATCTGCAAGATCCGAATAATCCCAACAAGCCACCTTTTGATATTCGTGAGAAGTTCTGAAACCGTCAAAGAAATGAATGAACGGAATTTTACCCTTTATTGTTGATAGGTGAGCAACTGCACCAAGGTCCATTGCTTCTTGCGGATTAGTTGACGCAAGCATAGCAAAACCTGTCTGACGACAAGCCATAACGTCCTGATGATCGCCGAATATTGAAAGTGCATGTGATGCCAAAGCTCTTGCCGATACGTTAAATACGCAAGGAAGTTGTTCACCTGCAATCTTGTACATATTAGGAATCATAAGTAAAAGACCTTGTGATGCTGTATAAGTTGTTGTAAGAGCACCTGCTGTAAGTGAACCGTGAACTGCACCTGCGGCACCGGCCTCAGACTGCATTTCAACCACTCTTACAGTACGTCCGAAAATGTTTTTCTGTCCGGCAGCTGACCATTTGTCGGTTACTTCTGCCATTGTAGATGATGGTGTGATAGGATAGATAGCGGCAACATCTGTAAACGCATATGATGCGTAAGCTGCTGCGTTGTTACCATCCATGGTTTTCATTTTTCTAGCCATCGGAATTAATTCCTCCTCTTTTTTCTCTTATAAAGAGAGAAAACTCCCTTTAATGTGTATTAGTTATATATACATATATATATAATATCACTTTTGAAACTCAAAATCAAGGGCGGAACACAATATTTTGTGTTAAATATGAATATTTTTCTAAAAACAGGGGAGTATATAGATTTTAAAATAAAAAACCAAAGCATTTTTTATGCTTTGGTCATTTTCAAACGAAGTCTTTTTTCTTTTTCGATAAAACTGTTAAACAGATAATAGCATTTATCGGACATTTGCGTAAGTTTCTTTGTGGAAATATTTTTTCCGTTCTTTAAACGTTTTTTGACGGCACAATCAAAACGATATTTATAAAAGTCAACATACAGTGAAAAAAAGAAAAGATGTATTGAATTAAACAGTATTTTCATATAATACCTCCCGAAGTTAATAGTTATAGTATTTTCAAAATTAAATAAGTTAACCATGTAATATTTGCGTTGAAGTACAGAATTTGGCTTACCTATCGGAAGGTAAATGATTGTAATATTACTGTAATAAAGCAGTAATGGACGTGTAATTGAAAAAATAGATATAGGGTGCTATAATTAGAAATCAGTTAGTCAAACACAATATATTGTGGTTTGAAATGAGTGGGATACGATATTTGAGGGAGTAATTTAGTTATGAAAGTAGTAAAAAAGGACAATACAAAAGAGCCTTTTAACGTGCAAAAGGTCGTTATTGCGGTAAATAAATCAGCCTTTCGTGCATTGGTAAAATTTACGGATGAGGAGATTGACTTTATATGTCGTTTCGTTCAGGACGAGGCGAGAAAAATGGGTAAGGAAGAAATTGAAATCTCCGAAATGCACAACATTGTAGAGGGTGCGCTTGAAAGAGTTAATCCGAAAGTTGCGAAAAGTTATCGTGATTACAGAAATTACAAACAGGACTTCGTACAAATGCTTGATGAAGTTTATAAGAAAAGTCAGTCGATTATGTATATCGGTGACAAGGAAAATTCAAATACTGACAGTGCGCTTGTTTCGACAAAGAGAAGTCTTATATTTAATCAACTTAATAAAGAACTTTACAAGAAGTTTTTCCTTACAACAGAAGAACTTCAGGCGTGTCGTGACGGATATATTTACATACACGATATGTCGGCAAGACGTGATACAATGAACTGCTGTCTTTTTGACGTGCAAAGCGTTTTGCAGGGCGGCTTTGAAATGGGTAATCTTTGGTATAACGAGCCGAAAACTCTTGACGTTGCATTTGACGTTATAGGCGATATTGTGTTGTCTGCGGCAAGTCAGCAGTATGGCGGCTTTACAGTACCGTCGGCAGACCTTATTTTAGAGCCGTATGCGGAAAAGTCATATAAGTATTATATAGAAAAATATAAGAATATCGGACTCGATGAAGAAAAATCAAAAGAAATAGCAATGCAAGATATTCAAAGAGATTTTGAACAGGGTTTCCAAGGTTGGGAATATAAATTCAATTCGGTATCATCAAGCCGCGGCGATTATCCGTTTATAACCGTTACTATCGGTACTGGTACGGGACGTTTTGCAAAGATGGCGTCAAAGACTATGCTTGAAGTCAGAAAGAACGGACAAGGCAAAAAAGGACACAAAAAGCCTGTTTTGTTCCCTAAAGTAGTGTTCTTGTATGATGAAAAACTTCACGGTGAGGGCGGTCCTTTGGAAGATGTTTTTGAGGCGGGAATTGACTGTTCTTCAAAGACAATGTACCCTGATTGGCTAAGCCTTTCGGGTGAGGGATATATTGCGTCAATGTATAAAAAATACGGTAAAATCGTTTCACCTATGGGCTGTCGTGCGTTCTTGTCACCTTGGTACGAAAAGGGCGGTATGAAACCGGCTGATGAAAATGACGTGCCTGTATTTGTAGGAAGATTTAATATAGGTGCTGTGTCGCTTCATTTACCTATGATTTTGGCAAAGGCTCAACAGGAAAATAAACCGTTTTTTGACGTGCTTGATTATTACTTAAACCTAATCAGACAACTTCACTTGCGTACATATGATTATCTTGGCGAAATGCGTGCGTCTACAAATCCGCTTGCATATTGTGAGGGCGGTTTCTACGGCGGTCATCTTGGAATACATGATAAAATAAAGCCTATTTTAAAGACTGCAACAGCGTCATTCGGTATTACGGCACTTAATGAATTGCAACAGCTTTATAATAAGCGTTCACTTGTCGAAGACGGTGAATTTGCAATCAGAACGCTTGAGCATATTAATGAAAAAGTAAATCAATTCAAGGCTGAGGACGGAAAACTTTATGCCATATACGGTACACCTGCCGAGTCACTTTGCGGACTTCAGGTTACACAATTCAGAAAGAAGTACGGCGTAATCGAAAACGTATCCGACAGAGAATATGTCTCAAACAGTTTTCATTGTCACGTTACGGAGGATATTACTCCGATTCAAAAACAAGACCTTGAAAAACGTTTTTGGGAGCTTTCAAACGGCGGTAAAATTCAGTATGTAAAATACCCTATAAGCTATAACAGAGAGGCTATAAAAACTCTTGTAAGACGAGCAATGGATATGGGATTTTATGAGGGTGTAAACTTGTCGCTTGCGTATTGTGACGACTGCGGATATGAAGAACTTGAAATGGACGTGTGTCCGAAGTGCGGAAGTAAGAATCTTACTAAAATCGAAAGAATGAACGGTTACTTGTCATATTCGAGAGTTAAGGGCGATACAAGACTTAACAATGCAAAAATGGCAGAAATCGCAGAAAGGAAAAGTATGTAATGCGTTATCATAATATAACAAAAGATGATATGCTTAACGGTGACGGACTTCGTGTTGTACTGTGGGTTGCCGGTTGTGAACATCATTGCCCGAATTGTCAAAATCCCGTAACGTGGGATATAAACGGCGGTTTGGAATTTGATGAGGCTGCAAAGAAAGAGATTTTTGATGAACTTGAAAAAAATTATGTTTCCGGTATAACATTCAGCGGCGGAGATCCTCTTCATACACAAAATCGAAAAGACGTCGGAGCACTTATTGAAGAAATTAAAGAAAAATTCCCGAATAAAACCATTTGGATTTACAGCGGTTATGATTGGCAGGAAGTAAAAGATTTGCCGTGTATGAAATATGTTGACGTAATGGTGGACGGTGAATTTGTGGACGGTCTGAAAGATAATAAGCTTTTGTGGCGGGGAAGTACAAACCAAAAAGTTATAGACGTACAGAAAAGCCTTGAAATAGATAAGGTTGTTCTTGCGGTTAAGTAAAGGAGTTAATTTATGCAGAGAGTAGCTAAATTTGAAAAAGTCAGCTTTGAACAATTCAAAAAAGACTGGTCAGACACATTTTATGTGACAGATGGTATAGAAAAGATATACGAAGATATAAAGCTTCCGAAAAGAGCAACGGCAGGCTCGGCAGGTTATGATTTTTATGCACCGATGGCATTTGAATTAAAGCCTGGAGAAACTATAAAAATACCGACAGGTATCAGAGTTAAAATCAATGACGGCTGGGTACTGAAACTTTATCCGAGAAGCGGTTTGGGATTTAAGTTCAGAGTGCAGATGAACAATACCGTCGGAATTATCGACAGTGATTATTATAACAGCGATAATGAGGGACATATATTCTGCAAAATCACAAACGACACAAACGAAGATAAAACCGTTTCGGTAAACAAAGGTACAGGCTTTTGTCAGGGAATATTCGTAGAATACGGAATTACTTTTGACGATGATGTTACCGACGAAAGAAATGGCGGTTTCGGAAGTACGGGAATGTAAAAAAATGAGTTCCATGTGAACTCATTTTTTAGTTTGTATCTATATGTTTTCTGTATTCATTAGGACTCATATGTACGATATGTCGAAATGTTTTACAAAAATATGTTGATGAATTATAACCGCAGGCGGTAGCTATATCCGTTATGCTATGTTTACTGTTTCTTAGAAGTTCGCAGGCATTGTTTATACGCACTGTATTCAGATAATCCGAAACGGTTATGTTCATTTCTTGTTTAAATAGCTTACACAAATGCGGTTTTGAAATATGAACGGCGTCTGAAATATCGTCAAGGTTTTGAACTGTCTGATAATTCTTGTTTATGTATTCGAGAATTAAATCTATAGTTCTGTGTTTTTCTGAAACTTTTTTCTTTTCCGTATTTTTACAACTTGAAAGAATGGTGAGCAGTTCGCAAATATGAATATATGAGTAATTCGGATTTTGTTCCATACGTTGTATTATTTCTATTACAGAACTGAATTGTGCGGAATCCAAATGTATTTTCTGATTGTTAAACATATTGAGCAAGTTTTGGTATGCATCAGGCAACATATATTGTGAAAGATAATGTTCGGTAAAATGAAGTGCATATCTTTCGTGTTCCGTACCGCCGTTGTTTTTGTGGAGATCATCCGGCTTTAACAGAACAATTTCGTTTTTTGATACTGAAATAAGTTTGTCATCGGCAAGCAATGTTGTAGAACCTCTCAAAATGATAAATATTTCATATGAATGGTGATAGTGCAAATTAGATTGCCTGTCACCCTTTTTTCGTGTTTGACGATTGAGGTAAAACCAATCGTTTAAGGGATTATATCCGTTTGCCATATGTGACCGCTCCTTATCTGTTATAACGAGTACATAATATAACAGAAATTTGGTGATGTCAATACAGTATAAATCAAAAATAAAACCGATTGACAACAAGAAATAAATGTGATAAATTATACACAAGGGATATTTATGAAAAACTAATGTATGTGAAAAAACATATAAAGGAAGATGAATATGAAATTAAGAATTTTAGACAAAAATAATAATGAATTGTTTGTAAAACAAGGCTTGAAAATTGACTGTACATATGAGAGTGAATATTCTGCAGGAGATAAAATTTATATTTCGGCAAATAACTGTTATTTCTTCAAAATACAGCTTGACAGTGCATTAAAAGAAACGGTTGTATATGCTCCGTCGGGTAGTTTTGAATATCGAATTCCGACAGAAGTGTTGGAACGTATATATGAAGAAGGTGCTTTTGCGGGAACGGAGCACAGAATACGTGTATCGGAGGCTACTGACAAAGAAGCGTACGGCGAGAGGAATATTTCACTTAATCCATATGACCTGCAAGGTCAAAAAAGATGTTATCCGCACGCATATGCGAATTATGTAACACGCGGTGAGCCTTGCTTTTTTGAAAGAAATGCGATTGACGGCGTACTTGAAAATAAGGGCCACGGAAATTTTCCGTATCATTCTTGGGCAGGCGGTGCAAGAGATGATTTGGAGTATTATGTTGATTTCGGTACAGAAGTTGAAGTTGAAAAATTAGTATTTTATTTAAGAGCTGATTTTCCGCACGATACATATTGGAAGAATATTGATATAGAATTTTCGGACGGTGAAATCGTTACCGCAAACTTCGAGGGTGTTGCAGATGGTCAGGAAGTTGTATTAAAAGAGAAAAAAATTACAAGAACAATTCACCTTACAAATTTCATACAAGCGGTATTCCCGCTTTCTTGGGCGGCATTGTCGCAAATTGAGGTGTACGGCAGATACATAAAGGAAGATTTGAGCAAAATTGAAATAAGAAGTGCCTCAAATCCGAAAGATGTAAAAAATTACACAACCGAACGTTTAAGAGAAGAATTTCATATTGCAAAACTTTTCACAAAAGACAATATCAGAATGGTATATAGCCATATAGACAGAATTATCACCGCGGGAATTATGCCTGTTTACAGTGAATTGAAACTTGAGGCAGGCAAGGAGCTTGCGGCGGATTATTTCCTTCAAAGACGTGAAATGGGTTGTATTAATATCGGCGGAAAAGGTATAATTACCGTTGACGGAACGGAGTATGAAATGAATCCGCGTGACGGTATTTATATCGGTATGGGCAATAAAGATATTTCGTTTAAGTGCGTTGATATTGAAAATCCGCCTAAGTTTTATGTTTCGTCGTGTCCGGCACATACATCGTATCCTGTTGTGAAAATTGATATTACAAAGGCTAAGAAAGTTCCTTGCGGAAGTAAAGAGGATTGCAATAAGCGAGTGATAAACCAATATATTCACCCTGAAGTTATGCAGAGCTGTCAGCTGGCAATGGGACTTACAATGCTTGATGTCGGTTCAAACTGGAACACAATGCCGTGTCATACACATGACAGACGTATGGAGGTTTATTTGTATCTTGATATGGATGAAAATGACGCAGTATTTCATATGATGGGTGAGCCTGATGAAACACGTCACATCATTATGCACAATGAAGAGGCAGTTATTTCGCCGAGTTGGTCGATACATACAGGTGTCGGTACAAAGAATTACTCATTCATTTGGGCAATGTGCGGTGAAAATCAAGAATTTGACGATATGGACTTCATTGAAACAAAAGATTTGAAATAATTTACAAAAAGTCGAATGTAGAGTTACATTCGGCTTTTTTTATTGACTTTTACAAAGTGAATTGATACAATTAAATAAATAAAGAAAAGAGGGAAAATAAAGTGAAGAAAATATTATGTTTCGGTGATTCAAATACATGGGGACATAACCCCGTAGACTGCTCTAAACTTGAGAAACCGTGGACGGTTTGGTTAAAGGATATTGTACCTGAATATGAAATAGTATCTGACGGAGTATGCGGCAGAGCAACAACTCATTATTTGGAAAATGAAGATAAAACAAACGGTTTAAAAGATTTCAGAGAAAGATATTTAAGCGGTGAAAATGATTTTGATTTGATTATAATAATGCTCGGTACGAACGATGTGCTGAACAATATAGATTTTTCAAACCAAAAGACCGCCGATGTACTTAAAATATATGTAGAAGAATGCAGAACGAAATTCGGTAAGGACAAACCGAAAATATTGCTTGTATCGCCGATTTTGATAAATGATAATTGTTTGACACATCCTATATTCAAGGATTTGTACAGTGAAAAATCAATCGAAAAATCAACGCACTTTTCGGAATATATATCAAAACTTGCAGATGAAGAAGATACATATTTTATGAATGCGGCGAATTACGCGAAAGCGTCCGACATTGACGGAATACATATGGTTTCGGAGGAACATAAGAAACTTGCAAATGCGTTTGCGGATAAAATTAAAGAAATATTGTCATAAGGTGAAATAAATGCTAAGAATATCAGATATAAAATTAGGAACAGATGATACAGAATCAGATTTAAGAAAGAAAGTTTTAAAACTTTTGGGCGTGAAGAATGTTAAATCTTTTGAAATATCAAAAAAGTCAATAGACGCACGAAAAAAGCCTGATATACATTATGTATATTCGGTCGATGTTGAAACCGATAACGAAGAATATTATGCGAAGAAAATAAAAAACTCACAAATTGTAAAGAAGAAAACTTATGAATTTCCGAAGTGCGGTAAAATTGACAAGCCTGTCGTGATAGTAGGCACAGGACCTGCGGGACTTATGTGCGGACTTACTTTGGCACAAAACGGATATAAGGTAATACTTCTTGAACGCGGAAAGTGCGTAGAAGAAAGAATGAAAGACGTTGAGGCATTTTGGGAGGCAGGCTTTTTAAATCCCGAATCAAATGTACAGTTCGGCGAAGGCGGTGCGGGAACTTTTTCTGACGGAAAACTTACAACGGGTATAAAAGATTTTCGTATAAGAAAGGTGCTTGAAGAATTTCATAAGCACGGTGCACCGAAAGAAATATTATATTATTCAAAACCGCACGTCGGAACCGATAATCTTTCTAAAATGGTTGCGTCAATCAGAAGTGAAATTCGTAAACTCGGCGGTGAAGTCAGATTTTCCAATAAACTTGTCAATGTAAAAACCGACAACGGTGAAATATGCGGTGCGGTTGTTGAAAGTGACAGCGGTGAATATGTGATTGAAACAAATAATATTGTGCTTGCAATCGGTCACAGTGCAAGAGATACTTTTCTTATGCTCCAAAATCGCAATATAGCAATGGAGCAAAAGAGTTTTTCAGTCGGTGCGAGAATAGAACATTCTCAAGAAATGATAAATAAAAGCCAGTACGGTAAAGCGTATAAAAAACTTCCGGCGGCGGATTATAAAATGGCGGTACATCTTGAAAGCGGCAGAGGTGTGTATACATTCTGTATGTGTCCGGGAGGCAGAGTTGTTGCGTCTGCGTCGGAGGACGGCGGTGTTGTGACAAACGGTATGAGCTATTTTGCACGTGACGGAAAAAACGCAAACAGCGCATTGCTTGTAAATGTAACACCGAGCGATTTTAAAACTGACGATCCGCTTGCGGGAATGTATTTTCAGCGTGAAATTGAGCAGAGAGCATTTGAAGTCGGCGGCAAGAATTATAATGCACCGTGTCAAAGAGTCGGTGACTTTCTCGGAACGGAAAGTAACAGTGAATATACGGTCGAGCCGACATATAAGCCTAATGTGACGTGGGTAAATCTTGATGAAGTGTTCCCTAAATTCATAACCGATTCAATGCGTGAGGGAATAGTGCTTATGGATAACAAACTTCACGGATTTGCCGACAACGGTGCGGTTATAACAGGTCCTGAAACGAGGTCATCATCACCTGTAAGGATAATTCGTGACAAGAAAACAATGCAGTCAAACATAAAAGGTCTGTATCCTTGCGGTGAGGGTGCGGGATATGCAGGCGGTATTATGTCCGCCGCGGTTGACGGAATAAAAACAGCGGAAATGGTAGCAATTAATAACGGTAGGAGTAAAAATGAGCAGTAATAAAGTAAAAGGAATAATGTGTATAATTTCATCGGCGTTTTGCTTTGCGTTGATGAATATGTTCGTAAGAATGGCAGGAGATTTGCCGTCAATACAAAAAAGCTTTTTCAGAAATTTTATAGCACTTATTATAGCGTTCATTGTGCTGATAAGAACAGACGAAAAATTTAAGTTCAATAAAAAGAATTTGCCGGAATTGTTGCTAAGGTCAATATTCGGTACAATGGGAATTTTGTGTAACTTCTATGCGATAGACCACCTTGTCTTGTCGGACGCGTCAATGCTTAATAAGCTGTCACCGTTTTTTGCGGTTATATGCTCGTATTTTGTGCTTAAAGAAAAGGTAAAGCCGTTCCAGGCTTTAGCCGTAATAGTGGCATTTATTGGTGCGTTGTTTATAATAAAGCCACAGTCAATATCGGCAAGCTTGCCAAGCTTTGTGGGAATGCTCGGAGGATTCGGAGCGGGCGTTGCATACACTATGGTCAGAAAATTAAGTCAGAAAGGCGAAAGAGGTCCGTTTATAGTATTCTTTTTCTCGGCATTTTCGTGTGTTGTGACATTGCCGTATTTGATAGTTGACTATTCACCTATGACGATAGCACAGCTTGTAATACTTATATGTGCCGGAATAGCGGCGGCAGGCGGACAATTTTCGATTACTGCCGCATATTCATACGCACCGGCAAGAGAAATATCGGTGTTCGATTATACGCAAATAATATTTGCGGCACTTATGGGATTTATAGCGTTCGGCGATATTCCGGATAAATTCAGTATTATCGGCTATGTAATAATATGCTCCGTGTCGGTAGCGATGTTTTTGTACAACAGAAAAGAGGGGTAAAAACTATGAAAAGAAAATTTTGTGTGGCTGTTGTTTGTATGTGTTTGTCAATCGGTGCGACGGCTTATGCGGCTGTCGGGGATATAGCTGATACGTTGTATAACACAGATATTATAACATATTTGGACGGTAAGCAAATAAAAGGTTATTCGCTTGACGGCAGAATGATGATTTGTTTGGAAGATTTGAGGAATTACGGTTATGCGGTTGAATATGATGACAGCATACGCACGTTGTTTGTGACGAAAGACGGAGATATTTCGGAGGACTTTAATCCGTATTTTGAACGAGGCACTATCGGCGGCATAGCAGGATATACATATGAAACGGATATTGTCGCATATGTAAACGGTGTTTATGTGGATACAGAAAATATCGGCGGACGACTTGTAGCGGTTGCAGAAGATTTGGCAAATGTGGCTGAAGAAGATAATCCGAACAAAGAATTCGGCACATCTAAATATTTTATGAGCCACAGCTATGATGATGCAACAAGAACATTAAATGTTTACAGCTTGTCGGGTTCGGGTTTAAATGCAAATCAAATGCTTGACAATCTGAATAATATGAAAACACCTTACGGACAGGGATTTTATGCGGCAAGAGTTCAAAAGGCTTATCCGATATATGACGGCGGATATTTGGTGTATGTAAATCAAAGCAGTTCTCACGGTTATAACAGTTCTTTGTATATGCTCAAAAACGGTGGGGAATATATAAACATTAATAATGTTTTAAGGCAATATAAACTCGTTACGGAGTGGGGAAAACTGAACATTGCAGATGAAGAAAACGGATTAAGTGTATCGAAAGACGGTACATCTGTATCATTTTTGGATAATGACAATAATAAGCATTGTTTGGATTTAAAATCACTTGTTATATACTAAAAGATAAATAAAAGGGGGAGAAAAAATGAAAAAGAAGTTTGTTTTAGGTGCGTTATGTGTGTCAATGATTTTAGCGTCGGGAATAGGTGCTTCTGCGGAAGTAAGCGAAAGTCATTCACAATGGGCGGAGGAAAGTTTGATAAGTGCAGATGAAGCGGAATTATTGCCGAATTTCTTTGCGGACAGAGATTTAACCGCTAATATATCGCGTATT
>OGDF01000355.1_pt1 | contig 74863 bp, 76 predicted proteins | sample 1570141 | NCBI WGS metagenome assembly OGDF01 (sample SAMEA4370581, study PRJEB24528) | human gut metagenome
CATGAGAACAGCGATTTTTATATTTCACTGTCTCTCATAAAGGGAGCATACCAAAACAAGAAAAGCTGCTTGATGGGGAGCTTTTAAAATATACAAATACTAATGAACCAACGAAGAACAAGTTGCAGCCATTAATGATGATCGGCATGCTCATGGGCATCGCTGTGTGCCGGAAAAAGTGCTGGGTCGTAGCTGATGCCGTTTTTATCATAATAATCCTGGGCCGCTTTCTTAATGGCTTCTTCAGCCAGCACAGAGCAGTGCATCTTGTGTGGCGGCAGACCATCGAGCGCCTCACTCACCGATTTGTTGCTCAGCTGCAACGCTTCATCCAACGTTTTGCCTTTGATCAGCTCGGTAGCCATGGAGCTCGAGGCAATGGCGCTGCCGCAACCAAAGGTTTCAAACCTTACATCTTCAATCACCTGGTCGTCGTTGACTTTGAGATAAATTTTCATAATATCTCCGCAGACAGGGTTACCGACCTCACCGACGCCATTGGCGTCATCGAGCACCCCAACATTGCGTGGATTGCGGAAATGTTCCATTACTTTTTCACTGTATAAAGCCATGATGGTCAAACCTCCTCATATTCATCCAAAATGTGTGGCCGCGTTCCATTGACAAGATCGCGCCAGAATGGGGACATATTTCTCAAGTGGGTTACAACATCGCGCACCGATTCGATCATCGTTTCAACATCCTCGTCGCTGGTGTCGTCACCAAGGCTGAGCCTCAGTGAGCCATGTGCCACTTCATGCGGCCGGCCGATCGCCAGCAAAACATGGCTCGGATCAAGGGAGCCGCTGGTGCACGCAGATCCAGATGATGCACAGATGCCTTTATCATCAAGCATGAGCAAGAGCGATTCACCCTCAATGCCTTCAAAGCAGAAATGCACGTTGCCTGGCAGGCGCTTTTGCGCGTCGCCGTTGAGCGCTGCGTAAGGGATCGTTCGCAAGCCTGCGATCAAACGATCACGGCGTGCCTGCAGCTGCACGCTTCGCTCTTCACGTTGACTGCAGGCTTCCTCAAGCGCTGCCGCCATGCCCATGATGGCTGGCACATTTTCGGTGCCGGCACGTTTGCCGCGCTCCTGCGCACCGCCATTGATCACATTGTCAAGAACGATGCCGCGCTTTGCGTAGAGAACGCCAACGCCCTTCGGTCCGTGAAATTTATGAGCGGAAAGTGAAAGCATATCAATTTGCTGCGCCTTCACATCGATGGCCAGGTGACCAACTGCCTGCACAGCATCAGTGTGGAAAAGCACACCTTTCTCTCGGCACACAGCACCAATTTCAGCAATCGGCTGAATGGTGCCAATCTCATTGTTGGCATACATGATTGTTACCAAGCACGTATCTGGACGGATTGCCTCCGCCACCTGCTGAGCACTGACAAGGCCATTGTCGTGGACATCCAACAACGTGATCTCAAAACCACGCTCTTTCAGCTTATCCAGTGTGTGAAGCACGGCATGATGTTCAAAGGCTGTGGAAATAATGTGCTTCTTGCCCTTGCGTTCTCCGATGCGTGCCGCACTGAAAATTGCCTGGTTGTCCGCTTCACTGCCGCCGGAAGTGAAATAAATCTCCTTCGGTTCTGCACCAATACATGCTGCAATGCGTGTGCGTGCATCGTTGATGGCTTCTTTGGCACGCTGCCCAAACGCGTAAAGGCTTGATGGGTTGCCGTATTGTTCTTCCATATAAGGCAGCATCGCTGCAATCGCAGTTTTGCTCATTTTCGTGGTTGCTGCGTTGTCTGCGTAAATCATATCTTGTTCCTCCTCATATGATAAATCCTATCCATGATGGTTGGTGTAAAAACGTATTTCTTCTTTGTTGCTATGATAATAAACCTATTTACCTACCAAGTCAATAGGTTTTAGTAAAATTTCTTGAAAAACCTTTTTACCCTGAGGTAAAATAGGCAAAAGGAGGTATGTGATCATGATTTCTACAAAAGGGCGCTACGCCATCCGCTTAATGATCGATCTCGCCGAGCAGCCCCAAGACACCGCCGTGCCTTTGAACGACATTGCCAAGCGCCAAGGCATTTCCAAAAAATATCTGGAAAGCGTGGTTAAACTTCTCGTACAAGGGAAGCTCGTCAAAGGTGCCAGTGGAAAAGGCGGCGGCTATCGACTCACGCGCGCACCAGAAGCTTACACCATCGACGAAATTCTTACGCTGACCGAAGGCACCCTTGCCAGCGTCGCCTGTTTGGAACATGGCGCAGATCCCTGTCCCAACGCCAGCTATTGCAAAACACTGCCAATGTGGCAAAAATACGATGCCCTCACTCACGATTTTTTCGCTGGCATCACCCTGTCCGACCTCGTTGCTGGCAACGTCTAAACACACAAAAAAGCACCGACACCCATTTGGATGTCGGTGCTTTTCATTGCACACTTATTTGGTAAAGACAAACTTCTTGTCGTCGTCGAGATCCACCTTAATGGTATCACCGTTCTTGTACTGCCCAGCAAGAAGCGCATCAGCGAGAGGATCTTCGATCTGATTCTGGATGGCACGGCGCAGAGGACGTGCACCAAATTCCGGATCATAGCCAACCTTTGCCAATTCTTCCAGAGCATCATCACTGAGGGTGATGGAAAGGTCGCGATCAGCGAGACGCTTCTTGAGATCTTTCATCATGATGCCAACGATCTGCTTGAGTTCGTTGTCGGTCAATGGATGGAAGACCACGATGTCATCGATACGGTTGAGGAATTCTGGACGGAATGCTTTCTTCAGATTGTCCATCACCTTAGACTTCATGGTTTCGTAGTCGGTTTCAGCCTGTTTGTCGCTGTCATCGACGCTGGTGAAGCCAAGGGTCTTGCTGTTCATGATGGCCTGGGAACCAAGGTTAGAGGTCATGATGATGACTGTGTTTTTAAAGTCAACAACACGCCCCTGACTGTCGGTGAGACGGCCATCGTCCAGAACCTGCAAGAGGATGTTGAACACATCTGGATGTGCCTTTTCGATTTCGTCCAAGAGGATGACGCTATATGGTTTACGACGAACTGCTTCTGTCAACTGACCGCCTTCATCGTAACCCACATATCCTGGAGGTGCCCCGACGAGACGGCTGACGGCGAATTTCTCCATGTATTCGCTCATATCAATACGCACCATGGCATTTTCATCATCAAAGAGAGCTTCCGCAAGTGCTTTTGCCAGCTCCGTCTTACCAACACCAGTAGGCCCAAGGAAAAGGAAACTGCCGATTGGGCGTTTGGCGTCTTTGAGGCCGGAATGGGCACGACGCACAGCCTTGGAGACAGCGGTCACAGCTTCTTCCTGACCGATGACACGTTCATGCAGGATGCTTTCCAAATGCAGCAAGCGTTCACTGTCTTCTTCGGTGAGTTTTGTCACAGGGACGCCGGACCAGTTGGAGACCACTTCTGCAATGTCTTCAGAAGTAACCACCTGATGGCTGGTTTTATTCTGCTTATCCCAAGACTCACGTTCGCTGTTCAGTTGTTCCTGAATGGCTTTTTTCTTATCACGATACTCTGCAGCTTTTTCAAATTCCTGCGCCTGGATGGCTGCTTCCATTTCTGCAGAGAGATTTTCCAGTTCAGTTTCCATTTTCTGGATAGAATCTGGTGCTACGCTGTGACGCAGACGCACACGAGAGCATGCTTCATCGACCAGGTCAATGGCCTTATCAGGAAGCTGACGATCGTTGATGTAGCGGTCGGACAGCTTTACAGCACTGACCACAGCAGCATCTTCGATTTCTACTTTATGGAAGGCTTCATATTTGTCCTTGATGCCGCGCAAAATTTCGATGGCATCGTCTACACTAGGTTCATCGACAGTGACAGGCTGAAAACGACGTTCCAATGCTGCATCTTTTTCGATGTACTTGCGGTATTCATCGAGGGTCGTCGCACCGATGACCTGCAAATCCCCACGGGCGAGTTCAGGCTTGAGGATGTTGGCAGCATCGAGAGAACCTTCGGCAGAACCAGCCCCAACGATGGTATGCAATTCATCAATAAAGAGGATGACATTCTTGCGGCTCTTCACTTCTTCGATGATGTTCTTGACACGTTCTTCAAAATCGCCACGGTATTTGCTGCCGGCAACAAGACCGCCCATGTCAACATTGATGATCTCTTTGTCTTTCAAAAGCTCTGGTACATCACCGCTGACAATGCGCTGGGCCAAGCCTTCGGCAATAGCCGTTTTACCAACACCAGGTTCACCAATGAGCACAGGATTGTTCTTGGTACGACGAATGAGGATCTGTACCACACGTTCAATTTCCTTGCTGCGGCCGATGACAGGGTCGATTTTCCCTTCCTTTGCCATCTGGTTCAAGTTGCGGCCATATTCTTCAAGGGCGTTGCCCTTGCCATTGCCTTCCTGCTGGCCATACTCTTCAGCGCCACCATTCATGCTGCTGTGTCCGCCAGTTTTTGGCTGGCCAAATACACCGCCGCCATAGTGGTTGTTGACTTCACGCAAAATCTGCTCCAAGGTCACGCCTTGATCCGCCAGTGCCTGGTAAGCCACGCCATCGCCAGACTGCATCAGCGCAATCAGCAGATGTTCCGTAGCAATGCTGTTCATACGCAGACGTACAGCCAGTGCCCAAGCGATTTCAAAGCAGCGCTTTACACGAGGGGTATAAGCCAGTCGGTTTGGATTCACGCTCTCCTGTCCTTGACCGACCATGCTGAGAATGTCTTGTCTTGTTTTATCAGGATCGACATGCAGCGTTTTCAGCACGCTGGAAGCGATCCCTTCTGCACGCATGATACCGAGCAGGATGTGCTCCGTCCCGACCATGCGATGGTTCATGTTAATGGCTTCTTCCTGAGCGTAAGCCAGTGCCATTTTGGCATTTTCCGTAAAATTGAAAGTTGCCATATCTATCACTCCTTTTAGGATGGTTGAATATCTTTTCTTATCATATCAGCACGCATTTTGTCTCGTGCCGTTTCATCAAGAGCCGCCCCTGCAGCAAACTGTACATAGCCAGGGTGCGCCTTGATAAGGAGACGATCAATCTGATCGAGCGGCCAGCCTTCCACTGCTCCCATTGCCGCACCAAGGCGAACAAGGGAAAGCAGCTGATAAGCTTCACGGCCGGAAAGCCGCCGTGCATAAGCCAGGGTGCCCAGCGCGCGATAACATTGATCGGCAAAGGCATCACCTTGCTGGCGAAAATGCTCCCGCAGCTGACGTTCGCGTTCGACAATCTGATGCGCTGCAGCGCGCAGCGTTGCCAGAATGTCCTCCTCACTGCGTCCTAAAGTCACCTGATTAGAAAGCTGGTAGAGATCCCCTGTTGCCTTGCTGCCTTCGCCAAGAAAGCCGCGTACTGTTAAGCCCATTTTTTGGACTTCTTGTAAGAGACCCAGCTGATTGCTGGCTGTCAGCGCTGGCAAGTGGAGCATCACAGAAGCCCGCATGCCTGTGCCGAGATTGGTTGGACAGCTTGTCAGATAACCCAAAGCGTCATCAAACGCATAAGCGCTATAACTGCCAAGCCAGTCATCCAACAGCGTTGCCGCCTGCCAAGCATCACCAATGGCAAAGCCACGACGAAAAACTTGCATGCGCAGGTGGTCTTCTTCGTTGACCATAATCGATTGTGTCTGATCGTCTGAAAGAACCACTGCACGCAGGTGTTCATCATCTTTGGTATGTTCCACGCTGATTAAATGTTTGGCGAGGAGCGCTTGACGATCCAGCGGATCCGCTTCATCAAGCCGATAAAAGCGATAACCCGCATGGGCATCGGCAAAATCCGACACATGCTTCCACACCTGCAGGGCTTCTTCGCGATCCTGCTTGGCAGGAAAGCGCTGAGATGCATAATTGCGCGCCAACCGTACACGGCTGGATACGACAACATCTTCATCGTCGCCGCTGCCATTGGCCCAAGCCACTGGTGTGCGGACAATCACCTCATGCAGGGTTTCCATCACCGTTCTCCTTTGCTTGTAAAGATTTTATTTCATCACGAAGCCGTGCGGCTTCTTCAAAGTTTTCTTTTTCAACAGCCTGCTTCATCGCCAATTGCAAGCGTTCAAGCTCACTTTTTGGGGCAGCTTCCACATCAATCGTGGCTGCTGCGGCAGACGTCTGCTGCATGTCAGCATCTGCATTTGGCGTTTTGCCAACGTGTTCTGTGTGACCATGCAGACTGCGCAGCAATGGTGGCAGAACATCCTTAAAATGGTCGTAACACTCACTGCATCCAAGCAGTCCGTTCTGTTGAAATTCTTCCCAAGTCATGCCACAATGCGGACAAGGGCTGATGCCTGCCTGCTGTGTTTTCGAAGTCGTTTGACCGCCAAGCTGGAAAAATGGCTCAAACCAGTTTGAAAAACTTGAAAATGGCTGACTAAAGAAATCGTTGTTAAAAAATGATGCAAACGGATCCCAGCCGCCGCGTTCTTTGGCGGCGCATTCCGCACAAAGGTGTTCGCTGTGTGCGACACCGTTAATGATGGCTTCTTTATGAACAGTAGCCTCACGCTGTTTACATTTTTCACATAACATAGGTCATTACTCCTTTTCTGATCATTTATCAGATTCAGCTGCATCATCGGTGGATGCAGCATTGTCATTGCTGTTTGACTGTTCTTGAGAACCAATGCTCATATGTGCCAGCAAATGTACCATCAAGCGGGCACGCATCTCATTGGTTGTCATGGTTTGCAGCGGTTGCAGCACGCGTTCTTTCAAGATCGCCTTCAATAGAGTACCAACATCTGGCGGAATAATTTCTTCCTCCACCAGATAGGTCAGAATGCCTTCGGCTTGTTTTTCTGATAAACTTTTACCGGAGGCCTCCATCAGCGGGCGAAAATCATGGGCGCTATTCAGCGGAACCGATTGGATTCGCACATAGCCGCCGCCGCCACGGCGTGTCTCTACGACATAGCCATTGGCTGGGGTAAATCGTGTCTGCAGCACATAATTGATCTGGCTGGGTACACAGCAGAATTTTTCTGATAGTACACTTCTTTGAACAACCAGTACACCTCCATCCGATTGGTCCAACAATGCTTTCAAATATTTCTCAATATCTTGGGACAAGCTGCCCATTTTGTCTCACCTCACTTCAATGTTCTTTGTTTGACCTTTATTGACCTTACATGCTTTATTATACCTACCTACCTAAAATTGTAAAGGTCAAATTTTGGTCAAATTGATATTTTAATTAATAATAACTGTATTTAATTTATTTTATTTTTCTTTAATCATATATAATCAACTTTCTGATCTTTTTTGATCTTTCTCCACTCCAAGCGTAAGACACAAAAAAACGCCCTGTCGCTGGGCTCAAAATGAGCCACAGTCAACAAAGCGCTTTTCACCGCCGGTGCATGCGAACACACAGATGAAGCATTCATTCTTTCTTGCTGCCAACAGCCATGCCAGCCAAAAAAGCCGACAAGTACGTCAACAATGACATATTCGCAACAATCACCAAAGCTTTGGCCAAAATTGTGCTCACGCTGACAGTGCCCAGAAGCAAATATCCCACCTGTATCAGCAGCAGCAGAACAAAACAAACGACCGCCACCGTCCGTGTTCGTTTGTTGCTTTTGAACAACGTGCCGCAGCAAATCCCCGAAGCAAGCACCAAGACCGAAACGCACAAAAGTTTGAGCACATACGCAGTGAGCGGCGACACCTCATACATCCGCACCGCTTCCCAGTTGTTAAACTGAGCCCCCGCCCAGCAAGCCACTCCAGCAAACACCAACGCCAGCAGACAACACATCACTTGTTTCATACGATCTACTCTCCTTGTTTTTCAAGACGAACCGCTTCTGCCATTGTTCATTTGAATTATTATAACACAGGCTTCCATGTGATCAGGGAAAAGCGATGTATTTTCTTCTTTCTTCTTTCCGAAAATCGTCTGGTTTTCACTTTTCCGTTACAAAATCAGTGCAGCCCTTGCCGCCTTTTGCGCCCGCTGATCACTTGTGGTATGATAGAGCCATCTTATGACGAACGAAGGGAATGCACCCCATGAACGATACCATCAAACAAAAGCTGGCCACGCTGCCGACGAATCCCGGTGTCTATTTAATGAAAGACAAGGACGGCAAAATCATTTACGTCGGCAAAGCCATCAATCTTAAAAACCGCGTGCGCTCCTACTTCCGCGCCCAGCCAAAGGAAGCTGTGAAAACCAAGGCTTTGGTGCGTCACATCGAAGATCTGGAATACATCATCGTTGACAACGAAACAGAAGCCTTGGTGCTTGAGTGTAATCTCATCAAAAAATACCGTCCCAAGTACAACATCAGTCTTAAAGACGGTAAAACCTATCCTTACTTACGCATCACCAAGGAAGATTATCCACGAATTTTCGTCACGCGGCAGGTCATTCGTGATGGCTCCCGCTATTTTGGGCCTTATACCAATGTCACCGAGCTGCGCGAAACGCTGGATTTAACCCACCGTATCTTCCCGTTTCGCACCTGCTCCAACAGCCAGTTCAACAAAAGCATGAGCTGCCTCAATGAGCACCTGGGACTGTGCAAGGGACCATGCGTTGGTCATATCAGCAAAGCCGACTATAACGCCATGATCGAACAGGTGGCGGACTTCTTTAACGGTCACATCGAACCGCTGCGCAAGCGGCTCGAAAAAGACATGCTCGCTGCCTCAGACGCACTGGAATTTGAAACCGCCGCCCAGATTCGCGATCAAATCCGCGCCATCGATGCCATCAGCAACCGCCAGAAAGCCAGCAGCCAAAGCACTGGCAACCACGACCTCGTGGCCATGGCGCGCAACGACCTTGGTGCCATGATGCAGGTCTTTTTCGTGCGCGGCGGCAAAATTCTCGGCCGTGAATCTTATCCCCTTCACGCCAACAAAAACGACAGCGACGAGGAAGTTTTTTCCAGCTTTATGAAGCAATTCTATCTCGATCAGGAAGCGGTGCCGCGCACCATTTATATCGACCGAGACTTCGATGATGAAGCCGCACTGGAAGCACTGCTCACAGAAAAGCATGGTGCAAAGGTACAGTTCCATGTGCCAAAGCAAGGACAGACCCGTGCCCTTATGGACCTAGTCCGGCGCAACGCGGAAGAAGCCCTCGCCAAACGTATCATCAGCGGCGAACGCGCCCGTGAACGCACCGAAGGTGCCCTCGTCGATCTCAAAGACTACCTTGGCCTGGATCACCTGCCCAATCGCATTGAATGCTACGACATTTCCAACATCCAAGGCACCGACTCGGTTGCTTCCATGGTGGTTTTTGTCGCTGGAAAACCAGCTAAAAGCCAGTACCGACACTTTAAGATCAAAACAGTCGAAGGGCCAAATGACTTTGCCAGCATGCACGAGGTCATCACGCGCCGTTTCAGCCACGCCACCAAAGAATTGGAAAGCGGCATGAAAATGGGCAAATTTGCCTGGCTGCCCGATCTTGTCATCATCGATGGCGGCAAAGGTCAGCTTGGCTATGCGCGCCGTGCCATGCGCGAGCAGGGCTATGCCTACATTCCCACCTTCGGCTTGGCCAAGCAAGAAGAACTGCTCTTCAAAGAAAACGAAGAAGAGCCGATCGTTCTGCCGCGCCAATCCAACGCCCTCTATCTCATCCAACGTGTGCGTGACGAATCCCACCGTTTTGCCATCACTTACCACCGTTCCTTGCGCGGAAAACGTCAATTGGCTTCTATACTTGATGATATTCCTGGCATTGGCAAAAAACGCAAGGAGAATCTCTTGACCCATTTCGGTTCATTTAGTAAAATTCAAAGTGCAGACGTAGATGCGCTTGCAGAAGTACCAGGCATCAGCCGCGATCTTGCTGAAACCATCTACACCTATTTGAAGACCCACCAGGATCTTCAAGCCCGTCTGAGACGAAAGCAATGATCTCTTGAAAGGAGCTGCCCAATGAAATCTCTTATTGTTCATCTTCTGTCCTATTGCCTGGGCCTTTATCTTACTGCTCAGCTTGTACAAGGACTTTATTTTGACACCTTGGCAGCGTTGGTGCTTGGCGCCATCGTTTTGACCATCGTCGACGCCATCATTAAACCAATTCTCACTGTCCTCACGCTGCCACTTAACATTCTCACCCTTGGCCTGTTTACCTTCGTGATCAACGGGTTCATGCTCAAGATCACCTCTCTCATCGTGCCAGGGATGGCCGTTGGCGGATTCTGGGCCGCCACTTTTGCCGCTTTGGTCCTCACCATCATCAGCGGCATTATCAACTGGCTCGTCAGTGACTAAAAAATCTATGCCTCATTCTTGCGAATGGGGCATTTTTTTATTTTGTATATTGACCCTGACGCTGCGTCATGGTCTATACTAAACGCACACGGGAGGGATGATGATGCACACAGTAAAAGAAGTCAGCACACTCACAGGAGTTAGTGTGCGTACCCTACATCACTACGATGCCATTGGGCTTTTGAAGCCAACTGCATTGAGCGCTGCTGGTTATCGGCTGTACGACGAGACAGCACTTCGCCGCCTGCAAAGCATTCTATTCTTTCGTGAATTGCAATTCTCCCTCAAAGACATCAAATCTATTTTAGACAGTCCCAACTTCAATCCGGCAGACGCATTGCAACAGCAAATCGAACTGCTGGAGCTGCAGCAGCAACGTCTAACTGCGCTCATCGCCTTTGCCCGTGACATTCAAAAAGGAGGCATTTATCCGATGACATTCCATGTTTTCAACAATAACGAGCTTGAACGCTACAAAGAAGAAGCCAAAGAGCGTTGGCAACATACCAAAGAATATCAAGACCATGCGCAGCATCATAATGATGACCGCGCCAATCAAACAGCAGCCGTTCAGCTAATCGGTATTTTTTCCAAGCTGGGCAGTCTGCGAGGGCAATCACCTGCATCTCCGTTGGTACAGGAACAGCTTCAGGCCCTGAAGCAATGCATCAGCAGCCATTTCTATGTCTGTGACAATGCCATGCTCGCCAATCTTGGTCAGATGTATGTCAGTGATGAGCGCTTCACACAAAACATTGACAACGCTGGCGGAGAAGGCACCGCGAACTTTGTCAAACAAGTCATTGACCATTATTGTGACAATGCCTGAACCAACATAATAACCTGCCATACAGAAAAAAGCGGACCGGCTGGTCCGCTTTTTCATTGTCTTAAAATATCCTCTTTTTATTTTGTGATGGTCACTGTTTGGCTGGCATTGTCCCAATCGACTTGCCCGCCAAAATATTCTACCACGAAACGAATTGGCAGCATGGTGCGTCCGCCAATAGAAACCGGCGCCACATCGAGCATGTAATAATCGTTACGGCTGTCCCATGCCATCTTGTCATCGAGCATGAGGTATAGTGAGTGCCCATCCATCACTAAGGTGACCACACGTGTGTCGTTGTCGTAATCCACCGTGCCGCCCATGCCTTCGATGACCGCACGCACTGGCAGAAGCGTGCGTCCGTTGCGAATAATCGGCGTGGTACCCAGACTATCAATGGCTTGACGTTCCCCATTTACAGTAAAAACGGGATTTCCAATGTTCAGCGTCATTTTAACATCACCACTAGGTTCAGGTTGTGGCTCTTGGCCAGGATCTGGTTCTGGCTGTGGCTCTTCATCAACTTTTCGGAACTGTGCATAATACACCACATCGGCATCAAGATTGGCAACCATGCCGGCCGTAATCTTTGTGCCGCCGCTTGGCTCAGTAAACCAGCCAATAAATTCATAGCCATTGCGTGTTGGCGTGGTGGCTGGCAAAGTATAGGTGTCACCATTTTTTATATGGTAATACCCATAGGTCACCATATTGGCCGAATCCACAAAGAAGACATCATGAACACCTTCTTCTGGCACATAAGGATCTGGAAGCTTTTCATAGGACGGATACACAATGATATCGCTCGTCCAACGGTAGGTTGTCACATTGCCGATTGGAATGTTTTGTCCGTTTTCTTTCACATACCAATACTTGAACTGATAGCCTTCCGGCACTTGAGCACTCGGCATATCTCCGCCAAAAACCTCACTGATGGTCTGCCCATACTTGCACCAATTGGAAAATTGAGTCGTACCTTCTGGATTAGCATAGAATGTAATCAAATAAGATTGATTGCTGTTGCTGGCGCTGCCCGTCGTTGTAAAGGTCTGCTTGGCGCCTTTGACTTCCACACCGTTAAAAACGCCAAAGAACTGATAGCCGTACGTCGTTCCCGGTTCAAGGGTTAGACCAACTTCTTTATTGATGTCATACCAGGAGTGATAGGTTGTTTGTGCTGGCGTCACAGTGGAAACACTCTCCGTGTATTTTTTCAGCACGGTATTGCCCTGATAAATGATCACACCCATTTTGGTGACATTGGTGCCGCTTGGCTTGGTAATTTTCTGCACCACCACGGCATTGGTGTTGCTGATGCTGGCTTTTTTGGTGTAATCTGGATCGGTCGCTTTTGAGAAGGTCACCGTCGGCGGTGCTGCTGTATTGCCATTCACGCCAGGAATGCGAATGATGCCCTTGAGTTCAGCGTTCACGACCGATACCCTCGTATAAGCAACATTCTGATAGCTGCCACCGGTCTCATGCACAATCATATGACTGCCGCCGCTCTTGCCGGCATAGATCGCCACATGCCCGGTGAACCAGATAATGTCCCCCACCTGCGCTTGATTCAGATCGGTGCCGATGTTGGTACCATAGTCACGCAGATGCGTGCGCACGCTCCACATGTTGATGCCAAACTTCTCATAGATGCGGCAAATGAAGCCTGAACAGTCAGCACCAGGATTGCTGCCATCGATTTTTTCGCCGCCATACACATAAGGCACTTTTCCAACGTATTCCATCGCTTTGTTAACAATGGCCTGGCCGCTGACGGAAGCGGCTTCTGCTTGCCTTGGCGCTGCGGCAGCAAAACAACTCATAAGCAGAAGCACAACAAGCAGCACACTGACCCCTTTTTTCTTCCATGTCGTCATTATGTTACCCCCTTTTTATAGAAAAACGTTCTATTATATGATGGTAACATTATATCATACACATAGGCTTCCTGTCACGTATCACTCATCGATATTTACAGATAATTCTCGCATAAAAAATGCCATCGTGGAATCATTTCCACGATGGCATTTTTTATGACCGCCGGATCAGCGCCAGAGCCGCTTCGACGTTTTTATCCCACACACAAAACAGGATTGTCATGCGAATCTATTTCAGCACGTTGTAGTTAATAGGGTGCTATGTAAACTACTCCTGAATGCAACACTTCTCTCTGCATTCGTCGTCGCATACACTGCACTTTCTCACGATAGCGCGATAGCCAGCAGCATGCATCCACTGATCAATAAAACGCTATATGCCAGAACCGTCAGGATCTTTGACGCAGATATTTGATGCTTTCGTGACCACGCAGCTGCTGCGAATAAATACCCAACACTCAACACAAACAACCCCAGCATCACTTCAACATGCGTTTGAACCCATGTCCAAAAAGGCGGCGTCCAGTCCTTCGACCATATCAATCGATAAGTAGGAAAAAATGCATGTGGCCACCTAATCCCAATCACCTCCAGCAAGAATCACTGTGCTGAACAGCCTGTAGCCCCTATCTATCTGACCTACTACTTATTTTTCTTTTGAATAAAACCGGCCACAACAATAAATAACGCTGGAATAAAGATCAATTCCAACAAACCACTTAGCATCAATCCAACAACACAAACAATAATCATCAAAGCAAAAAGTGTTGAGAGCAGTTTCAATGTTTTCTGTTCCACGACGCTTCCTCCTTTTGACATTGTGTTTATTCTTCGCTGACGCTTGCTCCCGGCATGCAGGCAATTTCTTCAACGGTCAGAGTGTCCTCGCTGCCTTCAGCCTGTTCAAGCATCTGCTGCATGTGCGCAACGTCCACAGAATTTTCAGCAGGCACTTTCAACACTTCATGACGGGTACCATCTTTTTCGGTAGCAATGAGCACGCCGTCTTCAACGTGCAATGTGCAGGCGTTAACAGGAAAGTCGAGCTCAAAGGTGACATAGGTAAGGGCATCATCATCAATCTGAGCAAAATAAAGCACGTTTGGATCATAGATGAATGGTCCCTTGGTACCCTGGGTGTAATAGATATAGCCATTCGCTGTGGTGTAATCGGTGGTGTAGTTAAAACTGCGCACGTAGGTCAATGCTGCCGTGGTTCCAACCGTGTCGAGATCAGGAACCTGGAAAAGCGCCACTTGCCCATTGCCGACCAAGCCTTGACGGCCAATCGCAACGTAATGCTGCCCATTGATAACTTTTGAACCATTAAAGTAATAGTCTAGATAATGACCCGTATCACCGGCCCAATCGCCTAGAACATCTTCAATTCCTGTCAAATAGACCACTTTGCCGGTCTTTTCATTGGTGGCCGACACATACATATTGCCCACTGTTTGAATATCTCCGCCAAAGCTCAATTTAAACGTCCAATCACTGGTTTCTTCAACAGGTTGTTCATCCGTATTTACCGTTACCGTACGGGTGTCATTGTCCCAATTTACCGTGCCGTAAAGTTCCATGAAGTCACGCGCAGGCAGATAGGTGCGATCGTTCCACAGCGTTGGCTGCGTGCCAAAAACGCCTGGCTTGCCATTGGCCATATAGTTATCTGCACCCACCATCAGCGTCACATCCACCGTTCCGTCATCGCTGGTAATGTGAATGGTGCCATCCTCCTGCCAATCCGTTTGGTAGCCGAGCTCTTCGCTGACCAAGCGCAGTGGAATCATTGTGCGGCCGTCTGAAGTGATGAACGGCTGCCCGATGTCTTCATTGGTCGTCACCGTTTTGTCGTTGATAACCAGTGTAAGATCTGTCGATGCCACGTCCACAGCCGCCGATGCCGGTACCGTAGAAAGTCCGAGCATTGTTGCCAAAGCCACACTAGCCGTCCATTTTTTCATTGTTAGTTTCATGTTGTCTCCTCCTTTTTACTTACTATTCGAATTATATCATAAATTTATTACAATAATGATTCGTTTGGACGGACTGTTACCATTTGTCACTTATCAAAGACAGAAAAATGACAAAAAATGCAGCCGCTCTCAAAAACGGCTGCATAATGTCTCACTCAATGTCTCAATTGCCGTCTTCTTCAGATATGGAGGAACCAGGCAAAACAGCGATTTCATCAAAGCTCAGCATATCATCACTGGCCAAAAAACCTTCGAGCGTCGTATTCTCGTCTAACACCTTCTGCATATGGGCTGGATCGATGCTGCCTTCTGCTTTCGGCACACGAGATACTTCATGACGGGTACCATCCGGTGCGGTAGCAATCAGCATGCCATCTTCCACGCTCAGAGCACAGTCGTTGACGGCAACATTAGCATGCAGCTTCACTTTGTTGGTGGTGTCGCCAACGGTGGCAAGATACAAAGCGTTCGGATCAACGTCCCATGGTCCTTGATTGGTGCCATCAGTGAAATACAGATACCCATTGACCACGGTGTAATCGCTCTTATATGGAATGGTGCCCACATAGCTCAATTCCGTCTGGCCAGCGGCCACATCCGGCAGAGCAAAAATATTAACTTCAAAACCACCCATGACGCCGCCGCGGCCCACAGTGAGATAAACCTGATCATCGATCACCTTGGTCGTTCCTGTGTAATATTCGTTCTTATTTTCTGCATTAAAGTACTCGCCAAAAGCTTTCTCTGCACCGCTCAGAAATACACTCTGCCCAGTCTTTGTATTGGTCGCAACAACAAACAACTGATCGCTGGTCTCCGACGTCGTCCCCGCAATCAAACCGAGCGTCCAATCGCTTTCACTCGGATCAACCACTGGCGCCTCGATGGTTACCTTAACCGTGCGGGTGTCGTTAACCCATTCTACATCCGCAAAGGATTCAGCCAACGCACGCACCGGCACATAGGCACGCCCTTCGGCACTAATGGTCATTGGTTCATCAAGCACAACCGTTTCACCATTGATAGTGCAGCTGTTCTGACCATTGACGAAAACGGCTTCCAGTGAAAGCTTCTCATTGGTCACATGCACCGTACCATTTTCATAGACGACATCACAACCAGCCAATTCACTGATTAAGCGAACCGGCAGCATGGTACGGCCATTGTCTGAAATGTATGGCGCTCCCGTTTCTGCATTGGCTTCAATCGGCACGCCGTTCACTTCCAAATTCACGTCAGTAGAAGCTGCCTGCATTGGCAAAGCGCAGGCCATCATCAACGCACCACTGACCAGCAAGGTTTTACATGTCTTTTTCATAAATATCCCTCCCTAAATATTCAGTATATTCCTATAATTAGAATACTACATATGTTGATATATCTCCAGAGTTTTTTTCGTTTGCCATCAATTTGTTACCACTAGCTGCCAAACAAAAAAGCCGCGACAAAACGTCACGGCTTTCGTACAAAAGATTAAACCAAGGCGCCACCAACGACTTCCAGTGTTTCAGGATTGATGATGTGACTCAATCCATCAGCTTCCGTTGCAACAAGCATGCCTTGTTGAAAACTCAGGCTGCAGGCATTGATCGCAAAATCGAACTTGACCGTTTTCTTGTTGGCAGTGTCGCCAATCTCAGCCACATACAGCACGTTTGGATCAACATCCCATGGGCCCTGGTCGGTACCATCCGTATAATAAATTTTGCCATCAGCGATGGTGTAATCACTCTTATAAGGAATAACACCCACATAAGTCATATCTGTTTGGCCAGCAGCAGCAAATGGCGTCATAAGAACGGTCTTTTCAGTACCACCCATCAATCCCATGCGACCAATTGTGATCGTTAGCTGGTCATCAATCAACTTTGCTTCGCCCACATAGAGGCTTTCAGCATTCGCTGTGCTAAAATGCTCCTTCGGCAATGCAAGATTGAAGGTCTGACCTGTTTTCTCATTATTGGCCACAACGAAAACCTGATCCCCAGTGCCTTGCTTATTTAACGCAAATTGCCAATCATCCAGTGATGGCGCAGTTGCTGCAGGATCTTTTACAGTCACCTGAACGGTGCGGCTGTCATTGTCCCAATTGACATCAGCAAACGATTCTGCCAATGCACGCACTGGCACATAGGCACGCCCTTCGGCACTGATGGTCATTGGCTCATCGAGATTGACGGTTGCACCATTGATGGTGCAGGTATTTTGACCATTCACAAATTGAGCCTTCAATTGAAGTGCATCGTTAGTCACTGTAACCGCTCCATTGTCATAATCAACGCTGCAGCCAGCCAGTTCACCAAGCAAGCGAATCGGCAACATGGTGCGTCCATTATCAGAGATGTATGGTGTTCCTGTTTCAGCATTGGACTGAATCGGCACGCCATTGACTTCCAGATGCACGTCGGTAGATGCTGCCTGAATTGGCAATGCACATGCTGCCATCAATACACCACTGATTGCTAACGTTTTCCAAGTTTTTTTCATAAAAACCCCTCCCGTATAGTCGCAATATTTCTACGATTAGAATACATCATTTACAATTTATTCTCCAGTGAATGCTTTGTATTGCGTCTAAATTGTCATTACTGATCAAGAACCGACGGCAATGTCCCCGAATCCTTGATCGTTAAGCATCAACAAATCTTTTCTAAATGATTTGCAGCGAGCAATATACCTATGAGAATGAGGCTATTTCTTTCAAAAAAAGAAAAACATCTGACGAATGTTCGTCAGATGTTGGCAATCTGTCATTATTTATCCACGCGTTTTGGATTGGCCGGAAACCAACCACGTGCCACACGTTCTTCCTGTTCTGCCACTTCTTTAATGCCCCAAAGCGCAGAAAATCCAAAAAGTGCAATGGCTGCATTGAGGATGGTGTTTTTTACACGCAGCGACAGTGCCACGCAGGCAACGCCAATGGCTGCAAACGCCGGCATGCATACTTTACGACCGAGATGGTATTCGCCTTTGATAACGATTGGATGCCATACGCCAATAATGAGGAAGGAAAGCGCACCCAAAATAATTCCCTTAAAATGCATGATGTCATGTTCCTTTCTGCTGCACAAGCTCACCAGTAAGCTTCCAGCAACTGTTACTCTATACAAAAACATCCCGGACCACTATGATCCGGGATGAAATCATTGTTCTTAGCGATTTCTGTTTTTCAGGAAATCTGGAATGCGAACATCATCATAGCCACCGCTGTGACGCTGCTGTGTACGCGCGCTGCTGGTGCTGCGGGTCGTGCTGGTGCTCTTAGATGGTGCTGCAGGACGGAACACAGGTTCTTCAGGCTGACGAGCAAAGCCAGTAGCGATAACCGTTACCTTGATATCGTCCTTTGCGCCTGGGTCGTCGATAACACCAAAGATGACATCTGGTTCGCCGCCAGTCGCATCATTGATATAATCAACCGCTTCCTGAGTTTCCATCAGCGTTGGGTTCTGACCAGAAATGTTGATCAGCAGAGCGGTCGCACCTTCAATGCTGGTTTCCAAAAGTGGGGAAGAAATGGCTGCCTTAGCTGCTGCCACTGCGCGATCTTCACCTTTACCAACACCAACACCCATAAGTGCAGTACCAGTGTTCTGCATAGTAGAGCGAACGTCCGCAAAGTCGAGGTTAATCATTGCATTCTTGGTGATGGTATCAGCGATACCCTGAACACCTTGACGTAGGATATCATCGGCATATTCGAACGCTTCCTTCATGGTCATTTCCTTGCTGGCGATTTCCAGCAAACGATCGTTTGGAATGGTAACAAGGCTGTCAACCTTATCAATGAGTTCTTCAATGCCTTCGAGCGCATTCTTCATACGTTTACGCCCTTCAAATTTGAATGGCTTGGTGACAACGCCGATGGTCAAAGCGCCCTGGCTCTTTGCAATCTCTGCAACGACGGATGCTGCACCAGTACCAGTGCCGCCGCCCATACCTGCTGTAACGAATACAAGATCGGCGCCTTCGAGCGCTGCTGCCAGTTCTTCGCGGCTTTCTTCGGCTGCTTTCTGACCGATTTCAGGGTTACCGCCAGCACCCAAGCCACGGGTCAGCTTCACACCAATCTGAATCTTGGTATCAGCGTTAGACTGTGCCAAAACCTGAGCATCAGTATTGGCCACGATAAATTCTACATTGTCTACATTGGTTGCAATCATGCGTTCTACAGCGTTTCCGCCGCCGCCGCCCACGCCGATTACTTTGATCACAGCGACGTTATTATTCTTATCATCGAGTTGGAACATCCACGATCCCTCCACACAAAATTTCTAGCCTTATTGTATAATAATAACCTATATTGCAAACTCTTGCAAATATTTTTCTCTATTTATGTCGTTCTTTCCAGAATTGTAGCATTTTCTACTTATTCTGTGGTATTATCCGACGTATTTCCATTTGAAGTCGTAGTAGTTTGACTGGACGACGTGTCGTCATCGTTTGCCGCAGCGGTGGTTTGCCTTTCAGCTGTCGAAGCATCACCATTGTTTTTCGAGGTGCTTGACGTCTTATTGTTGTCTGCTGATGTGGTATCGTTCTCACTCGTCGTGGAATCATCCGTGCTGCTCTGATCTTTATTGTCCTCATCTTCATCAAGATATTCAGAAACGTCAATATTGTCATAGCCTTCCAGCACCACAACTGGTGATTTTTCGTAACGAATATCGATGGCTTCGATCGGCTCTTCAATGATATTGCTGAGGATCACTTGATTCATAATATCATTAAGCGTAGCCATACGAGATTCAATGTTATCAACATTGCCAATGCGTATCTCAATGCCCTGGCTGGTATATGCCAGAATATTATTACGGTCCTTGATATTGATTTCCTGAATCATCGACAAAAGCTCATCCGGACATGCATTGACAATCTTTAAGATGTCTGAAAAACGTTCGTTATCCTTAAACGCTTCACCGGGTGATGGCACTTCATCCATTGAAAAGCCGGTAATCAAAGGCAAGTTCAAGTTTGTCAGCGACTTGGCACTGTTCAACAAAACGCCATCTTTGCTAAACTGCAGATAACTGCCATTGTTGAGCAAAACGCCAGCCGGCTCACGTTCGGTGATGTTGATCTCGATCCAGTGTGGGAAATGGCGCGTGATTGTTACATCCTGCACATAAGGGTAATAACGAAGCTCTTCTTCGGCCTTGCTGGTACGATAAAAGAAAAGATTCTGCCCAACTGGATTGCCAGCAATCTCTTCCACCTGTGCTTCACTCATGTTTTTAAGATCATTGACCTGCACATTATCAATTTTCATCAACGGCCCCAAAAGAACCACCACTGCTGCAACAATCAACATGATGCTGATGAGCAGCACCTTAAATCCTGTTGGCAGATCGTCATCACTGGCTTTTGCAGCCGCCCTCCCACCTTTTTTGGCAGATTCTTTTTTCTTTGGCTGCCGCCGCGCTTTCTTCGCTGCACGATTTGAGCGTTGCTTTTCTGCCTGCAGTGCCTCTTCAAGGCTGATCATTTCTTCGTCATCACTCGTCGCATCAGCCGTCTCTTCTTTACTTGGCAGCATTTCTTCCAGGGTATCTACAACTTCTCCAATGGTGACATCAGGTATTGGCTTTTCTTTTTGCGCAGCTTGTTCCTGCAGCGTTTTTTTACTGGTGCTTAACAACTGCTCCACGCGAATGGCAATCGGATCACTTTCCTCTTCTGCACTTTCTTGCACAGAAACGGCGCTTTCTTCGTGCACCTCACGACGTTTTCGAGCTTCTGCTTCTCGTTCATACTCGAGATATTCTTCGGGAATGACAACGTCTTCGCTCTTTATCTTTGGACCTCTGTTCTTATCTCTAAATAATTTCAATCGACATCAACCTTTTCTGCGAATGAATCTTTTTACGCGCGACGTTCTTCTAATGCTTTAACGATCAGCGGTGCCTGTTTCCAAATAGAACCTGCACCCAATACGAGCACAAGATCACCAGGCTGTAAGGTTGAAATAAAGCCACTGGTCAAATATTCATCGTTGACCACCTGCGCGTGTTTTTCAGGATCAATTTGATCCACGATGAGCTGGCTGGACACGCCTTCAATTGGTGCTTCCCCAGCTGGGAAGACATCCAAAAGCACCACTTCGTCAGCCTGAGACAAAGCCTGGGCAAAATTTGCAGCCAAGAATTGTGTGCGAGAATAGCGGTGTGGTTGGAAAATCGCCACGATCCGGCCACCTTCATGCATTGCACGTGCCGCCTCTAATGTTGCAGCGATCTCTGTTGGATGGTGCGCATAATCATCATACACCGAAATACCATCCACAGTGCCCTGATGCTGGAAGCGGCGGCGTGCACCTTTGTATTCTTTCAGCACAGCAGCCACCTCATCGAATGTCAGGCCAACATCCATGCAGGTAACAACAGCTGCTGTTGCGTTGGCAATATTATGTTTGCCTGGAACTTGCAATTCTAAATGTCCCACAAAGCGATCACCATTATAAATATCTGCTTCATTTTTCATGCCAGATTGATGATGATTTTTGATACGATACTGAGAGCGTTCGTGGAAACCATATGTTTTCATAGGAACTGGACTCTGTGATGCGATGCCAAAAGATTCATCATTATCCGCACAAAGCAGGCAACGACCCTCTGGATTGGTCTTATTCAAAAATTGTTTGAAGGATTCACGAATTTCATTGATGTCTTTATAGTGATCCAGGTGGTCTTCTTCAATATTGGTAATCACAGCGTACCATGGCAGTAAATTGATAAAACTGCCATCGCTTTCATCAGCCTCAGCAACAAACCACTCGCCTTTTCCGTTTTTGGCGTTGCTGCCAATATCGCTGATCACCCCACCCACTACGATGGTTGGATCCAACCCATTCTTTTCCAGGCAAAGAGCAATCATCGAAGATGTTGTGGTCTTTCCGTGGGAACCCGCAACACAGATGGCTTTTTGGTTTTCCATCAAATGACCAAGCATTTCCGAACGATGGATTACTGGAATCCCTTTGGCTTTTGCTGCCTGATATTCCACGTTGCTTTCCTGAATTGCTGTCGAGCGCACAACCAAATCAATATCGTCTGTAATATTTTCTGCACGCTGTGGCACATAGATGGTTGCACCACGGCCACGCAGCATCTGTACCTGGTCAGATTCATTCAAATCTGAACCACTGATGGTATAGCCACGCTCGATCATGACTTCTGCCACAGCGCTCATACCAATGCCGCCAATTCCAATAAAATGAACATGATTAAACTTTTGTTCCTGGCTCATTTTGCCACCTCTATCCTTCTCACATTATTTTTCAAAACTTTTTACCAGCATCATAATGTCATCCAATGCTGCTGGCTTTGCCAATTCAAACATAGCATCTTTTTTTGCTTGATAATATTCGTCATCATTGAGGAAATTATTTAACGCTGCTGTCAATTTTGGCACCGTCAATTCATTATCCAAAATCATCTCGCCAGCACCAGCATCAACCACAGCTTGTGCATTAAATTGCTGATGGTTGTCACTAGCGTAGGGATATGGCACTAAAATACCAGGCAAGCCACATACAGCGATTTCAGCCAAGAAAGTTGCACCAGCACGGCCAACAACAACATCAGCCGCCGCCAATGCATATGGCATATCATGGGTGTATTCAAGAAAGCACAACCGTTCATCGCGCAATACACTGCTGTCACTGTCTTTTATGAGCAGGCTTGTTTCCACATAGCCCACCTTACCAGTAATGAAGATGACCTGCACCTCAGGATTAGCCAAAATGCCCGTTAATGCCAACGCGCTAACACGGTTAATGGTGCGGGCGCCACGGCTGCCTCCTGTAATCAAAATGGTTTTCTTTTTGGGATCCAGGCCAAATTTTTCACAGCCTTCTTCCTTGCTCAGCTTACCAATATCATTGCGCACTGGTAAACCTGTAAGCACGGTTTCCTTAGCCTTTACAAAAAATCTCGATGCTTCCGGATAATTGATCATCACCTTGTTGACACGCGCTGCCAAAAGGCGGTTGGTCATTCCTGGATAAGCATTTTGTTCATGAATCATCGCAGGAATATGATTCATGCAGGCCATCAATACGGTCGGTCCACATACAAAACCTCCAGTACCAATAACCAAATCCGGATGAAATTCTTTGATGTATCGGCGTGCCTCCACGACCCCTTTTGAATTAACCAGCAGGGAGCGCGCCAAAGCCGGCGTCAACTTACGTGGAAGCCCCTGCGCCGATATCGTTTTAAAAGGTATGGAAGTCGTCGGCACAATGCTGTTTTCCAGCCCATTGTCACATCCGATATAAAGCACCTCACTGTCCGGCAGCTCAGCCAAAATACGTTCAGCAATGGCCAAGGCCGGATAAATGTGCCCACCGGTTCCACCGCCGGTAACAATCACTCTCATACGTCTTCCCCCATTATATTTTAGTTCGTCTGTTATTCTTGTGTTTTGTTTCTTGGCGTTCGTTTTCGCTTCGTCTTATCCGCATAGCGCGACATGTTTAGTAAGATGCCAATAATCGTTAAAGTGATGACCAAAGAAGTACCGCCATAACTAATCAATGGCAACGTAATCCCTGTAACTGGGCACACCCCAACGGCAACTGCCATATTGATCAAAGCCTGCACGGTGATAATAGCCGTAGCACCAAAAGCGAGATAGGATTTGAACGGATCTTCAATACGCGTCGAAATCCAGAAACCTCGCCACGCAAAAGCCATAAACAAGCCCAACACCAGCAATGCACCAACAATGCCAAATTCCTCGCCAATAACCGAGTAAATAAAGTCTGTATGCATGCCTGGAAGATACAGAAGCTTCTGCCCGCTGTTGCCAAGACCTACACCAAACAATCCACCTGAACCAAAGGCATATAAGCTCTGCACCAACTGATACGCGGACCCATTTGCTGCGTCGGCGTCAGTTTGGTTGATAAAACCCAGCAAGCGCTGAATGCGGTATGGTTCCATGATGCAGTAAATAGCAACAACGCCCAAACCTGCACCAATGACACCCATAATCCAACGCTTTGACAGACCAGCAACAATAAACATGGCAAAACAGCCACCGCATATTGCCAGTGCAGACCCTAAGTCTTCCAAAGCAATGACAGCAAAAGTGGCTATAATCATTAAAAATGTCATGATGCTATTGCGGTCCTTAACAAATTCGTAAGGTCCATTCTTAATCAGATCAGCTGTGCAAATGACCATCAACGGTTTTGCCATTTCTGACGGCTGAAAGCGAATCCCTGCAATTGTTACCCAACGCGTAGCACCAAGACTTTCTTCCCCTGCAAATAAAGTAAACAGCAGTAAGAAGAATACAAAAATCAGTAAAACCGGACCCACCTTCTGAAAAAACTTTGGTTTTAGCATCATAACCATAAAGGCAACAATAATCCCCATAACTGCTGAGGCTGTTTGTTTAATAAAATAGCTATACGCGTTGCCATTTTCCAGTAAGGAACGATAACTGCTCGCTGAAAAAACCATAATCAAACCAATGGCAAGCAAAACAGCCACCACTTCCATAATGAAAAAGTCTGGCGCACCAGCAACCGCATTGCCGTGTACAAACAGCTTATCCAACATGCCAGGTTCTTTTGGATGCGTTGACTTCTGAGGTTTCTGCTTTCGCTTTTTTGGCTTTGGCGAGACATTTTTCACGCCCTGTGCCTTTGGCTGCTGCATTTTTGTGGTGCGTTGCCCATTTGCTTCCTGCACCATTTCACGCCGATGCTGTTCCGCGCGTTCTTGTAAACTTGGCCCACGCCGATTTGCCATTGACATGGCTTGATGAGAAGATTCCATCATCATTTGCCTTTGACCCACTGTTTGCTTATTCTGCGGTGTACGTCGCGGCTGATTCTTTACTTGAGGCTTTATTGGTTTTTTTTCAACTAACACCGGGCGTTTCTGCCCATTGTTATTATTTTTCTGCATAACCCTTCACCAGATCTTTAAACAGATCTCCACGCTGCTCAAAATTATCAAACATATCCCAGCTTGCACATGCTGGAGAAAGCAATACTACGTCGCCAGACTGAGCCATATCATGAGCCTTGTCCACCGCATCTTCAAAAGAATCTGCGCAAATGTAGTCTTTGTAAGCGGTCCGTTCAAAAGCGTCAAGGAAATCACCTGTCGCTTCACCAACCAATACCACACCACGGCAATGCGCTCGCATCAATGGAACAAGTACAGCCATATCGCTGCCCTTGTTACGACCACCAGCAATGAGAACGATAGGACGTTCACCATAAGACCCCAATGCTTTTTCTGTTGAGTCCGGATTGGTCCCTTTAGAATCGTTCACATAAAGCACGCCATCGATGGTTGCCACTGGCTCCATACGATGCGCCACGCCTTTAAACGCACGCAGACGTTCTGCAATAACGGCCGGTTTTTGACCCATTAAAAGTGCTGCCAATGATGCCGCCATGGCATTTTGCCAATTGTGCGCCCCGACAATGCCAATTTCATGAGCAGGAATCAGCGCATGTGGCGCCTCACCTTTATGCAAGCAGTACATCAATTGTCCATCCTGCAGCCAAATTCCTTCATCCAAGATCTCTTGCTGACTGAAGAAATAAACCTTTGAAGCCGCTGATGCCGCCATAGCAGAAACAATGTTGTCATCTTTGTTAAGTAAAAGGTAATCATCGGCAGTCTGATTTTTGAAAATGTTCGCCTTTGCAGCTGCATATGCTTCCATGGTTTTGTGACGATCCAAATGGTCTGGGGTCACATTCATGACCACAGCCACTTTTGGGCAAAACGTATCAACGCTTTCCAGCTGAAAACTACTCATCTCTGCGACAACAATATCCTTTGCTGTCATTTGTGGACATTGACTGATCAACGGCAGGCCAATATTACCGCCAGCCACGACTTTACGCCCATCCTCTTCAAGCAGGACAGCCGTTAATGTTGTAGTCGTCGTTTTTCCATTGGTCCCAGTAATTGCGACAAATGGCACCTCACTATACCGGAACGCCAGTTCCGGTTCACTGATAACCGGGATATTCAATTCACGTGCTTTGACAACTGGTGGGATCGTTAATGGCACACCAGGACTCATAACGATCAGTTCCGGCTGAATGGCTTCTACATCCGGTTGCTGTCCCCAGACATAGGAAACAGACGCATGCCCAAGCTGCGCCTCAACCTTTTCTGCCAATTTGGTATTCATATCACTGATGACAATGTTTTTTCCAATGGAAAGCAGATATTCTGCACTGGCAATCCCACTACGCGCTGCGCCAATGATCAAAATAGCATCTCCCATATTTCTCCTCCTTTATCTTAAAGCAAGGCCGTCCAATAGAGGGCGACACCGATCACACATGACACCAAAGTAATGATGCTAAATAAGCGCACCACTTGATTTTCGCTGCGACCACCCAGTTCAAAATGATGATGCAGAGGTGCCATTCTAAATACACGACGTTTGGTCTTTTTATAAACAGCTACTTGAATAATGTCTGAACAAGCTTCAATAAAATAAGTAAAGCACATAGCTGGAATGAGCAATTCCGTTTTGGTGACCATTGCTAAAGCAACCACCATTCCGCCAATAAAAAAGCTTCCCGTGTCACCCATAAATACTCGTGCCGGATGATGATTGTAGAACAAAAAGGCCAGACAAGCCCCGATCATTACCGCAATAACAATCAACGTATGCGGCTCGTTGTATAATTTGACCACGGCAAAAAATGCCAAAAAGATGATGATGCTGACTGTTGTTAACAAGCCATCCAGACCATCCGTCAAATTGGCGCTGTTGGTGGTCCCAACAATAATGAATATCATCAGCGGCCAATAAAGGATGCCAACCGGCAGTACAATATTGAACAACGGAATCCAGAAATCACTGACATTCATGTCAAGGCGCGATGCCCAAAATACAATCAAGACAGCTGCAATCAACTGCAATGCAATCTTTTGTTTTGGTGTCAAACCCTCATTGTGGTGCATAATGATTTTAATGGCATCATCAGTCAAACCAATTAACCCAAAGAGCATGGCGCTGCCAACCACAAACCAAGTCACACCATTGAACTGTCCCATGACCACCAAAGTTACGATTACAGTGACCATAAACAAGATGCCACCCATGGTTGGCGTTCCCTGTTTCTTTTGATGACTTTTTGGTCCTTCTTCTCGAATAGATTGACCAAATTTTAACTTATGCAGAATTGGGATCATAAAATGGCCAACAACAAGCCCGATCACCAAACTAATAATAAAACCTAATGCCCACATTCCAGACTTCCTCCCACTGCACTCTTCATTTAATCGCTTTTCAATCCCGTTTTTTCAAGTTAAGATCCTGCCATGCCGGCACACCGTAAGCACCTTCTGCGGTATATATTGCACGACGAATAGCGTGTTCTACGACGTACGCTGCAGCGGTCCCTGCTAAATTGAGATCAAATTCTACATCGCCCACACTCAAAGCAAAAATCGAATCACCATCAGCAGTTGTATTAACCGGACGAACAGTTCTCACTAAACCATTAGATGCCAGCGCTGCGATCTTTTTTAATTGTGTTTTATTAAATTTCCCATTTGTGATCACTGCACCAATCGTTGTATTGGTGGTCACATCACCAGCTCCCGCTAATATTGGCAGCAGCTCTTCGTAATGCTCCAGCATCATCTTCCGTGTATCTGCAAATTCCTTGCCATTTGGCTGGCGTAACCCGGCAAGGATTTCACCATTTTCTGTGAGCACATCTCCCAATGCATTGACCGCAACCACTGCACCAATTTGAAAATCTCCCAACTGAATAGCATAAGTGCCCAGGCCGCTTTTCATCATGCCATCACCATTCAAAAGTTTTCCAACGGTTGCACCAGTGCCAACGCCATGATTGCCTTCAGAAATAGGCATTCCCTTTTCTGCTGCCTTACATGCAGCATAACCCATTTCCGCATCCGGACGAACGTTCTCACCACAAGCCAAATCAAAGATGCAAGCTGCAACAACCAGCGGTACCACAGCATTTCCAACTGGTAAACCAATGCTGCGTTCCTCAAGATAGCGCATAACGCCTCCTGCCGCATCCAATCCATAAGCACTGCCACCACTAAGCAAAACTGCATGAATACGATCTGCTGCCGCTGCTGGATCAAGCAGAGCACTTTCTCTACTTGCAGGACCACCGCCACGAATATCTACACCACACGGGGCACCATTTGGACAAATGATCACCGTACAGCCTGTTCCAGCTTTCTGATTTTCCACACTGCCAATTTGAAAACCAGAAATATCTTGTAAATTTATTTCTTTCATGGCCATCTCCTGCTTTTTCAGAAATCACTTCGTCATTATATCATTCTTTTATCTTTTAATATAGCCTGATACACATCAACCATCTTCATGCTGTTGCTGCCTTTAACCAGTATAACAGCATCCTTAGGCGCATGTTCTTCAAGAATACGCGCCACCTGTTTATTGGTATCTACATAGTACACGCGTGATGATGGCAACCCTGCGGCAATCGCATTTTCACCAATAATTTCAGCCAAATTTCCCAGACAAATCAAACCATCAATGCCTAATTCAGCCAAATGACGGCCTACTTTTGCATGGCCTTCATATTCATATTGTCCCAATTCATACATGTTGCCTAAACATGCAATCGTTGGGCGTGGTTTATAACCGGCCAATACATCCAATGTTGCCATCATCGAATCCGGGTTGGCGTTATAACAATCATTGATGAGCAAACGATTGTCTAAAAGTGGATGCATTTCCATTCGGCTAGAGGACAAGGATACCGCCGACCCCAATCCATTTTGAATGTCTGTAACAGAAATGTCAATAGCACGTGCTATGGCTGTAACCAAAAGCGCATTATCAACAAAGTGCCGTCCTGCAAATGGCAAGTCAACATGGAACGATGCGGCATCCGCCTGGCAATCAAAGCTGCTACGGTCTGCTTCCAGAGAAACATTCTTACTGATCAAGTCGCCATCACCGGTTTCATCGCTGCACCAAACAATCTTGGCCGCACACTCATGTATATACGGTGATATCAATTCACGGTCCTTTGCACGCAAAGCCACTGTACCACTTTGTGGAAGATATTTAAACAGCTCTGTCTTTGCACGTGCGATGCCCTGTTGGCTGCCTAAATATTCCGCGTGGACCAAACCAATTCCAGTAATGATCGCATGTGTAGGCTGAGCAATTTGACAAAGAAAATCAATCTCGCCAAATCCTGTCATGCCCATCTCAACAATCAATATTTCTGTACTTTCATTCAATCGTGTTAAGGTCAATGGCATGCCCAATTCATTGTTTTGATTTTCTTTTGTTACAACGACCTGATGTGATTGACCACAGACCTGAGCCAGCAGATCTTTTGTACTTGTTTTTCCTTGACTGCCCGTAATAGCAATCACTGGACCATGAAACTGCATGCGGCACCATTTACCAAGGGCTTGGATAAATTTTTGGCCATCTTCCACAATCAGACAGCCTGTCTTTTCATCCTCAAAACCATGGGCAGCATCAACAGCCACAACAGCTGCGCCAGCATCAATAACTTGCTTAATAAACTTATGGCCATCAACGCGTTGACCACGAATAGCGACAAATAAATCATCTGGTCCAACCTGACGACTGTCAAAGACCACGTTACGAATTATCTTTCCTGCAGGCCCCTGATACCGAAGGCCCATCTCTTTTGCAATTTGCTCTATTGGAACTTGATACATGATATTATCCTCCATTAAATCGAGTAAGCCGGAAATGCCTAAGCACTCTCCGGCTTCTCTAAGCTATGAAGTAATCAGTGATAATTATTTTGGTATTAGAAAGAGAACGCTCTTCTCTAATTATACAGCACCTCGTTAGCCGTCCTCATCTTTTTTTGCGGTGGATTGGTTAGACGTGCTACTGTTCGAGGAATCACTGTTATTTTCTGTGTTACTTTGTGAAGCACTTTTTTGATTGTTTTCTTCCTGCAGCTGCTCCGTCGCTTCTTGGATGCTTGCAAGTTCACTGGTACCAGCAAACCAAACTTTTACCTCACTTCCGGAAGTCACGGAAGTTCCTGCTGCTGGCTGCTGACGATAGGCCAAACCACTGCCAGACAGCTTCGATTGCAAGCCAAAGCCATTCAAAATCAGATCAACATCCTTAATGGTTTTTCCTTCAAAAGATGGTAATATGACCGAATCACTGCTGGAATCGACACTATAGAACTCAACAGTAGATCCTGCAGCAACCTTTGTACCAGAGGCTGGTAAGCAGCAAACCAGCTGATCACCAGTTGTCACATCACTAACCTGCAAGCCAGCTTTTTGCATGATAGCACGTGCCTCTTCAGTGCTCATTGGGAGCTCCAGATCTGGAACAGTCACGGTTTCACCAGCTTCAGCTTCTGTGATGTTTTCATTGTCTTCACTTGGTGCTTCTGTTTGTGGAATCTGATAATAGGTGAGTACATTATTCATGATCTTGGAGAAAATCCCCCCTGCCAAAGTACCACTATTACCACCGCTTTCCGGACTGTCAACGACAACCAAGCAAGCATATTTTGGATCATCAGCAGGCGCGAAACCCATGAAGCTCAATATATAATTGTTGTCTTCGTAAGTACCACCTGAAGCGATTTCCGCAGTACCAGTTTTCCCGCCTACGCGATAGCCTTCAATCGCTGCTGGCGTCCCCAGGCCTTCCTCTACGACACCTTCCAGAATATCGCGCATCTGCTCGGATGTTTCTTCAGAGATGACCTGACGAACAACTTCTGGCTCCGTCTTTTCGACCACATCACCATCATTGTCGGTGATCTCAGAAACGATTTGTGGCTTCATCAAATATCCACCATTGACAACAGCAGAAAATGCAGTAATCATTTGCAGTGCTGTGTAGGCATTTCCCTGACCGATGGCAGAAGAAGCAAGGTCCAGATCAACAGCTTCGTCTTCATCAATCATCAATGGTGATGATTCGGACGGCAGATCAACACCTGTTTTCTTCGTCATACCAAATCCATCAAGATAATCATAGAATCGATCAAAACCCAATTTGCTGACACATTCAGCCTGAGCAACGTTACAGGATTGCTCTACCGCATGCTTCATAGTCTGCAAACCATCACCCTCAGGATAATCCCAATCCTGAAAACGATGTCCATCGATCATGACATAACCCGGACAATAAAGTTGTGTATCCGGCTCAACAATATCTTCTTCAAGATACATTGAGGTTGACAGACTCTTGAACGGTGATCCTGGTTCATATAATTTTGAAATAGCAAGGTTTGTCCATGTTTCCGGTTCATAATCACCGTAATTATTCGGATCAAAATCCGGAATATTGGCCATTGCCAGAATTTCCCCAGTGTTAACATCCATCACAATACTTGTCATAGCCTTTGCATTTTGCTCTTTTTGCGCTTCTGCCAATGCAGATTCAACATAGTATTGAATGGTAGAATCAATGGTCAAATGCACATTCTGCCCTTGTGACGCAGGAATCGATTCTTGAATAGACTGTGGAATGGCATTGCCCAGCTTGTCAAATTCAACGACAAGCTTACCAGGGGTTCCGGCTAAAGTATCATCATATTGCAGCTCAATACCCGCCAAACCTTGGTTGTCCAATCCGCAAAAGCCCAATACATGACAGGCTTCTTCATTATTTGGATATTCGCGCGCATATTCAGTTGTAAATCCAATGCCCAAATAATCTTTTTCCTGCAGCTTTTCTGCGTCTGCTTTTTCGCACTGACGTTTCAGCCAGGCAAAATCACTGCTGCTGTCGTCAATGATCTTATTGACTTCTGATTTTGTCATATGCAAGCAATCAACAATATCATTCACGATCTCATCTCGGCTGCTGGATTCTCGAATCACAGATGGTGTAATGTAAACCGACATTTTTTCAACACTAATCGCCATCGCCTCATTATTGCGATCATAAATAATCCCGCGATTCGGTGTTATCTCAACATTTTGCAATCGATTATTCAGTGAATCATCACTGTATTTTTCGCTTGCCAAAACTTGAACATAAAACAATTTCAAAGAGATCAATATTGCTAAAGCCGCAACAGCAAACACAATAATAAACGGTATACGTGTTTTTCGGGGTTCCAAAATTCATCCAACTCCTTATTTTGCATCAGCAGACTGGGAAGCCTGTGGAGTTGTCGGTGTATAAACAATAATTTCTTCAGCTTCCTTCATGCCAAGCTCTTTTTCCGCTTTTTCTTTCACCACATTGCGGTTATTCAAAGCTGCACTCTGCTGCTTTAACGCTTCATTTTTCGCGTTGATATCATCGAGGCTCTGTTGTCCTTCATTGATTTTCAGTCCTAAGTCCTGAATAACAGCATATTGACCAACGCATAAAACGCCTAAAATAAACGCAATGACCAAAGCACGAAACAAGGACAAACGCGGCTTGTTCTTTTCAAACTTTCTGCGCAGCACACGTTCATTCTGTTTTTTCGCGATTGCTCGTTTTGAGTTCGTGCTAAACATGATATTCGCCGCCCTATTTTTATGCTCCTCCGAGTCCGGATAAGTATCATGTGATACGTATTTTCTTGCTGCTCCCACGGTCATCATCCCCAGAAATCTTTACTAATATTTTCTTCGTTTATAAGCAGGTATTTTTTCTACAATGCGGAGCTTGGCGCTGCCTGCTCGTGAATTCTGCACCAGTTCCTCTTTTGACGCAACAATTGGTTTTCGTGTAATAATTTTCACCGTGGCCATCTTATCACATTGACAAAATGGCAATTCTGGTGGACAAATGCAATCACTTGCCAGATACTTAAAATGCTGTTTAACAATCCTATCTTCCAGAGAATGAAACGTGATCACAGCCATTCGACCGCCAATCTTCAACCGCTCAACTGCCTGATCCAACACATTTTCCAGGACATCCAATTCATGATTGACTTCAATACGAATTGACTGAAAACTGCGTTTCGCAACATGGGAGCCTTTTTCACGCGCACCTTTTGGAATGGCACGCTCAATGCAGTCTACCAGCTGAAAGGTTGTCTCTATCGGTGCAATGTTTCGGCGCTCAACAATGATCTTGGCAATACGTCTGGACCATTTTTCTTCACCATATTCGCGCAAAACGCGTTCTAACGCATCTTCATCGTAGGTGTTAACCAATTCATAAGCAGAAAACGCTGCTTCTGTATTCATTCTCATGTCTAAAGGCGCATCATGCATATAACTGAAGCCGCGCTGAGCATTGTCGATCTGCGGCGATGATACGCCAATATCAATCAATATCCCATCTACGCCATCAGGTGCATTTTCATCTATAATTTCCGGCATCTGAACAAAGTTTGCATGAAAAAAAGTCACTTGACCGTCATATGGGGCAAGCCTTTTCTTTGCCGCTGCCAAGGCATTGACATCTTGATCGATGGCGAGCAAACGCCCGTCTTTGCCAATTGCTTTGAGTATGCCGCTGGCATGTCCGCCGCCGCCAACTGTTCCATCGACATAGATCCCGCCTTGTTGAAGATTTAAACCGTTTAAAACTTCATCATACAGCACCGGTATATGTTGAAATTCCATTTGTGATACCACCCTTATATGCCCAGAAATCCTGCAAGTTCTTCGAAAGAATCTTCTCCCTCTTCGGCCTTCTGCGAAGTCCAGCGCTCTGCACTCCACAATTCAAACGTATTCGATTCGCCAACGATGTACACATCTTTGTCAATCGCTGCATACTCCATTAACGCCGGAGGAATGGACAAACGTCCCTGTTTATCCAAGATCTCAACACTGGCACTAGCATAGAAAAGGCGCTTAAACCGCCGCACTTTCACATCGCTGGATGGCTTGGCATCAATTTTTTCACAAATCAACGCCCACTCATCCATTGGATAAACAGCCAGGCAGCCATCAAGGCCTTTTGCAATAACGCATTGATTATTGAGGTCTTCACGGAATTTCGCTGGAATCGTGAGTCGGCATTTATTGTCAATAGTGTGTTTGTATTCACCTAAAAACATAAAGGCCCACTCCCTTCATCCATATTGTCCCTTTTTGCCCCTTTCTCCTCCACTTTACACTAATTTTCCAGGGATTTCTACCCCAACTTGACCCGAGATTGGCTTAACAGCGCCTTAAATTCAGCTTAATAAATCCCTTAGGTCCCCAAATAAGCGCAAAAAACGACCCTCTCAAATATGAGGGTCGTTTTATTAGTATTATTTATAGATCTGTCATGTTTAATCTTATCGTCTATACGTTTGTATTAGCCCACAACATTTATTGGATTGCCAGCTAAAAATGCTGCAATATTGTCGGCCACAATATGTGCACGTTTCACAAATGCTTCATCCGTTGCAAAAGCCACATGAGGTGTCAACAGTGTGTGCGGCGTCGTGAACAATGGATGTCCTGCTTCCAGTGGTGGTTCAGTGTAAAATACATCAATACCAGCACCACCAAGACGACCTTCATTCAGCGCCTGTGCCAATGCCTCAATATCAACAATTGGTCCGCGTGCGCAGTTGATCAAAATAGCGGTAGGCTTCATTTCATCAATTTGTTTTTTGCCAATGAACCCACGAGTTTGATCGTTCATTGCCAAGTGTACAGAAACCACATCGCAGGTAGACATCAAAGTATCGAGATCTACAAAAGTGACCCCTTCCACTTCCTTTGGACTGCGATTGTACGCATAGCAATCACATCCAAAAGCTTGTGCTACTTTCAGCACCTGCTGTGCAATATGTCCGCAGCCTACAACCCCAAATTTTAAGGCAGACAGTTCCTGACCAACCAAGCCAGCCATGGTGCCGCCTTCACGAACCACTTTGTCACATTCGCGAATATTACGCAGCAGAGTAATGGTCATTCCGAAAACAAGATCTGTAACGGCTTCATTAGAGTAGCCACTGGCATTGCAAACGGTAACGCCTTTTGCTTTGCAGACATCCATTGGAATGTGGTCAAATCCAGTAAACGCAACCGCCAACAACTCAATTTTTTCGAGATGTTCCATAACGTTGGCACTCATTGGCTGATTTGCGATGACAACGATCTCTGCATCTTTTGCACGTTCAATCATTTCTTCATCAGAAGCAGCGCGATGATCGTAAAGGGTCCATTCAACTTGATCGCCAAGTTTTTCCTGCAGCATACCTTCAAGAACATCATCTGGTACACTAAGTGGTTCCAATACAACTAATTTTTTCATTCGTTCATTTCTCCTTTTTCTTTATGATATTGACGGACCAGGTCCGCTTTACAGCGCTTTAGCAATCGAGCTTCATATTTTACTTCCGCCAGTTGATGAAGCTGGCTGACAATCACTGGATTATAGAGACCTCCCGCAACGCCAACAACCGGTAAACCCATGACAAATCTGCTGAATAACAATGTCATCGATAGTCGCTCAGATGTTTCTTGCATTTCTGCCTCTAAATCCAAGAAAATCTCTTTTCCTGAATCAATTGCATCACCCAAGGCATCCAACTGTCTGTTAACAGCAACACGTTCTTCCACTGGCATAGCCGCAAGGCGAATCATCATGAGCATATACACCTGCTCATCTTTTCGATCTGTATCTAAGCCATGGCTCTGCGCAGAAACTGTACAGGTGCGAATCATATTTCCAATGAGAATCGGAATATCTGGCAAACCAATGCCAAGCAGACCAAGGCCCACCCCTTCTGTCGCAGCCACACCCAACGATTTGAAGTATCGTTTTTCTGCTGGCCGACGCAACTTCTTAATCAGCGAGCGATCCCCTTTGGTTTGCACACCAACACGTTTATCAGCATATTCCGATTTTAAGGTCTCTTCATTGTAAGTTTTCTTAATCAAAACCTTTCCTTCTTGAAAAACCATCTTAAATGCAGCAGTAAAAGCTTTATTTAATGTATCTTCCAATTTTTCTGGAATTTTATCTTCGATTTTTGCCTTTACTGATCCTGTTGTCTTACTGACAGCTTTTTTCCAGAAAGGATCCTCAAACAATAATTTTTGTTCTTTTTCTTGGCAATCACGCAATTCATAATTGATGGCCACCAAGCGTTCTTTATAGTCAGCCATGTCAATCACCACTGTGGCGCTTTTTCTCGATCAACAATCTGAACCTGTGCAAAGTATTTCTTTGCAATCTCTAACAGATCGTTCATTTTTTCAATGCTTGGCACCATCTCAAGTTCTTCTTTATTGCGTGGTACAACTGCCAGCAAATTGATTGGTGCTTCTGGCGCCACTTGTTGCAGGGCTTGCATCCCCTTATCGAATTCTGCATCATTATCATTAACATTCGCAACAATTAAGCAGGTGACTTCATAATACACGTCACTCTTAGCCAAAATAGTAATATTGTCAAGAACGCTCTGATAATCGCCCTGAAGATATTCACGGTAAAATTCTTCGCTGAAGCCTTTGTAATCAATATTGACCATATCCATGGTTTCAAGAAGCGTTTTAAATGCTTCTGGATTGATCATCCCATTGGTCTCTAACGCATTCTGAAATCCTGCTTCACGCACTACTTTTGAATAATCACGCACATGTTCAAACCAAATCAGAGGTTCATTAAAGGTATAGCAAACACCATTAACGCCACGTGAACGATGAAGATTTTTTAAACGTTCAACCAACTCTTCTGGTTCAAGATGTTCTGTGTGAATGCGCCCCTGCGAGATATGACGGTTGATGCAATATGGACAATTCATATTACATCCATACGCCGAAATGGAGAGCAATTTCTGGTCTTTATTCGGATAGAAGTGGAAGCCCATTTCAATCAGATCTTCAGTGGTCATTCCGCTGATTTCACCATAGGTCTTTGCGACCAACACTCCATTATCATTGATACGACATCTGCAAATTCCCATCTCACCAGGTTGTATTACACACTGATGTGAACACAACTGGCATTCAACTGCGCCATCTTCAAGCTTTCTATAGTAGCAAGCTTCCATGACAGCACCTCCTCTATCTTACATACTTCCAACTGCGTGTCATAATATTGCTAATAAATCTTCTGGACGGTCAATGAGCGTTGTCGCTCCTGCAGCCAATAAAGCTTCTCGACTGCGAAATCCCCAAGTAACAGCAACCAAGCGCACACCTGCAGCCGCAGCAGTTTGGACATCCACTTCAGAATCGCCAATATAAAAGACATTTTCCAAAGACACATTCATACGTTTACAAATTGCAAACAACGCATCTGGTGCCGGTTTTGGCCTGAAACCATCGCACATCCCCTGGGTCCATTCAAAAAGCCCTGGGAAATACTGTACACATAACGCAGCAACCGCGTCATCATTTTTATTCGACAACACAGCACAACGAATTCCACGCGTTTCGAGCGTTTGCACAGTCTCTAAAATACCCGCATAGGGACAAGTATAATGCGCTTTTTCACGGGCATAAACATCAAGAAACTGCGCATACGCGGCCTCATAGACACTGTCATCCGTGCCCTCAGGCACTGCTCTGCGCATGAGCACACGCACACCATTGCCCACAAACCGCCGCACTTCATCTATGCTGCGCTGCGGCAGTCCAACAGCTGCCAATGCAGCATTGGTACTGTTGGCAAGATCCTGTAATGTATTCAACAGGGTGCCATCCAAATCAAAGATACAGACTGGCTTGCTCATACAAATGCGTCCTCCTTACTGTCTTACGATTTCATTATACCTGAAATTAAGTTTTTATTCATCCTTTATCTTCTCGTTTATTGGAAACACTTTTTACTGCGGCGGTTCACGTTTGAGCATGAAGGCTGGAATCAGTCCCAAAAGCAGGATAATTGCTGAGCTTACGAAGACTTCATCCACACCTTTGACCATCGCCAATATTTCTCCGCCAGCGCCCTCTATATCGCTGGAAACGATACTGTACACCATCGTGAACACGCTGAGCGCAAAGCTGTTGCCCATCAATTTTGCCCAGTTGACAAGCGTTGACCCATCGTCTTGAAGTTCTGGCGGCAGTGCCCTCATGCCGTGATCAGTAACGGGCATACCCATGATACCAATGCCAAGATATCGCAGGCAGAGCAAGCTGATAAATAAGACGATGCTGGTATCAATCGCACTAAAGCCCAATAAAAGGTTACCGACCGACAAAAAGATCAGCCCGCAAACAATCAGTGCCTTCGAGGATACCTTTGTGTAAAGCTTTTGACTGATTGGTGCCCCACCAACAGAAAAAATCGCAGGAATCAAGAGCAGCAATCCGTATTGAAAGGCACTAAAGCCGCGCACCGTCTGTAAATAAATCGCCAGAACAAATGGGGCCAAGCATAAGGCCATAGACAACAGCACATTCGCAATCATACTCAAGCCAAACTCACGATAGCGAACCGCCTTGAATGAAAGGATTGGTGAAGCAAGGGTTCCTTGTCGACGAATGAAATAAATGCAGAGCAGACAGCCAATCACAATCATCGCAATAATGAGTGGATTGTTCAGTCCCATATCACTTGCCAGGCTGAATCCCATCAACACCAGCATGCTGCCAATAACAATTGTTACAAGTGATGGAACATCAATTTTTTCAACACTAGAAGGATTTTCTTTTGGAAAAACACGCATTCCTAAAACAGCAGCCACAATGGAAAGCGGCACACTGAACCAAAACAGCCACCGCCAGCTCAGCACCATAAGAAGCAAACCTGCAATAACAGGTCCGATGGCTGGTCCCAGAGACAAACTCATGTTTTGGATGGTTAAAAAGAATGGCTGACGATGTCGTGGAATGAAACGATAAATGGCAATCATTGTCACTGGTATTAACGCCGCGCCAGCAATTCCCTGAAAAGCACGAAGCACAATGACAAAATACACATTTGCAATCAAACCGCTCGCAAATGAGAGCACCGCGTATGAGAGCATGCTATAAACAAAATAATTGCGCAAACTAAAACGATGTACAAACCATGCAGCCAATGGGCTGACAACCCCCATGATAACTGTATAGCCGATCATGATCCATTGCACCTCTGTCACAGAGGCTTGGAAAATCTCCATAAATAGTGGCAGCCCTGCATTCAGCGCTGTCGAATTGAACAATGCCAGAAAACATGCAATGACGATGACGCAAATCAACATGGCATCGTTCTTTCGTGAATACGTGCTCATACCCTGTGTCCAACCACAACACGGTCAAGCCCTTGACCATCGGTCAGACACGACACCTCCTTAAAGTCATGTTGCCTAAACAATTCTTGCACCGCTTCTCCCTGCTGCCAACCAATTTCTACTGCCAGCCAGCCGCCAGGAAGAAGAAAATCTTTTGATTCTGCCGTCAGTCGCTCATAAAAGAGCAGCCCGTTGTGTGCAGCGACCAAAGCGCTGCGCGGCTCCTGATGAACCTCCGCTGACAGCCCAACATATTCGTCATTGCTAATATACGGCGGGTTTGACACAACGAGATCAAACCGCCGACCTATCCAAGGTGTGAAAAGATCGCCCAAGCGCCATTCTACATCAACTTCTAAACGTGCACCATTGCATTTTGCCACTGCCAAGGCTCCTTCAGAAAGATCAGAAGCCGCCACCTGCCACGCTGTACGCGCACGGGCCAATGAAATTGCAATAATGCCGCTGCCTGTACAAAGGTCCAACACTTTGGCTTCTTTTTTCTCTACGCGATCTAATACCGCTTGCACCAAATATTCTGTATCAAATCGTGGAATCAGCACATTTTCATTGACTTCATAGTCTGCATCCATGAAATATGCATGGCCCAGCACATATTGCAGCGGTCTGTGCTTTTCCAATGCTTCCACATCTGCCGCTAACTGCGTCGCAGTAGCCTCTGGCAGCGGATCCTCCAAATGTGCCAAAAGATGGGCACGCTCCATGTTGACACGTTCAGCCAAAAGCCTCTCCAGATCAAAGCGCGTCATATGTGGTAGACGTGCTCTGCTTGACTGGAGCCATTCTCGCAGGGTCATGCTTCAACCTCTTCTGCAGCTTGTTTCAGCTTTCGCGCCTGGTCGGTGCTGACCAACGCTTCAATGAGTTCATCGAGATCTCCCATCAGCGTCTGTTCCAAACGATGGGTCGTTAGGTTAATGCGATGGTCCGTAATGCGTCCCTGAGGGAAATTGTAGGTGCGAATGCGTTCGCTGCGATCGCCGCTGCCAATCATGGAACGACGCAATGCTGCTTCTTCCCCATGCTGTTCTTCCATCATTTTTTCATAAAGACGGCTCTTTAATACCTTAATGGCTTTTTCCTTATTCATCTGCTGGGATTTTTCATCCTGACAGCTGACGACCAAGCCTGTTGGAATATGGGTGACACGCGCCGCAGATTTGGTTGTGTTGACCGACTGACCGCCAGGGCCACTGGAACAGAATACATCGATGCGCAAATCCTTTGGTTCGATATGAACTTCCACATCATCGGCTTCCGGCAGCACGGCCACGGTTGCCGCAGAAGTATGAATGCGGCCAGAGGCTTCTGTTGCGGGCACGCGCTGCACACGATGCACGCCGCTTTCAAATTTCAATTTACTGTATGCGCCTTTGCCAATGATCATGAAGGTGACTTCCTTATAACCACCACCATCGGTTTCGTTGGAGTTCATCACATCCACTTTCCAGCCTTGCTTTTCAGCATAACGCACATACATCTTATAGAGATCAGCAGCAAAAAGGGCTGCCTCATCACCACCTGTGCCAGCGCGCACTTCCACAATGACATTGCGTTCGTCATTTGGATCTTTTGGCAGCAACAGCACATTGATCTGATGTTCCAGTTCTTCAACACGGACGCTCAGCGTCTTGATTTCTTCTTTTACCATCTGCGCCATATCGTCATCAAGATCTTCGCCAAGCATCATTTTAGCATCTTCCAGCTCCTCAGAAGCTTTTTTATACTCACGCCATGCCATGACCACATCTTCAAGATCAGCGCGAGCTTTCGCTGTTTTTCTCAGTTCTTCAGGATTGCCTAATACTTCAGGATCCGCCAACATGCGGCCAAGTTCTTCATATTTATCGTCTAAGTTTTGAAGCTTATCTAACATTTTTCATGCTCCTTTCTTTCACGGAAAAAAGGCCGGGCAGCGCCCGGACACACATTCTTATCTTAACCGATATGCTGTGAAGTTGCAATAGTCTGGACCACTCATCACCATTCGATATTGTTTTCAGCTCTCCATAAATTATAATCACCCTGATCACGCTTACGCACAGACGATTGCTTATAAAAAACGGACAGAAGATCATAAAAGATCTTCTGCCCGTCTATCATTACGGAACAAGCAGTTCCAATTTTTTATCGTTCAATTTTGCCGAAGCAGGAGCGACGCCTTCTGTCTGATCCGGATCCAAGGCTGGATCTTCTTCGCGTGCACGTACCTTCTGCAAAGAATGAATCGCTACTTCAAGCATGCTGCGATCTGGCTCTGCGGTAGTGAGCCGCTGCAGCTGCATGCCTGGCCAAGCAATCGCACGCACCCACGCTTTATCCATATGCTTGCCGCAGAAACGCAGCACCTCATAACTGACGCCAGCAATCACTGGCAAGAGAATCACACGGGAAAGCAAACGCCAAGCAAAGTTTTCCACGCCAACAAGGGCGAAAACGAATATGCTGATCACCATGACAATGAAAAGGAAGCTTGTACCGCAGCGCGGATGAAGCCGTGTATGCTTCATGGCATTTTCCGGCGTCAGTTCTTCACCGGCTTCGTAGCAATGAATGGTTTTATGCTCGGCACCATGGTATTGGAACACACGGCGAATCTCCTTCATGCGTGTAATCAATACCAGATAGAGCAAAAATACACCCACACGCACAATGCCTTCGAAGATATTCTGCAAGAAATTGCCTGGAATCAGCGGCTGCAGGAAATGTGCAATGACCACTGGCAAAAGGAAGAACAACAAAACACCAAGACCAAGAGAAATAATCAGCGTCACCGCAATTTCCATCGGTGAAAGTTCTTCCTCCTCTTCATCCTCTGCCAGTGACACATTTGTCGACCAGACAATAGCCTGCATGCCGCTGATCAACGAATCAATCATGCTGCACACGCCACGCACCAATGGCAAACTTAAAAATTTGTTGCGCTGTGAAAGCAACGTAAATTCTTCTACTTCTGACACGATGCGGCCATCTTCAAGCCGCGCACACATCGCCTGCGTGTGCTTGCCGCGCATCATCACCCCTTCGATAAGGGCCTGACCGCCATATGAACAAGCCATGAGGGCCTCCTTTCCACTTCTTAACCAATCAATTAATTATGCATTTGCATTTTGTGCAATCCAATCAGGAACAGAAATGACGCTATTGTCATCAGAGTTCAAATCGATGCATTCTGCCGCCGACAGCGATTGCGCCCCGTCAAGGGTGAGCAGATAACTGTAGAAGCGTGCGGTAAGCATTGTCACTGCACCAGCGCTTGGCGTCGCTTCCATATCGCTGAAATAGCTTTCCAGCTCGTCGGTCATAATACCGCGATCCTTCAAAGCCTGGAGATAAACGTCATTATCATCGGCCAGCTTTTCAGCACCTTCAATCTCAATACAAGCTCGCGCCATGGTACCAATGATTTGTCGTGCCGGCACATTCTCGTTGACATAAATCTTGTCGCTGAGTTCAAAGCCGGCTTTTTTCACTGCATTGTTAACCATATTCTGGTAACGGTTCATGGTAATGGCATCATCCAAATAATAGTTGTTGTCATAGCCACCATCGAGAACACCAAGACTGCGCAGCACCTTCACACCTGGGTAAGCCCAGTGATCCATAACATCTTCATGCGTCTGTGTATGATCAAGTTTGGCGCCCTGATCAACCAAGAGATCCTGGATCATAGAAATGGCAGCGCTGTTATCTACCAGGTCACGAGGGGTTTTATCCAAAGACTTAGCCACTGCTACAGCCACACCGGCCGCTTCACCGCAAGCCATGCCAGTTGGCACAATGCGCGCAGAACCTGCTGCCAGTGACGTATACCCTGCCGAACGGCCAACCACCAACAGCCTATCCACATCTTGTGGCACCAGGCTCTTATAGCCAATGGCATACTGATCGGGATAACCAACGACCGTACCGTAGGTCTGCGTTTTGGTTGGCTGTACGTCGACTGGATAAGAGGTGACGCAAATCGCATCGTCCTGCCAACGATTTTCCAGCACATCATCAATCGTCAGATTGTATTCGCAGGTGATATGACGACTTTCGCGCACATAGAGGTCATCCGCTGTGCCAACAAGCTGGCAGTCGCTGAAGCCCCAGAATTCATCCTGCAAATAAGGAATGATGTTTTCCAATTCTGCTTTGGCGCGTTCAATGCCTTCTTCGCGGCTTTCTTCATCCAATGGATCTACGTCAAAGATCAAAAGTGCATTGACAAGCACATCACCGTTGTCTTGTCGAGCCATGTTAAAGCCACGCAGACGCATGGCACTGTCTTCTGGCTCATATGCATAGCCTTCATCGCTGAAGCCCCATGCTGTGTTGCCGCTGACCCCCATGCTCGTTGATTTATTGAACAATTCACCAATACCGCGCTTGATTGTCAGATAACGCGTCATGCTGTCCCAGTTCACGCCAGACAAGCGGAATACCAACGTTACGCCCATCTCACGATCGCGCTCACCGATGTCTTCTCCGGCGTAAGTGTATGGCGCGCCAGCTGCTGCTGCCACATCGCCATCTTGTGTTGCATCAATGACATATGGCGCGTTATAGGTGACTTCCTGCCCATCTTCCAACACCGTGACACCCGTAATCGTCGTGCCATTCATGACAGGCGCTTGGAATTCGGCATTGTAGCGCACAGTAATATTGTCTTCTGATGTCAGCATATCTTGGAACACATTGGCAGCATTGACAATGTCAAAACCACTGCCGCCCACCGCATTCACAAACTCTTCATAGATACCACCCACCAGGGTCGTGCCATCGCGGGTTTCAGGCACATCAATAAAGTTCAAGGCCCCAAGGGTGTACAGGCCGCCAGGCGTACTGTCTTTTGACAACAGCAAAGTCTTCATGCCATTGCGTGCTGCTGATACGGCCGCTGCAATGCCCTCTGGATCAGAACCAACAACGATAACGTCGTAGTCGCTGTCCGCTGTGCCTTCATTCGTAAACTGAGGCAGAGATTCTGCCTCACCGGTTGATTCTGTGCCGCTGCTGCAACCAGAAAAAAGCATGGTCACGACGAGCAGCATCGCAATCAATGCAGTCATTTTTTTCTTCATTTTTTACTCCTTTAACAAACACTCGCTGGTATACTGTTTTCCACTGCGGCGCACCGTCTCTGATGCCAGCACATCAATGGAATCCAACACATCGGGGTCGTCGATGGGTAAATCACGTTTTAAAACCGAAAGCTCCGTGCAGCCAAGAATAAGACACTGTGCACCTCGTGCCCGCAGTGCATTGGCAACAGCATCAAAGTCTTCCCGTGCTACCGGCTGACCAGCTTTCACACCATCATAAATCATATGCATCAGCGCTGCCTGACCGTCCTCGTCAGGCACAATGGCATCCAGTCCTGCTTGCTGTGCGTATTTCTGATATGTGCCGGTCACAATGGTGCCAGTCGTCGCCATGATGCCGACACATTGTAAGTCTGCGATGCGTTCTTTCGCGTAACGGATCGTTTCTTCCACAATATTCACAACTGGGATTTTCACCGCCTGCTGCAACTCATCGTAAAAATAATGGGCTGTGTTGCACGGAATCACTACAAATGCACAGCCAGCCGCTTCCAAACGTTTTGCGTCCTCCACCATCACTGGCAGTGGATTGTCTGGAGACTGCTCGGTGATGAAGGCTGTGCGATCCGGAATGTCACAGTCATTGAACACAAGCATGTTGATGTGATCCTGGTCACACCCTGCTTTTGTCATTTCAATTACGCGCTGCATATAATATACCGTCGCCATCGGTCCAACGCCGCCGATAACCCCTACTGCCTGTCTCATGGTGGTCACTCCCTTGTTGATGTTTGCATGTAACAATTATTATACCCCATGACGTCTGTGAAACACAAGCTACCCAACAGGCAAACCAAGTATAGGACAACATTCTTAATCATTTCTTAAAAGCATGCACAAAAAAACAACGTAACTTTCTGCTTCTGTTACGTTGTTGATCCGTTATAATGATATTGTATGAATTGGTTCATTTCCATTATTTAATGTACATCATTGATCGCTGACAAAAAATACTGTGCATGGCTGGCTTATTCAATGATTTCTTCCAGCAGAATCATTTTCGTAAAGCCGCCTCGAGTTTCTCGCTTGTGCAGGCGAATTTGATCCAACTCATCAAACGTGATGCCGTTCGCCTCTGCAATGGCATGAATAACTTCCAACACGTCTGCCAGTTCCGCCATTTCTTTTGTCACCTGATAATCGCACACTTCTTCGTCCAGTTTTTCGTCCAGCGCAAATAAAATATCATCTTTACTTTCAAGCACAGAGGTGACTGCCTCATCGCCGCCTTGCACAATCGCCGTCGGCACCTTGTCACGCACCAGCTTATTATAGGAACGTCGCGCCATAAATGCCCCTCCTCTCCTTTTTGAATTTTCTGATTTTATTCTACCACAAAGCCCTGTTCCGTGAAAGCATTATCACTTATTGACAGCAATATTTTTCAATGCTACCCTAAAGCCAAGGAGATGAGAATATGAAAATTGGTTTCATTGGTGACTTACACATGGACTACAATACTCACCATGATTTTCTCGCCGAATTCACACGTATCTGCAAGAATCTAACGCTAGATGCACTCGTTTTTTGCGGTGATACAACAACCGGCGCCTTCGGGTCGCTGGATTTCTATAACGACCTCTCTAAAAATGTCTCAACAAAAATTCTCGAAATTCCCGGCAACCATGAGCTTTATTGCACTGCTGGGAGAAACAAGCGCAAAAAGAATGAAGACCTATGCTTTGACGCCGACGAATACCTGGAACTCATGCTCGGCCATCCCATCTATAGCCTCTGCCTGCATCCAATCGTGCACGGTGATTGGGTCATCATCGGCAGCCCAAGCTGGTACGACTTTTCCCTGCATCGCAAATACCATCATATGAGCGAAGCCACTAAGCGCCATTTTCTGCGCCGCTGCCCGGAATATAAATACGTGCTGACCGACGAAGACAATCCGCGCATCAACGAAGAAATTACTGCCCAAAGTTTAGATTTCATGGAACGCCAGCTCAAAACCATTCGTGAGCGTCCAAACGGTGATCGTTACAAAATCTGCTCTGTCATTCATATGCTGCCGCGCCCTGAGCTCTATAAACAAAGCCACGTCTGGGGTACCACCATCGCCTTTATGGGCAGCAAATACTATGCTGAACTCTATGAAAAGTATGGTGTTGATACCTGCATCTGCGCCCATTCCCACATTCGCATGGAGATGGAGCGAAACGGTGTCTACTACGTTAACGTCTCTTTGGGGCACAATTTCAAATGGAAACATAAGACCTCCCTCTACCAGGAGGTTCTCGACACCATGTACATCATGGACATCTAAAAAAACCGCTGTACAGCGTTACTGTGCAGCGGTTTTTTGTGACAAAATGATGCGGTATCATTTGTTCCATAGCCAAACGCGTGCAGGCGCGATATGATGAAACCATCCTATATTATAGAAGGAAGGAATCATTATGTGCACACGTTTTGTTTATCGCGCGAATGCGGTGATCACTGGATTCAATTTTGATATTGATCTTGCCGTTTGGAACCATCAGCTCATCATGGATCACGATCATTTCGCCATTGGCATTCTGCGGCCAGACGGCTTGCGTCACACATATCATGGCGTACACCGCAACGGCAACGTCGGCACCCTGCTTTATGTTCACAGTGCGCCTGACGGCCTCTACACGGATGGCGTCGACTGCATGACCATTGCTGATCTCACCGAGCAATTTGTGCAGGCTCGACTCAGTTTCGACGATGCCGTTCATCTTATTCAAACCAAAAAGATCACCTATGCAGCCGATGCCACCATGCAGGCCATGCTTTCCGATCGTTATGGTCGCACCTTAATCATTGAGCCGGGTATTGGTTATCGTGTGGACAGCGGCCGCTTCTCATTGATTACCAACTACTCACTTCTGGCCCCAGAAAGCACGCGTCCCTTCATCGTCCCTGGCGATGACCGCTATGAGCGTGCAGCCGCAACACTTTCATCCTGCAATGAAACATTCAACGTCAGCGATGCTTTCGCCCTCCTCCGCAACGTGCGTCAAGAAGGTCCTTGGGCCACACGCGTGAGCTTCGTCTACGCTGCTCATGAAAATACCGTTTATTATGTTCAAAACAATCGTTTCGATGACATCCAGCAGCATCATTTTCCCTTATCATAAGAAAGGAAACAACATGAATCCACATACGCTTTATCCCCGCAGCGGCGATCTCCAAACCATCTACCTGAAAAACGCCATCACCAATCCCAACATCCATGTCGGCGACTTTACCATCTACAACGACTTCGTTCACGATCCGCGCGATTTTGAAACCAACAACGTCCGCTATCACTACCCCATCAACAACGACCATCTTTACATCGGCAAGTATTGTTCCATCGCCTGCGGCGCCACCTTTCTTTTCAACAGCGCCAACCACACCTTGCACAGCTTATCCACCTATCCATTCCCCATTTTCTATGAGGAATGGCACCTGCCGCTCGCATCCATTTGCAACGCTTGGGACAACAAAGGCGACATTGTCATTGGCAGCGACGTGTGGATCGGCTACCAGGCCGTCATCCTCGCTGGCGTCACCATTGGTGATGGCGCTATCATCGGCGCCCGTGCCCTTGTTACAAAAGATGTTCTGCCCTACACCATCGTTGGCGGTGTGCCTGCCAAACCCATCCGCCGTCGGTTTGACGACGACACCATCCTCGCTCTGCAGCGCCTGCAATGGTGGGATTGGCCTGAATCCCTTCTCCGTCAGCATCTCTCAGCCATCCAAAATGGCGACATTGATGCATTAAACAAAGTTGCAACATAAAAATCGCCCCTCAGCGACAAGGCTCCTGTCGCTGAGGGGCGTGTGTTTTATACGCTTTCGTGGAAGGTACGCTTGATGACTTCAAGCTGCTGTTCACGGCTGAGTCGACTGAAATTAACTGCGTAGCCGGAAACACGAATGGTGAGGGTTGGATAAAGTTCCGGATGTTCCATCGCATCAAGAAGCACTTCACGGTTCATGACGTTGACGTTGAGATGATGGGCGCTGCGCATGAAATAGCCATCAAGAATGGCTGAGAGATTATGGATGCGCTGCGCATCATCTCGGCCGAGGGCCGCTGGCACAATGGAGAAGGTATTGGACACGCCATCCTGGCAAACCTTGCGATAAGGAATTTTAGACACAGAATTCAAAGAAGCAAGGGCGCCGTTCTCATCGCGGCCATGCATTGGATTGGCGCCAGGCGCCAATGGTTCACCAATCTTGCGGCCATCTGGTGTAGACCCTGTCTTTTTGCCATACATGACATTGCTGGTGATGGTCAAGGCCGACAACGTGTGAATGCCGCCGCGATAAATTGGGTGACACTTGAGAGCATTGGAAAAATAGCTGACCACTTCCACAGCGATGTCATCGACAAAGTCGTTGTCGTTGCCGTATTTTGGAAAATCGCCAACGGTTTCGAAATCCACAGCAATGCCGCGCTCATCACGAATTGGGCGCACCTTCGCAAATTTGATCGCCGAAAGAGAATCTGCTGCCACTGAAAGACCAGCAATGCCAAAGGCTGTAAGGCGTTCTACATTCGTGTCATGCAGCGCCATCTGGCTGGCTTCGTAAGCGTATTTGTCGTGCATATAGTGAATAATGTTGATGGCATCAACGTAAAGTTCTGCAACATAATCCATAACCTTTTTATAATTGGTGATGACATCAGAATAATTCAAAACCTCGCCTGTCAACGGCTCAATGCCAGGAACAACTTTCACACCTTTGATTTCATCGACACCGCCATTGATGGCGTAGAGCAGGCTCTTTGCCAAATTGGCACGCGCACCAAAAAACTGCATCTGCTTGCCGATCTCCATGGCTGATACGCAGCAGGAAATGCCGTAGTCATCGCCATAAAGCGGGCGCATGATGTCGTCGTTTTCATATTGAATGGAATCGGTTTCGATGCTCATCTTGGCGCAGAACTTCTTAAAGTTCTCTGGCAGATCACGGCTCCAAAGCACGGTGAGGTTTGGCTCCGGTGCAGTGCCTAAATTGATAAGGGTGTGCAGCATGCGATAAGAGTTTTTGGTCACTAAAGTGCGTCCGTCCACGCCCATGCCGCCGATGGATTCGGTGACCCAAGTTGGATCGCCGCCAAAGAGCTCGTTGTATTCTGGCGTACGCAAGTGGCGGATCAAACGCAGCTTAATCACAAATTGGTCGATCAATTCCTGAGCGCCTTGTTCGTCAAGGATGCCGCGTTCGAGATCACGCTGAATGTAGATGTCAAGGAAGGTCGACGTGCGGCCGAGAGAGGTGGCCGCGCCATTGTTTTCTTTGGTACCGGCAAGATAAGCCATGTAAAGCGCCTGCACCGCTTCCTGTGCCGTCGCTGCTGGGCCGGAAATGTCAACGCCGTAACGCGTTGCCATCGATTTTATCTTGCCCAGCGCACGAATCTGCTCGCTGATTTCTTCGCGCAAACGAATGCGTTCTTCAGTCATTGGCCCATCGGCATTGCGCAGATCTTCCTGCTTTGCTTCGATCAGGAAATCCACACCATAGAGTGCCACACGGCGATAATCACCGACAATACGGCCACGACCATACGCGTCTGGCAAGCCCGTCAAAAGCCCCGCGCTGCGCGCCGCACGTACACGCTGAGGATAGGCATCAAACACACCATCGTTGTGCGTCTTGCGGTACTCGGTGAAATGTTTTTCGATCTCTGGATCAAGCGCATAGCCATACTGTTCCAACGCCGCCTTGGCCATGCGCATGCCGCCATAAGGATTTACGATGCGCTTAAGAGGCGCATCCGTCTGCAGACCAACGATGACCTCGTTGTCCTTATCGATATATCCTGGTGCAAAATTGTCGATGCCGGAAACAACGTGGGTCTCCACATCGATGATGCCCTTCTTCACCTCTTCAACGATGAGATCACTGCATTTTTCCCACACACGATTGGTACGTTCTGTGGTTCCCGTAAGGAAGGCATCATCGCCTTCGTAAGGGGTATAGTTTCTTTGAATAAAGTTGCGCACATTGATCAAATGGCGCCATTCACCGCTGCGAAATCCGTCCCAGGCTGGGCTTTTTGTCAAATCCATCATTGTTTACTGACTCCTTCCAGTCTTTCATCAAGTAGTTTCTGACAGTGCGCCAACGCTGTCTCTGACAACGCCGGAACACCTTCTAACGCATACGGAAGATTGGAAACACGGTATTTTTCTCGGCCCAGTAAATGATAGCCTAGCAGCTCCACCTTTTGCACATTACGCATGCCTTTGATGTAATCAGCAAGCGCGCAAATGTGATCATCGCCATCGGTCAGCCCTGGCACAACGACATGACGCACCCACAGTGGCACATCAGCCTTCTGCACAGCATCCAAAAAAGCCAGGGTACGCTCCATCGTGGTGCCAGTGATTTGCTGATAGCCTTCCGGCATAAAATGCTTCACATCATAAAGCAGCAAATCCGTGTTGGCTAAGATGGCATCGTAATCGTCAAGCCCGACACCAGCGGTGTCGATGCAAGTATGCAGCCCAGCTTCTTTGCAAAGGCGCAGCGCCTCCGCAAGAAAGGCTGGCTGCTGCAGCGGCTCACCACCAGAAAAAGTGACGCCGCCACCGCTGGCATCAAAATACGATTTGAAACGGCACAGCTTGTTGACGAGAGCCTCCGAAGTGATCACCTCACCACCATCATGGGTCCATGTATCAGGATTGTGACAATAGCAGCAGCGAATGCCGCACCCCTGTAAAAACACCACTGTCCGAATACCAGGGCCATCCACCAGCCCCATGCTTTCGATGGAATGAATGTGACCTACTTGCATAACCGCTCCTCCTTCCGAAATAAAACCAAAGAGCCGGCCATCCGGGCTCCTTGGCGCCCAGACGGTCGGCTCTATCAGTTATACTTCACACGAGGTCTCTCGCTTATTTCCGTCAGTCATATAACTTGGCTTGAGTATAGCATGTTCATTTTGTGCTGGCAAGACAATTTTTCACGTGAAGCTTCAGTTTTTCTCTGCAAAATCCCTGCAATAACGTTCGCACTGCGGGTTACAGAAATTTAACAGTCGATCAACAAGGGATATTTGTCTTTCGCCATCTGCCAAACAGCATCGCCAAAAAGACACAGCGTCACTGCCATGTCGTGATCGCGCAGCCACTCTTCAATAGTGTTCACCGCCACAGCCAGCGCCTCTTCCAACGGATAACCGTACACACCAGAAGAAATCAACGGAAACGCCACACTCTCACAGCCAGCCTGCTCAGCCAGCATCAGCGAACGCTGATAACAGCTGGTAAGCGCTGCCCGCTCGCCATGACTGCCGCCATACCACACCGGACCAACCGTGTGAATCACATAGCGTGCTGGCAGCTGGTAGCCCTTCGTAATCTTTGCCTTGCCCGTTGCACAGCCGCCAAGCGTCCGGCATTCTGCCAAAAGCTCCGGCCCCGCCGCGCGATGAATGGCGCCATCCACACCGCCACCGCCCAGCAGCGAGCGATTCGCCGCATTGACAATGGCACAAACCTTCAATGTCGTAATATCTGCTTGGATCAATTTTAATGACATATCAATCGCATCCTTTCTCTGTTACAAAGCATCGCTAGGCTCAGGATCATAAAGTTCCATAGAAAATGTTATCATTCCGCCCTCGCCAGACAGTGAAAAAACATTATCGCCAGCTCTCAGCAAAATCTGAGACACCTGCCATTGTTTTCCATAATCATCTGCATCGACTAGTGACAATTCATCCATCATCAGCTGTTCGCCATCATTTTCAAGCCGCAATTCCGCATCACTAGAATTATTTGCATCCTCCAGTGCATAAGTATAACGCAGCATCACTTTACAATCCGCTTTCGCCGGAATGACCAAAATTTCATCGCCTTCAGGCATCAACATTCGAGGTTCTCCTTGCCATGATACCATATATTGACCCGTTTCATTTTCCGTCTCCGATATACAGCCATTAAAAAGCAGAATCCCCATCAAAAATATAAAACTCCATGCTGCACAACGTTTTCCTTTCATCAGGCCCACATTCCTTCCTTGTACAGGCAAATGATAACACCATTTCTTTCACTTCAATGATCCATATCAAAAAAAATTACACTGTCATCGATTTTTCCAGCAGAATCGCCGTTTCCTGAACCCCCAGCAAAATCAGTATTTTTTTATATTTTATCAAAATCATCCATCAACAACCATCATTTCCTGCAAAACCATAGGTGATTCGCTTATGAATAAACTTGTCACCCCCTACCGATTCTGCTACACTGCCATCAAAGGAATAGACGCGAAAGGAGAACTCACATATGAAAAGGATCAAACGCACTCTAAAAAAATGGTTCCCCTGGACAAAAAAGGAATGGTTTATTCGGCTGGCACTGACAATAGCCGTACTTGCCGTATTTCATTTTGAAAATACTGGTTTTTTAGGCAATAACGTGACCATCCCACTGCGATTGGCATTCATCATCATCATCTGGCTGATCTGAACATCAACCATACAAAATGCCCCGTTCTGCCAACGGGGCATTTTTATTTATTCACTCATACGCAGCCGTTCCAGGAGCGCGCCATCATCTTCACATTGATGATACACCGCAAGCGGTACATATACGCACAACATCACAACAAGCAAACAAGCTGCCAGCATCGGCAAAAGCGGCACCGAAAAGGCCACTCCCATATGGTTCATTGCCTGAAAGACAAGGACTGTCAGTGCCAAGCCAACGGTCGCGGTGAGAACAATAGAACCCAGCGCCACCAAGAGACCTTCCCGCATAAGCATCCCGCGCAGTTGAGCCGGTGTCATGCCCAGGCTTTCCATGACTGCAAAAGACACTCGGCGATGCTGAACATTGGCCGCCATGGTGTTGACATAGTTGAGCACACCCACAACGAGGAGCAGCAATGCAATGGCTGCGCCGACTTCATTGAGATCGCCCTCGCTTGCCTGGATCGCTTCTTTTTCCTGCAACTGTGATTCATAGAACACATCACTCAGGTCTGGCAGTTTTTCCAATGTTGACAACACCTGGCGTTCCACTACTGTGTCATAAGGCTCTGCATAGTGAACCGTGAAACTGAGAATCAATGGCGTCTGCACCAACGACTCCAGATAGCTTTCGCTGACAATGAAACACGGACCGATGTTGCGTGAGCTGGAGAGATAACCGTCACCGCTTTCAGCAGCAAGAGACAGCTGATGCGTCTCACCGTTCACCGTGAACGTTATCGGCGCTCCATCGGACACTGCATTTGGCAGCTGACTGCCGACCGCACTGACCAGGCAGCATTCGCCCGACAGAAACCGCTGCTGATCGACCGGCTCCGCCAGCTGATTATTGATGTAATCAAATTCTTCGTCGTCGATGGCTTTGATCATCCCATAATACCGTGACGGATCAGAGCGATAGTCAGCCAGCACCTCATCATAAACAAGATACGGCCGCGAGTCGCAGTAACCTTTCAGCCACTGCGCCATAAACGCCTCATCGTTCACGATGATGGGCACACCACGCACAGCGTGCACCGCCTCCACACCATCGATGCCTGCAATGTCCTCAACAATGGATTCTTCCAGCAGCGCCTGATAAGATTGGACATTTTCCGACGTCCCGCTGTCGTTGCGCACAATCATGTCGGCGTTCCAATAAAGCGGCATGACATTACGCTCCCCTTGGCTGCTGATGATGGTCGTCAAACACAGAAAAACCGTCAAGCTGATGGACAATGACAGCAACACCACCAACGTTTTGCGGCGATCTTTGCGCAGCTGATCCAGCGCCATCCCCCACAGCAAACGACGATGACGACGTGCCCGAAAGGATACATGATTTGGCATAGCACCACGCACCGCTTCCAAAGGCGAAACATTGGCTGTCATGCGCAACGGCGCACACATGCCAAGCACAACGGCCATCCCTACGCAAACCACCGTCAGCACAAGCACGAGCGGCTGAAACTGAGTGGTGATCAGTGATTCGGTAAACTGCATTGCCTGAAGCAGCTCAGGCACGATGCAAAGTGCCGTCACCGCGCCCAATGCCAAGCCGATGACCATTGCCAGCACGATGACGCCCAACAACTGATGCATCAAAAGCCGTATCAGTTGGCGCTGTGTCATGCCAAGGGTTTGCAGCAGGCCATAGTAACGCGTTTTTCCGGTTGCAGACAAATAAAAAATATTGTAAACCAAGAGCGCAGCGCTCAAACAAACAATGGCACTCAAACCGATAACGCCGAGCAATACTTTCCAGGAATTTTCTATATAAGCATGCGCCTGAAACGACTGATTGCCCTGAAGTGACAAGCCTTCCTGCAAATCCTGAAGGGTCGACGGCAGCACATAATTCTCTGCCAATTTGACAAGGAGAAAGCCGCTGTCGTCCAGCGTGAAACCAGATACATCAAAAAACGCACGTGACACAAAAATCGGCGACGTGTCACCATACCCTTCCCAAATGCCGCTGATGGTGAAGGCTTTGGTCATCATACCCGCGTTGGTTTCAACTGTGGCTTGGAAGATGTCCCCAAGGCCAAGATGGTCCAGGCCGCACTGTGCCAAAGCATCACGGCTGACCATCACCTCATTGGCCGCCTGGGGATAATGCCCCTGCTGAGCCGTGATGACCTGATCCCGCTGAACGTTCCACAACGTCTCATCGTACCAGATGAGACCGACACTCACGGTGTCATCCGCCTCGGTGCTTTGAATGACACCACTGTAGCAGCCTGCCCCCACACTTTCCACACGATCGTTGTCCAATAGTGCCTGCTGCTGTGCCATGGTGAATCCATTGACCACGGCAACATCATAATCTGCGCCATACAAACGTGCATCCTGCAGGCGTCCCAACTGCAGATAACTGATCCCTGTCGTAAAAACGCTGAACACCAACAGCGTCGCCAAAGCTATGGTGATCAATAAAATGGCCACACCGCGTCGGTTGGCCCGGCGTTGATTCTTCGCCATCCGAACAATGATGGCACGGTTGTTATTTGCCAGCATCGTGGTCACCACCTTCGACAATGCGCCCGTCTCGCATCTCCACGATTCGATCGGCCAGCTGCGCAATATCCAAGTCGTGGGTCACAACGACCAGCGTTTGCCGCAACTGTTCCGACAAAACCTTCATAAGGCCGAGCACCTCATGGCTGGTTTGTGTATCCAAGCTGCCGGTGGGTTCATCAGCAAGAATCAGCGCCGGACGAATCGCAAGCGCACGCGCAATAGCCACACGCTGCTGTTCACCGCCGGAAAGCTGCGCTGGCATCATGGTACGCTTGTCAGCAATGTGCAGCTTTTCCAGCAGATACATAATGAACGCTTCATCAATGGATGTACCATCCAGCGCCAGCGGAAAGATGACATTGTCATACACGGTTAAATCAGGAATCAAATTGAACTGCTGAAAGATAAAGCCCACGCGACGACGGCGAAAAAGCGCCAGCTGTGTGCGATTCATGCTGTGCAGCTCATTACCATCAACAATGATCTCTCCAGCCGTCGGCCCATCCAACCCACCAAGCAGATGCAGCAGCGTCGACTTCCCGCAGCCTGATTTTCCGATGATGGCTGTAAAGCTGCCTGGCTGCACGGCAAAATTGATATTGTCCAATGCGTGCACAGGCACTTCCCCGCTTTGATAGATCTTGCTCAGATTTTTTGTTTGTACAATCGGCGTTGTCATAAAAGTCTCCCCCTTTCATTTGTTTTTAGTGTAGACAAGAACAATCACAAACCGTTCACAAAAAAAGAAAATCACAAAACTGTGATTTTCTCTGACTCATTCGGCAAATTCAGGGTAAACACGCTGCCCTGCCCAGGTGTAGAATGAACGTCTATGTAGCCACCCTGCAGCGCCACAATTTTTCGCGCCACATAGAGCCCCAAGCCAGCCCCTTCGCTGTTGTGTACTTCCGGCTCACGATAAAAACGCGTAAAGATGGCGCCTTGGTGTGATGGATCAATGCCACGGCCATTGTCACGCACGTGAATCTGCGTAAACATCGGCAGCCTCTGCACAGTGAGCATCACTTGCCCGCCTGGCGCCGTATATTTCACAGCATTGTCCAACAAATTATACAGTGCTTCCGCGGTCCATTTTCGATCATGCGACAAAACCAGCGTATCATCAGCCTCAACGCTCAGCGTGATATGCTTTTGCTCCGCCTTAGGCACCACCGCCGCCATGGCGTCAGCCAGCGTGTCCATGAGCAGCACTGACTGCTTATGAATCTGCACAGCACCCGTTTCCAATCTGGAAATTTTCACCATGTCTTCAAGAAGAAATTGCAGTTTGTCCACCTGCTTCTCCATTTTCGGCAAAAGATCCGCCGTTTCAGCGTCACCTTCCATCTGTTCCAGATAGAGGCAGATGTTAGCCAATGGTGTCTTTGTCTGATGAGAAATGTCGGCGACCAGCGCCTTGATGCTTTCTTTTTCATCGGTTAACGCCGTTCGTTCCTGCTTCAAGACCTGTGACAGACGCAGCAAGCGCTCATTCGTATGTCCCCAAAGATCATCATTAGCAGCAATTGCTCCATTCAGAGACTTCCCGTCCAAAATATCGCCAATGGCTTCGTCCAACTGCTGCGCATAATGATAAACATCTTTCTGCATGCGCCGACAACGCAGCCACTGCCACAACGCAGCGCTGAAACACAGCAAGCCGAATGCCAACGCCATCATTTCCATAAATATCCCATCCCATACACATTTGAAATATAGGTGTGCGACGCGTCCTCCAGCTTTTTGCGCAGCCGGCCAATGTTCACCGCCAGCGCATGACGGTCGCTCAATTCCACACCCACATCCCAGAGCGCATCCAGCATCACCTGATAAGTCAACAACTGGCCCTTATGGTCAATCAAAAGACGCAGTAATTTTTGCTCCGTTGGCGTTAAACACGCACTCTCTCCATTGCGTGTCACTTTGCCAAGATCGAAATCGATGACCAAATACCCATCATCCACGACGGATTCTGATTGAGGCGTACGACCCAAGGCCACCGCCATTTTCGCCAGCAGCACCTTCATAGAAAATGGCTTTGTCACATAATCGTCAGCACCCAATGCATAACCGGTGAGCACGTCCTCTTCCAAATCCCGCGCTGAGAGAAAAATCACTGGCACCGTGCGCCGCGCCTTGAGCCAGCGGCAAAACTGAAAGCCGTCGCCATCGGGCAGATTAACGTCACAAATTGCCAAGTCAAGTCTGCTGTCATCAAGCAGCGCCTGTGCATCAGCCATGGTCTGAGCCGACAACACCCGATGCCCTGCCTGTGCCAACGCTGCAGTGATGCTCTCATTGAGCGTAAAGTCGTCTTCCAACACCAAAATCATCGCCATCGCCGTCACTCTCCCGCTTCAAAATCAAACAATGCCGCTTCGTAGTTCTGGACATAATAGCGCAAGTTTTTTCGTCCGCGAACGATGATGGTGTGGCCTTCGGCTTCCAATTTTTCCTGCTGTGCCGCCACGCCGCCGGGATATTTTGGATTGAGTTCTCCCTTGGCTTTCAGGGTGCGCCAATAAGGCGTTTCGTCTTCTTCCCGCTGCGCACTGGCCCAGGCCGCAATGGAAACAAAGATGCCTGCTGTAATTGGTTCGGTAAAGTCGGCATCGTTGTGACGCGCAAAGTAAGCGCGCAGCTCGCCCACGGTCGTCAGTTTTCCCGAAGGCACGCGTTTCATCATGGCATCATAGGCCAGCGGCGGTGCGAAATACATCCGCTCACCGCCATACTTGGCGATGGTCTTTTCGTCGGTTACAATCTGCACCTTTGGCATGTCTTTGTTGTCATGCAGCATGGCATTAAAATCTTTCTTGTCTTCGTTGGCCATACGACCACCTCCTTGTTGCCCTCAGCATAGCAAATGCACAACCGTCCAGCAATGAGACAGTTTGAAAAAGTGCACAACACCGCAAACTTATTTTATTGCACATTGACAAAAATTGCACTGTCATCGATTTTCTCAAGCGGAACAGCCGTGTCTTGAAATCCCAGCAAGGTCAATCGCTTTTTGTCCTGAACGATATAGCCAATGGTCGTCTGGTCGTCAGCAGTGAGTGCATAGATGCCAGAGTCGTTGTCTTTTTCAATGGTTTCATAGCTGCCATCTTCGCGAACGCCTGCCTGGTTGTAAATGGTGAAGCGATCTTGCTGAAGGACCACGTATAGATTGTTTATATCCGGTTCATTGCCAGCGCTGTACGTCCCCAGCGGGCTGTAATGCAGCGTTGTAAAATGTCCAAGCATGAAAATACCTATTGCTGCGACGATCACGCCAATTATCTTAACCACTTTCTTGCTCATAGGTTTCACCTTCCTTAGATTTTCAAGCATTCTTCAGCATAGAGATACCAGCAGTCATCAATCGTCCGCGTAAAGATTTTTACCAAACCGATAGGCTTCCTGCAAATGAGAGGTGGCAGCAATTTGAGAAGGCCCATTGGTGTCGCCACAGCCGCCAGCCAGCAGCCGGCCCTTGTCGTGAAAGCCAATGTAATTCACAACCGCCCATTGGTAGTACCGTTCCGCCTGTTCGAACGTCCAAAAATAATCGTCGGCGGCAGTCATCAATAAGACACTGTCGTGCACAGGATAACGTTCATAGCGTCCTTTCGGCGGATTCGGATCCTCCTCCGCCAGGCAATAGAAGCGTTCGATGAAAGCTTTGAGCCGCGACGAGATGGTCCAGAAATACAGCGGCGAAGCAAACGCCACGCAATCGGCCGCTTTGATTTTTGGTGCCAGCTCATTAAACGCATCTTTTTGCACGCATGGTTTTCCATAGCGGCAGGCGTTGCAGCCAAGACAACCGCGCACCTCCTGTTTCATCAGGGACACGAACTCCACCTGATGGCCTGCGTCGCGCGCGCCTTGAGCAAAATGCGCCACCAACTGAGCGGTGCTGCCTTGCGGGCGGCCGCCGCCTTGCACAACAAGGATCTTTTTCATGCGTCCTTTCCCCTTTCTTCTGCCGTTTTTGCTGCCACAGGCGACTTCTCAGCTTCCGCTTCGGTCGGTTCGCAATCAAGGTGCCGCTGGCACCTGCTCGTCTCGGCTTCCGCCTCGGTCGGTTCGCAACCAAGGTGCCGCTGGCACCTGCTCTTCTCGGCTTCCGCCTCGGTCGGTTCGCAACCAAGGTGCCGCTAGCACCTGCTCTTCTCGGCTTCCGCCTCGGTCGGTTCGCAGCCAAGGTGCCGCTGGCACCTGCTCACCCATTCGCGTTGGGAATAAATGCAGCCGCAATAATGCTGGCGGTAAATGTCCCATTCGCGGCAGAGCACGATGGAGCGCTGATAGCCGCCACGTTTCTTGAAATCATTTGGCAGATGCGCAATGCCCACCTTTGCAGCAATGTCTTCGCCAATGGCGTTGATGCGCTCGGCATTTTTATACGGGCTGATGGAAAGCGTCGTCGTGAAATAATCACAGCCCAGCTCTTTCGCCAAGACAGCGGCGGCCTCCATACGAAAACGGTAGCAGGCAAAGCAGCGTTCGCTGCCTTCTGGCAAATGGGTCAGCCCGCGCACTGCCTCAGCATAACGGCGCGGGTCATAGTCGCCTTCGATGAGATCAATGCCATGCGGCGCATCGATATGCGCAATGACGCGCCGCTGTTCGGCAAGACGATGGTCGTATTCGGCACGTGGTTGAATGTTCGGGTTATCATAAAAAACGGTGATTTTGAAAAACGGCGCCAGATATTCCAGCACATAACTGGAACACGGTCCACAGCAGCTGTGCAGCAGCAAATGCGGCGCGCGGCCATCCTTCTCGAGATCACGTAAAATGCGGTCAAGTTCTTTCTGGTAATTGCGAGGATTCATGAACAATCTCCCTTTCCTAATGCTACTCTTTATTATACACGGCGGCTGTTGGCTGTGCTATACTGAAGAAAAACCATCGGAGAGGAAGAATCAACATGGGAAAATCTCTCGTTCTCGCAGAAAAACCATCCGTTGGCCGCGAGCTCGCACGTGTGCTGGGCGTTGGCGGCAAACACAACGGCTATTTTGAAAACAATACATACATCGTCACCTGGGCACTGGGCCACCTTGTCACACTGGCCGATCCAGAGCATTACGGCGAAGAATACAAAACCTGGCGCATGGACACGCTGCCGATCCTGCCAAAGCACATGGATCTGGTGGTCATCCCGCAGTCAGGCAAACAATTCCGCACAGTTTCCAACCTGATGAAGCGCAAGGATGTTGACAACATCGTCATTGCCACCGATGCCGGGCGTGAAGGGGAACTGGTGGCACGCTGGATCATCGACAAAGCCCACGTAAAGAAGCCAATGCGCCGTCTCTGGATCTCCAGCCAGACGGACCAGGCCATTCGCCAGGGCTTTGCCCATCTTGAACCAGCCAGCAAGTACGACAACCTCTATCGCTCCGCCCAGGCGCGCAGCGAAGCCGACTGGGTCGTGGGCTTCAACGTCACCCGCGCCCTCACCTGCCGCTACAACGCACAGCTTTCTGCCGGCCGTGTACAGACGCCGACACTGGCCATGATTGTACAGCGCGAACGTGCCATCCGTGACTTTAAGAGCCAGCCTTACTACGAAGTGCAGGCAAGCGTAGACGGCATGCGCCTGCTCTGGCAAGATAAAAACAAGCGCACCCGCTTCAGCGATAAGAGCGTTTGCGAGCGCATTGTGCGCACCTGCAACAAGCAGAACGCCACCGTTACCGCCCTCGACGCCCAGAAAAAGCGCACCGCACCACCAGCGCTCTATGACCTCACCACCCTGCAGCGCGATGCCAATGCGCGCTATGGATTCAGCGCCAAACAAACTCTGCAGATCATGCAGCGCTTGTACGAAGAGCACAAGCTGCTCACCTATCCACGCACCGATTCCCGCTATCTGACGAAAGACATCGTTGTCACCTTCCCCGAACGCCTGCAAGCGCTCACATCCAACGGATATGGCGATGTAACCCGTCTCATCCGTGCCGAAAAGCGCTCCATCACGCCAAGCTGCATCAACGATGCCAAGGTCAGTGACCACCACGCCATCATCCCGACAGAAGAACGCCTCAGCAAACACAGCCTGAGCAGCGACGAGCGCCGCATCTATGAGCTAGTCGTCAAACGCTTTCTTGCCAACTTCCTGGGTCCTTACGAATACGAACAGACCCGTGTACACCTCGATGTCAACGGCGAGCACTTCACCTGCCATGGCAATGTCACCGTTGATCTTGGCTGGAAAGGGCTCGATCTCATTGGCGATGACGACGAACAGGAAGAAGATCACAGCAAAAACCGTTCACTGCCAAAGCTCACAAAGGGCCAGACCTTAAAAGGCGTGAACGTGAGCATCCGCGAAGGACAAACCAAACCGCCAGCCCGCTTCACGGAAGGCACCCTGCTGGCTGCCATGGAAAATCCACAAGCCTTTGTCGACGACAAACACGCCCAAAGCGTACTCCACAAAGCAGGCGGCATCGGTACCCCGGCCACCCGTGCCGACATCATTGAAAAATTGTTCAAGAGCTTCTATGTAGAAAAGCAAGGTCAGTCGCTCGTGCCAACCAGCAGAGGCGTGCAGCTCATCGACATCGTGCCCGACGATCTCACCTCGCCGCTGCTCACCGCCCAGTGGGAGGAACGTCTGGAAGCCATTGCCCGCGGCAAAGAAAAAGCCGCTGCGTTCACTGGCGACATGCGTCAGTTTGCAACGGCCCTCGTTGGCGCTGTGAAAAACTCCGATAAACAATACCGCCACGACAACCTCACCCGCACCCCTTGCCCGGAATGCGGCAAGTTCATGCTTGAAGTCAAAACCAAGAAAGGCAAGATGCTTGTCTGCCAGGACCGTGAATGCGGCTATCGCCGCAGCCTCGAGCAAACTTCCAACGCCCGCTGTCCAAAATGCCACAAACGGCTCACCATCATCGGCGACGGCGACAAACGCATCTATTCCTGCACTTGCGGCTTCCGCGAAAAGTTTGACCGCTTCAACCAACAGCTCAAAGCAAAACGCAACACCTCCAGCAAACGCGACGTGCAAAACTACATGCGCAAACAGCAAAAACAGGAAAGCATCGGCGCCAACGCCTTCGCTGACGCCTGGGCCAAAGCGCTTGGGAAAGATGAATAAAAAAATAAGAGCGCAGCATTCTCGCTTTTTGCGAGAATGCTGCGCTCTTATTTTCATCTCACATTATCCATCAGCTGGTTATACAGTTCTTTAGTGGCCGATGGGTCTTGGGCATTGATGACGAGGGGTTGACCGTTGACGTCCATGGTGATGCAGGCGTCACAGTCGGTGTGGGTGTAGCGGGTATATTTGCCGTAGCGATCGTTCTTAAAGCTGCCAAAGGCGTAGCGCAGATTGCCAAAACCATAGGTACGCACGTCGCCATCCACTGGCGGTTCCTGGGCGTAGTAATTAACGTTGGTAATGTCATCATAGGGCACAGTTAGATCTTTCCATTTGCTGGTGGTAATTTCCAGCGCGTCGTCACTACAGGTGATGGTGAGATCGCCGCAAAAAAGTGTCCAGCCACAGAAGGCAAGAGTTGCAGCAACGGCAAAAATCACAACGGCAACACTTTTACCTGAGACAGGGATCGGAGCCGCTGTTCCCGCTGCGAGCTGCTTACAGTAATAATGATAAGAATACCACATTGGCGAAAATGCCATCGCCAGCACCACAAGTATAAACAGGACCAGCGTCACATTGCTTTCTACAAAAAATGCACAAATCACGCAGATGAGACCGCCACCGACCCAGACTTTGCCGCCAAAGCGATGGGTGGCGTTCCAGTTGTCTTCGTTTTCCAACGCCCATTTCACACGAATGCCAATGGTGCTGTTCTGACGGATCTTTGGGAAAAGATTTCCACAGATGAGGAAAAGCAAGCCAAAGCTGAGGAGAAGTACCATCATAAGCACCGTATAGGAATCGATTCCTATCTCCACAAGATGCTGCACACTGCTGCTGACCAGCGACGTCACCGGCATCACCCAGAACACCAATGCCAGCACGCGCGGATGCTGTTCCGCGTTGGCCCGGTCGCGCAGCACAAAAAACATCAGCAGCCAATGGGTCGCCAGAAAATAAAAGCACAACACATCCAACTGCCGCAGCAGCACACCGTCCAGCAAGGCTGGCAGCAGAATCATCAACGACGTCAGCAGCAGCTGTTCCTTATACGCCATCATCGACGGTTTCATGATTGGTCTCTCCTTTCAGCGTCGTCAGCCACAGCATGACTTCTTCCAACACAGACGCATTCAGCTCGTAGTAAATGTACTTGCCTTCGCGATGGTCGCGGATCAAATCCGCTTCTTTGAGCACATTGAGATGCCGCGAAATGGACGCGCCCGTCACAGAAAAGTGGCTGCCAATCTCGCCGGCAGACAAGCGCCCGCCTTTCAGCAGATTGAGGATGTCGCGCCGAATCGGATCGGCCAATGCTTTTAAAGTCGTTTGTAAACTCATTGTTCCGTCTCCTTCATTTAACATTTAGGTTAATTGTTAAATATAGTTTATCATTCTTCTCTGGCCTTGTCAAGAGTGTGAAACCTTGACCGTCTTGCCATTCTTCGCTATAATAATCCTGCACCTGAAAAGAATCTGTGTGTCGACAGTTCATTGGTACCATCCTGTCGTTAAACAAAACTAGGGCTGTTTTTTCATGCACTTTTTCCGGCACTGCCGGACGAGAATATTGAAAAGGCCCCGTGGACCAACAACCACGGGGCCTTTTTTCACGGAGGCTATCATGTATTATTTAAAAACGAAGCAAAGCTTTGACGCTGCCCATTTTCTCAAAGGCTACGAGGGAAAATGCAGCAACATCCACGGCCATCGCTGGCAAGTGGTGGCACAAATTCGCGCCACCGATCTTTCGGAAGAACCGCAGACGCGCGGCATGGTGGTGGATTTTGGCGATCTCAAAGCGGCGTTAAAAACCATCTGCAATCACTTTGATCACTGTCTGATTTACGAAGCGGGGTCGCTGCGTCCGCTGACGCTGCAAGCATTGAACGAAGAAGGCTTTCGTTTGGTGGAGGTGCCCTTCCGCCCGACTGCCGAACACTTCGCCCGTCACATCCATCAATTGTTGAAGGCACAAGGTTACACTGTTGACCGCATCGAAGTCTACGAAACGCCAAACAACTGCGCCATCTATGAGGAGGAAGCATGAAGGTCGTCGAAACATTTATCAGCATCAACGGCGAAGGGCCACGTGCCGGCGAGCTCGCTCTCTTTGTACGCTTCCAGGGCTGCAATCTGCGCTGCAGCTACTGCGACACCGCCTGGGCCTACGCGCCGGACTGCCCCTATGACGAACGCACGCCCGATGCCATCTGCGCCGACATCCTCGCCAGCGGTATCACCAATGTGACATTGACCGGCGGTGAGCCGCTCTTGCAGCCAGAAATGCCGCAGTTGCTCACCCTTCTGAGCCAGCATCCGAACCTGCGCGTGGAAATTGAAACCAACGGCGCCATCGATCTGACGCCATTCTGCGGCCCATCGCGTCCGGTCTTCACTATGGACTATAAGCTCCCCTCCAGCGGCTGCGAATCCGCCATGCGCATCGACAATTTCGCACTGTTAGAAAAAGACGACACGGTGAAATTCGTCTGCGGCAGCCAGGAAGATCTGGCGCGTGCCGAGGACCTGATTCGTGAGCATCAACTGACAACACGCTGTCACGTTTACCTCAGCCCAGTCTTCGGTGCCATTGACCCGGTCGATATGGTTCAAACAATGATCGATCATCGGCTCAATGATGTGCGTCTGCAATTGCAGCTTCATAAATTTATTTGGGACCCGAACCAACGCGGCGTCTGATTTTTTATTAGTTTATCACAAAGGAGACTTTCCCATGAAAAACGCACTCGTACTTACCAGCGGTGGTGTCGATTCTACCACTGCGCTGGCCCTCGCCATTGAAAAATACGGCAAGGATCACGTCATTGCATTATCCATCTCTTACGGTCAAAAACACAGCAAAGAAATCGAAGCTGCCAAAGCAGTCGCTCAGCATTACGGCGTGGAACAGCTCTTTCTTGACCTCGGCCTGATCTTCCAATACAGCAACTGCTCCCTTTTGCAGCAGTCCACCGAAGAGATTCCCGAAGAAAGCTACGCCGAACAAATCGAAAAGACCGGCGGTGAAACACCGGTCAGCACCTATGTGCCATTCCGCAACGGCCTCTTTCTCTCCGCCGCCGCCAGCATTGCGCTGAGCCGTGATTGCGAGGTCATCTATTACGGCGCTCATGCCGACGATGCCGCCGGCTTCGCCTATCCTGACTGCTCCCCAGTGTTCAACAACGCCATGAATACTGCCATCTACGAAGGCTCCGGCCACCAGCTGCGCATCGAAGCGCCATTTGTGAATAAGAATAAATCCGACATTGTAGGCATCGGCCTCAAGCTTGGCGTGCCTTACGAGCTGACCTGGTCCTGCTACGAAGGCGGCGACAAGCCTTGCGGCAAGTGCGGCACATGCATCGACCGTGCAGCAGCTTTTGCCGCCAATGGTGTCGCCGACCCTGCCCTCGCTGACTAAGAAAGGAGCCCTTCCATGTCCAGAGAAAACGAAGATCTAACCCTGCTCGGCAATCAGAACGTCACCTATCACACCGATTACACCCCGGACATTCTCGAATCCTTCGATAACAAACATCCGGAAAACGACTACTTTGTCAAATTCAACTGCCCAGAATTCACTAGTCTTTGTCCCATCACGGGTCAGCCAGACTTTGCCACCATCTATATTTCCTATGTGCCGGATCAAAAGCTCGTGGAAAGCAAGAGCCTCAAGCTCTATTTGTTTTCCTTCCGCAACCATGGCGACTTCCACGAAGACTGCATCAACATCATCATGAACGACCTGGTACACCTGCTCGATCCGAAGTACATCGAAGTATGGGGCAAATTCCTGCCACGCGGCGGCCTTTCCATCGACCCATACTGCAACCATGGCAAGTCAGGCACCAAATGGGAAGCCACCGCTGCCCAGCGCTTGGCTTGGCACGATATGATGCCAGAAATGGTCAATAACCGCTAAATAAAAAATGTGGACTGCATGCTTGCAGCCCACATTTTTTATTTGTCGTTCAAACGCACATCCATTTCAATCCATGCTTCGTTGCCCCAGGTGGAGTCGGAAGCGCCGATTTCATGAAAGCCAAAAGCGCGGTACATACCCACACGATGCGACAGACAAGTGAGAATGACACGCTTGGTGCCGCGTGCCTGTTCACGCTGGAGATACTGCACCATCATCTCTCGCGCCAAGCCTTGGCGGCGATAATCTGGCAGCACGTTCACCCCCAGAATCATGACGTTGCAGCCCTCAGGATTATGCAGATTGGCATCGGTATAGATGGCGTCACGCAAAGCTTCATCATTGGTTGCCAGCCCATCAATAAAACCAGCAATTTTTCCTGTCGCGCGATCCACCGCTACAAGGAACCAATCTGCAGCAACAGCCACACGCGCGCGCATGATTTCCGGCTTGCAGGCTTCATGGGGCGGAAAGCAGGTGGTTTCAATCTCCACCGCCTGTTCGGTTTCCTCCGGCAAAATACTGCGAAATACAAAACGATCATTCAGTGCGCCATGCGCTGCTGCACAAGATTCATGATTGCTCATCTTAAGTTAGCCTCCTATAACACATCGTATGATCTCTATGATAGTCGATTTCCGATGAAAAATCAAGCATTGTGCGCCAGCGCTAAATGCCCCCATGGCACACAACGCTGGATCACCGTGATCAGATCCTCAATCGTTGTTTCACAATCGTGCACCAGCCATTCGCTGATGATGGCCATCAATCCTGAAATGTAAAACTGCATCACATAGGTGCGTTCCCATTCAGGCACTTGCCAGCGCCTGAGAATCGGTGCAAACACATAATGGTACATCCGCTCATAGGTGTTCGCCGTATGCAGCGTTCTCGAATGCTTCAATGCGGTCTGAAAGAGCCGCTTATTGTCCTTGATATACTGCAGATAAGGCATAAGATACTCTGGCGTCACCAGGTTGAGGTCATCCAATGGGCAATCTTCCAGCTGTTTTAGCAGTTCTTCACGCGCAGGGTCATAATAAGCACGAAACTGCCGATTCATGTAAGCCACGCTTTCCTCCAACAAATCTGCGATCGTTTCATAATGCAGGTAGAACGTCGAACGATGAACGCCCGCTGCTTCACACACTTCCTTCACAGTGATATAAGCAAAGTCTTTCTTGGACAACAATTCCAAAAAAGCCTGATCCATGCGCGCCGCGGTATGCTGATATTTGCTTTCTGCTTTGTTCATCGTTTCTCCTCTCCTGCCACAGGTTCATTGCTCGCTGATTTCGCGTGCAAGCCGAATAATGTCGTACGCATATTTCTGCTTGCCATTGGCCATCAGCCGCTTATACAGCGGATAGTTCAGGCCCATCGCAGCCAGACCGACGATGCCAATGAGCACCCCCAGCACAAACATCGCCTGACTGCCGCCACCAATCACCTGCATCGATAGGCACATGCCCACGCCTGTGATCAGTGCCGCAATGATGCCAAAGGTGTAAGTAAACACCGTTGCCGGCAATTTGGCACGCGCATCCAACTTGCGCAGGGCAATCACCTTCGACGTATCCTTAGGTGCATATTCATTGGCGAGTTGTTCTGCAAAAATCTTATCGGTATTCATGTTTTATTGCCTCCTTGTGATTTGATGCTTTTACTTTATCAAAATCACTGGACAAACAGAACGACACCCACAACATCTTGTGTTGATTTGTACGCTGCATGCATGATATCATGTTCCACTTCCTGAAAAAGCAAAAAAAGCGTTTGCTTCTGCAAACGCTTTTTCTAACTCAATCCGCCAACAAACCAGCCTGCAGCCGCGTCTTCAGATCAAGTACCTTATCGTGGATGGCTGCGATGGTGGCCAGAAACACCTCATCGCTTGCACCCGTTGGATCATCCAATCCCCAGTCTTCACGATGACGGCATGGCAGCTGTGTACACTGCACATTGCAGCCCATTGTCACCACCACATCCACCGCAGGAATCTCTGACAACAGCTTGCTGTGCTGCGTTGCACGCATATCAACGCCATATTGCTCCAGCATCAAACGCACCGCATCCGGATTGATCTGCGGCACAGTCTCTGTGCCTGCCGAATAACTCTCAAATACGTCCGCCGCCAATAAGGCTCCCAACGCTTCGGCGATCTGGCTGCGGCAAGAATTATGCACGCATACAAAAGCAACCTTTGGTTTCTTAGGCATGGCTGCCTCTTGCTTTCTCGATGAGGGCTTTCACCTCATTTTTTTTCAGCACTTTGCCATAAGACACCAGCTGCCCGTCCACGACCAGCGCAGGCGTAGTCATGATGCCATACGCCGCAATCTGAGCAATGTCGGTCACATAAGAAACCTCTTCATCCAGCGCCATTTCGGCAGCGGCTTCGCGTACAACCTGCTCCAAAGCGTGGCACTTTGCACAGCCTGTGCCCAGCACAACAATACCCTTGCCCGTTGGTGCCTGAGTATTGTTGCTGCACGATGCAGCTGCATTGCCACAGCAGCAGCTTTTTTCGTTGTCTTTCTTCTTGCCAAATAATCCCATAATGATGACCTCCTAAATTAAAACATACTGCAACCCATTAAACAAATAACCAACTAAGATAATGCCAATTGCACACACCGCAATGAACAACGCCAAAAGTTTCGGCTTCACAGCCTTGCGCAGCATAACCAGCGATGGCAATGACAACGTCGTAACCGCCATCATAAATGCCAGCACCGTGCCCAACTGCGCGCCCTTTGCCAGCAATGCTTCAGCAACAGGGATCGTGCCAAAAATATCCGCATACATCGGTACACCAACCAGAGTCGCCAGCACCACCCCAAATGGATTGTTGCTGCCAAGCACCAACGCGACCCATTCACCAGGAATCCAGTTATGAATGATGGCACCAATGCCAACACCAATCAAAACATATGGAAACACTTTTTTAAACGTGCCCAGCATCTGTTCTTTCGCGTAGAGCAAACGGTCGCGTTTCGTCAGTTCCGGCGAAGCGAGGTCCACACTGCCAGCGGACATGATAAAGTCTTCCACATAACGCTGCATGCGCAGCTTTTCGATGATGGTTCCGCCGATCACCGCGATCACCAAGCCCATGATGACATAAATCACTGCCACCTTAGCGCCAAAAATGCTCATGAGCAAAACCAAACTGCCCAAATCCACCATTGGCGATGAAATCAAAAACGAAAACGTCACGCCCACTGGCAGCCCAGCGCTTGTGAAACCAATGAACAACGGAATCGATGAGCAAGAACAAAACGGCGTCACCGTCCCCAGCAAAGCCGCAAGAATGTTTGCCCAAATGCCGCGAAACCGCCCCAGAATGCGCTTGCTGCGTTCTGGCGGGAAATAGCTCTGAATGTAGGAAATCACAAAAATCAAAACCACCAGCAGAATTGTGATCTTTACCACATCATAAATAAAAAATTGTACGCTGCCGCCCAAGCGACCGTTTATGTCCAGACCCAACGCTGACAATGCGTTGCCAATCAGCGCATTGAGCCATTTCATGCCCAGCAGCTGGTTTTGAATAAAATCCCACAAAACCATAGTATTCACCTCAATCTTCCTAATACATCAATATTTTTTGATGTGTTGAGCCTAAAGAAACGCCATCTCGCTTAGATGGCGTTTAATTTTACTCAGCAACAACACGATCTCTGCTCTGCGTCGGGTGTCGTCAGCTGCTTCAACAATTTTATGGCAGCCTCTTGACCAGCAGCACTCAGATGATAGTGCGTCCACTTTCCTTCCTGCCTGCTTTCCACAATACCAGAATCGCAGAGGATCTTCATATGATAGGAGAGTCCAGACTGTGTCAAGTTCAGCGGCTCCTGCAGCACACAGGCACATTTCTCCCCGCTGCGCAGCTGCGCCAGAATGGCCAGCCGTTTCGGATCACAAAGCGCCTTAAACACTTTCGCCTGTTCCTGATACAATGTCTCCATGCTCTCACCTCACATCAAAATATTTTGATGCGTTCAGTGTACCAACGAACCCTCACTTTGTCAATAGCTTAGCAAAAATAATAAGCGAAAACATCTTTGTCATTTATGAATCCAATACAACCGTCACCATTCTCTTGGCAGCTTATAACAACATATATTTTTTCAATTCCTGGCGCTTGGTGATTCCCAAATTTTCTTTGATAATAGACAGATATTGTTTAACGGTATTCAATGAGATATTCATATGTTCTGCAATCTCCTGATTGGTCCAGCCACGTGCTGCGAGCATAGCAATGGCAAATTCCGTAGTTGACAAATTATCCGCTACGCTGCTGTCCGTGACCGGATTATGAATCTGACGCCACCCCCAAGAAAAACGATAGGTAATATTGATAATGCGTCGAAAATCATCAGGCCAATCCTTTTTAAAGACCGATTCCAGCATACCGCCCAAAAGGCCATGATGTTCACCAAAGGCTTCAATAAGATCATCCGGTTGAGCCAAAGCCCACGCATCACGTAAATGCTGCTCGGCCACATCCACTTGTTTCAAGCTCATATAGTTCATTACTGCAGCCAAATGTAAATAAATGGCTGAGATTGGGTAATTGGAACCACCCATTGTGAGCGCTGCTTCAATGATGCCACAGCTTTTTTCATAATGACCTTGTAAATATAAATAATGCGCCTGTACATAGAGCGCAAAGGCACGCAAGCCTGGCGGCAGCAAAGGAGCAAAGTCCTGAATAGCTGGCAATCGTTCTGACACTGGTAAATGCAACAACACCGCTATGGCAAACGCAACAAACGCCAACTCTGCGCGTAACTCCGGTGCAACCTTTGTTGTATCGGCTAACAATGCATTCACCGTCTTCAAAGCGCGTCGAGCCTGTCGAATCTGACCTGTCGTCAGGTTTGCATAACCATAAATCCAGCAGGCGGAAAGACGTTCTTCAATATTTGAACTGGTAAGATAATCACCGGCTATTTGAATAGCCATTTCTGCCTGCCCAGTAAAATAATAATACTCTGCCCAAACAATGTTCTTCTGTGATTCTGAGGTAATAATGTTGACCGCATCCAAACAATTGCCTGGCAGAAAGGGCGTGTTCATCAATGGCATCATCATACTGTCAACATCAAATGGATTGACAAGCAACACTGTTTCGTTAAGTTGACCCTTGCCCTGTCTGGGATCAGCAGGTTTTAATGTTTCTTTAGGAATCAGCCAGGATGAGCCCAACTTTTTTGCTCCCGTAATACGATTTTCTAAACAATATTGCTGAACACGACGTGGGGATATTTTCCATTTTTCTGCTGCCTCACGTACAGTCATATACGTCATACGTGTTCCTCCTCATCTTTCCAACTTCTTACTTATAGTATATACACGTGAATACATTGTTTCAACAAATAGGTCAACTCACATAAGCAACGCAAAAAGGACATCCGCACAATCAAATGCAGATGTCCTTTTTAGATTATCAAAAAAATTTAAGCGCCAAGCAAAGTACCCGCATTCATAAGCACTGTCGCTGCCTGTGCACGTGTTGCTGTTCCCTGAGGTTCCAAGGTATTCATACTCATGCCATGGATGAGGCCCATGTCCACCGCCCAAATGACAGCACTTTCTGCCCAGGCGCTGACCTGATCGGCATCACTGTAGCCGCTGAGGTCTCCGCTGCTCTCTCTTGGAATCCCTTTGTACTGCGCGTAATTGCAGAGAATCGCAGCCATTTGTTCACGGGTGATGGCAGCATTCGGCTGGAAACTGCCATCGTCCATGCCGTTGACAATGCCGTTGGCCGCTGCCCAGTTCACTGCTTCAGCATACCAGTCGCCATCGTTCACATCGCTGAAAACACTGCCTTCCATTGCAGGGCTGCCTTCCAAACGATGCAGCACAGACACGAGCATGGCCCGGCTAAAGCTGGTGTTTGGTTCAAAGGTAGTGGCGCTTGTTCCGGTCATAAGGCCGCTCTTGCTTGCAAAGGCCACCGCATCATAGAACCAATCGTCCGCCTGCACGTCCGTGTAAGGCAATCCAATCGGCTCACCTGTCGTACTCATGCTCACATATTTGCTTTCACCAATAAGATCGGTCAGGATGGTTTCTTCCGTATATGGCGCTCCCTCCAACATTGTCAAACTCTCAGCCGTGTCGCCAGTGTTGACGATAGCCTTAATTCCATCTGTCGTAGCAACGTAGATGTTACCATCGGTACTGATTGCCTGCTCGTTACCACATACGTTCAAGGTCCCGCTATTAAAGATAAAATTGCAGTTACTGAAGGTGTCGTCCTCTGTCCAGATATTAATGCCAATCTGACTGCTTTCAATGTTCACTTCAGCATCTCCACCAACGGTCAGATTATAATCTCCTTTGACAACCAGTCCTACTTTTCCTGCCTGAATATCCAATGTGCCACCTGTCAGAGAAGCATTCTCCAGCATACCAATGCCATAGCTGTCACTGCTTATGCTCATTTCTCCGCCAGTCATCGTCACAACTTCGCAATAAATTCCACAGCCAGCCTCACCCGTTGCATAGAGTGTTCCGCCTGCCATGTTTAAAACATCGCCGCCCTCAAAACCTTTTTTACCGTTAAGAGTAAGATGGCCGCCAACCATGTTCATGGTGCCATAACAGGATATTCCATTGCCTTCACCTACACCAACAGCAACGATATCTCCTCCATTGACGGTTAATTCACCAAAACGAGAATAAATGCCGCAATAATCCCCTTCCGCATAAAGACTACCTTCTCCATTGATACAAAGGTTATCATTCTCATATACAGAGAGACCCGCACTGTCTTCAGAGATACCAATCAGTTTATTCTCGCCAATCAAAGTTACTGTTAGATCACAATCAGCGGAAATAGCATCACCTTGATCATCGTCTATATCTTCCCCTATTGTAACCTCATCACCAACCACATAAGCATTTCTCAAGATCAGGTTGGCACCGTCCCATTTAATGTTGTAGTTGCTTTCATCAGCTCCCTCGCTGCTGACATTACCATTTTCATCGGTGATCAAATAACATGGAGATTCCGCTGTTCCTGTATATGCAATTCTTTTAACATAGACCACGCCACCATCTTCAACTGCCGAGGCCTTCATTGGAAACATGCCAAAACAAATGGCCATAATTAGCAATACGCCAAATACTCGTCTTTTCATTATTTTTCCTCCTCTTTTTTAAAAACTGCACTTTTTAATTTACGGAATTTTTTTTATTATAACACAAATAAGAAAACGCCACATCACCCGTTCATCCCCCAAAAAAGGATGTATAATCTTTTAGAAATTGTAACAAAAAATCCGATTTTCTTTTATTCAATTCGATTCAAACTCTGTTCGATACAGTACTTGAGTGCGTGTTCTTTGGTATGTTTTCATTTGAAAAGTCTTCGTAAAAGCGAAGACTTTCCAAATGAAAATATTTATGAATAACAAGGCCCGCCATCACAATTTGAAACCAACCACCAATATTTAAACGGCACTTTTTTGCCGCCAATCTCTCCCTAAGCCAACCGTTGAATCGATGATTAAATGTTTTCCCATATGCTAAAAGTGCTTCTGAACGTGTCCTTATGGCAAACATTTTCTCTTAGAAATATGCATATCACGCAACAGCCTGTTGCTTGGTTTCGTATAGAACCGATGATACAATAACAACAAGGTGGTGAAAACTATGGAAACAAAAGACATTCTATTGGCACTGCGCACCAAAAACGGTCTCTCTCAAGATGCGCTCGCCCAGAAATGCTTCGTAACCCGTCAGGCGGTGTCACGCTGGGAAACCGGCGAAACCTTGCCCAACACCGAAACATTAAAACGCCTTTCACAGCTCTACGATGTATCGATCAACACATTGCTCGGTGCCCCACGCACTCTCATCTGCCAATGCTGCGGCATGCCCCTCGATGATACCATAATCAGCCGCGAACCCAACGGCACCTTCAACGAAGACTACTGCACATGGTGTTACAGCAACGGCACCTACACCTATAACAACATAGACGACCTGCTCGACTATCTCGTCCAACACATGGCTACAGACACCTGGCCTCCCGACCAAGTCCGCACCTATTTTGAAAACCTGCTGCCAACCCTAAAACATTGGCAAGAAACAGAATAATAAGCACACAAAAACAGCCAACCGATCACTGCGATCGGTTGGCTGTTTGTTGATTTGAAATATTTTCCGCCAGAAAAAGATTACTCCCACTCGCAAAATGAAACTTAATTCTAAACGCTTTTGTTTGGGAGATTTGATATCATTTGATTTTTCCTGATACCTATTATCCTTATCCTATGGGCTTGCCGAACTTTTGCTATCATTTGGCTATCAAGGAAATGGCTATCAACGGTAAAATTAGATTGGTTTCTCTGGTGGTTTACAACTACATTTTACCACGAAAGACAGGGAAATGCAATAACCTTCCTCGCTGTGGTGTATCAAGTGATCTTACTGAACATATGGCGCACCTTGTCCAGGCGGCTGTTTGGACGGCGGGGCTGGATGACCGGCTGACCGACAGCGGCCTGATATCCTTTCAGCTCTGTAAGGCATACGCTCCGCCCGTTGGTGTAAAAGGCCAGATCAGTACGGTATGCCTGTATACAGCGGGCGGGAATCTCGCCAGTAAAGACAACTTCATCCTTTTTTACCTGGGCCGTTTCGATGGTGGCACAGTATTTCGGCGCATCATGATAAGCCCTGGAA